>ENA-UERQ01000687-UERQ01000687.1-human-gut-metagenome-genome-assembly--contig:-NODE-687-length-23155-cov-16.994150_pt1 | contig 23155 bp, 17 predicted proteins | sample MGYA00242986_ERZ507987 | MGnify/ENA primary metagenome ERZ507987 (study PRJEB26167, sample SAMN06115429) | human gut metagenome | host: Homo sapiens | place: China:Chongqing | collected 2015-04-15...
TGCTTGTAAAACCATACAATGCATTGATATTATCTATCAATTGCCTCTGATAGATATTTCCACCCGTAATGAAAACACAGTGAACCTCATCTCCTTGCCCCAAATGTTTCAAAATACTCCCCCCGCATCCTAATGTCTCATCATCGGGATGTACTGAAATAACCAGCACTTTCTTTTTTTCTTTCATATTTATATAATTCTACTGGAAATTCTTTTTCACAATCTTACACTACTCGGTATATTCACTACCCGATCCGCAAACCAGATGGTGTTCTCCAATCCATCATTCTCGTATTTCTCAAACATAGGCAAGCGATTCATCAATTCCCAAATGGGGCGTGTCATAACACCATGGTCATTGGTATATTCCAAAAATTTGTATTGCGCCGCTTTATCTTTCATGATGACCACATTCAACCAATAATTGGAATAACTATCCTCCGGCTCCTCGAAGAAATCAATATCCGGTATATCCTTAAAGAAGTCCGCATATTCTTGAGCCACTTTCCGCTTGCTGGCCACAAACTCATCCAAATGCTCCAACTGGGCGCAACCCAAAGCCGCATTGATATTCGGCATACGATAGTTATAACCGATATGATCATGGCGGAACTCCCAGCGGTGAGGGACCTTTGCCTGAGTCGTGATGTGCTTGGCCAGCTTACCCATTTCCTCGTCTTGGAATAACATCATCCCACCGCCTCCGGTCGTAATGGTCTTGTTCCCGTTGAAACTAATGGCCCCAACCTTACCGAAGATACCGGTATGTCGTCTCTTATAAAGGCTTCCGATACTTTCCGCCGCATCTTCCACCAGTTCTATATGCCACTCTTGGCAAACATCCACCAACTCATCCAGCTTAACCGGATGTCCGAAAGTATGCATGGGAACACATGCTTTCACCCGTCTGCCCGTACGCTTGTTATGACAAACACCATTCTTTAACTCAGCGTTCTTCTCTAACCAAACTCGCAACGCTAGAGGAGAAAGTCCCATCGTCTCCCGATCCACGTCAATAAAAACAGGATGAGCGCCGATATAGCTTAGCGCATTACAAGTGGCTACGAAGGTCAAGGCTTGGGTAAGCACCTCGTCATCCCGCTCAACCCCGACAAGAAGCAAAGACATATGGAGAGCGTTCGTTCCACTGACACAGACCACTGCTTTCTTAGCCCCTGTATAACGGGCCATCTCCTCCTCGAAACGGTCTACGAATTTGCCAACGCTTGAGACAAATGTCGTATCAATACATTCGTTCAGGTATTTCTTCTCATTACCTATGAACTTAGGCACACTCAAGGGAACGAACTCCGAGCTGCCATACATCTCGTGGATAAAGTCCACGACTCTCGCATAATCAGACATATCTTGATTCCTTACATTTTTTGATCCAGATTCTTTCCCTTCTCCTCATGTTCGAAATGAGGGATGAAGCGTTGGATAGCCTTCACGACCTCCTCTTTCGTGAAAGAGGGACTGGCGAAGATGGATTCCAATTCAACGAAGAACGCATCGATCTCCTTCAACGGCCGTTTTTGTACCTCCTCTATAACTCCAAGGCTGCTAAAGCGATCCATGTTCAATCTCTCGCCCGGGACATAGAATTCCTCGTATGCCTTTTCACCGGTCGTATCCGAGCCAAAATAAACGACAGGATATTCCTTATTGTCGAATGGCATATCCGCAGCAAAGTGCTTTGCTTCTTCATCCGAAGAAAAGACTTTCTTTTGACATCCCATTGACTCGACATACTTATCGCATATGGAAGAGAAAGTTAGCATCTGCTCCTCCCCCAGTTTCGGGAAAAAGATCTCACCATTACGGCCAAGGACACAGGCTAACATACAAATCTGGCCGGATTCCTCTGGCGAGACGAAATAACGCTTCACGTCATTCGGAGCTGCGAGAGGCTGTTTCTTCATGACACGGTGTATCCATCCATTGGGCAATGAGCCATTCGAAAAAGCGACATTCGCAAAACGGGCGGTAGTGACCTTAAACCTCGAGGTATAGGCCATTATCATATCTTCCATAATCCGTTTACTCGCTCCCATGATGTTCACAGGGTTTGCGGCCTTGTCAGTCGAGACACAAAAGAAATGCTTGGGAGGGTAAACGGAGAGAAGATCAAGAAAGCGTTTTGCTTTTATATCATTGTTCTCAATGAGTGCTTGCACACTGTATTTATCTTTCTCGCTACGCACATGCTTGTGTGCCGAGAAATTCGCCACTATGTCAAATCCCTTCTCCTCACGGAAAATACGCTCAAAGATAGGATCGGCAAAACTCAACGTATAAGTTCGATATTCTTCCGGAACATACATTCCTTCAGTGCTACGAAGATCGCGGGTAAGTTCCGCTAGTCCATTCTCATTCAAATCCACCACCACCAATTTGGAAGGCTTGAAAGGGAGCATCGCTTTTATAAAAGATGAACCGATAGACCCAGCTCCTCCTATCACTAAAAGACTTTTTCCTTCAATCTCTTTTGAAAGAGTCTCTCTATTATTCTCAATATCGGCGGCAAACATACTTTCCGCACGATGAGTTACGTTGTCCGCTATAAAATTACCTAGGTTTAGCATCATGATATATATATGTAAACGTCCGAAAATTGTTATTTTTATGATTAGTTATAAAGGGTACAGTACTACTATTTTCTTGAGGATGCCTCGAAACCGTAACCATAGCCGTAGCCATAACCGTATCCCTTGCCGTAGCCGTATTTCTTGCCGTAACCGTAGCCGTAGCTGTTCTTGCGCTTGGTCATGTCCAAGCCGTTGATCACCGTCGCGAGCTTCGGGAACTTACGCTCACGCCGCAACACGTTGATGTAGCTGAAACCGGCCTTCGGTGTCACGTCCGCACGGCAGACGTACACGCACATGTCAGCCACACGGCCGATGATCGCCGTGTCCGTAACCATGCCGATAGGGGCCGTGTCCAAGATGACATAGTCGTAGCGTTCCTTCAACCGGGCGATAGCCCTCTCCAGCACGTCACGGGCAACCAGCTCAGTCGGGTTCGGGGGAATAGGACCGCCCGGGAGGATATCGAGGTTAGGGCTGATATCGGATCGCTGGACCATGTCGAACAACTCCACGTGATCCGGGTCGCTCAGGTAGTTCGTGATGCCCTCCATCTTACGGGAGATATTGAACACCTTGTTCAAGCCCGGCTTGCGGATGTCCATGCCGACCACCACCACCCTCTTGCCCAAGTAAGCCAAGCTCACCGCCAAGTTGCCAGCGACGAAAGACTTGCCCTCGCCCGGTTGCGTGGAGCTGAAAAGGATCACACGCTCGTCCTTGCCTAGCATGAACAAGAGGTTCGTGCGCAACCCCCGGAACATCTCCTCCATCAGGTCGTTCTTGTTCTCACGCACCACGATCGAGCCCTCACCCGTCTTCTTGACCAACGGGAGCTCCGCCAAGATAGCCACGCCCGTGATCGCCTCAACGTCCTCACGGTTCTCGATCTTGTATTTCAACAGGTCATGAAGGTAGACAATGCCCACCGGGATCGCCAGGCCCAAGATCAACGCCGCAAGCATGAAGACCATCCTCTTCGGGGCGACAGGACGCTCATCGGCGAGCGGCTCCTCGATGATGCGGCCGTTGTTTGCCGTGGCTGCCAGCGTGATGGCGTTCTCCTCACGCTTCTGCAACAGCATGACGTACAACGTGGCCTTGATCTCCTGCTGGCGGGAGATCGTCATGAACTCCTTCTCCTGCCTCGGGGCGTCGCTGATGCGGCTCTCGAACTTGCTCGCCTGACGGTCGATGTCCGCCTTGGCGATCTGGAGACCCTTCAAGACACTGTTCACCGTCGTCTTCACGTTGCGGCGCATAGCCTCGATGCCGGCGTTCATGTTGATGATGGCCGGGTTGCTGTCCGAAGAGGTACGCAACAGGCGCTTGCGCTCGATGATCATCGTGTTGTACTGGTCGATGACAGAGGTGAGGTTTTGATCCCGCAGGCCCACGTTGGCAGGGATCACCTCGTCCATGTTCGCAGGATCGTCGATATAATTGCGGAGATACTGCACCAAGTTGATCTGCGTGGCGTTCTCCGTACGTTGTTGCTCATACCTCGAGCTTTCCTGCAAAGCCATCTGGGCGTCGCTCGTCAAATTCGTCAGGCCGGAGCGTTGCTTGAAGGCAGCGAGCTCGCTCTCCGTAGTGCCCAGCTCGCCGTTGATGATGCCGATGCGCTCCTCGATGAACTCAGCCGTCTTCTGCGCCACCTCGTTCTTCTCGTCGTTGGCGTCCTGGTTGTAGAACGACACCAAGCGATTGATGAAATCAACGCCTCGTCGCCTCACCGTGTTCCTCAAGGATACCTTGGCGATCGTCGTCGTCTTGGACGAGGGTGTCACGCTCAACTCCTTGCCGTAAGCCTCGGCAGTGGACGTGGGCGTATGGACGTGGGCCACCAGCTCGATCTCCCCGCCCTCCAACTCGGGTATGGAATCCATGCACGTGAAACTGAAAACCCCCACGGGGGTGGGCAATATGGCGGGGAGCCTGTCGAAGCCCTGCTCCATCGTCTCCTCGTCACCCTCCTTGTCGATCTTGTACTCCGCTCTCACCGTTAGCTGACCCTCCTTCGTGTAGCGCATGCGTAGCTCGACGGGGGCCACCAGACGGTCCGCCTCCTCGGGGGTGATGAACACGTTAACGGGGGAGTTCTTGTATAAAGGGGGGTTGAAGCCCAAGGCGTTCGACTCCTCCATGTCGATATACAGGCCCATGTCGTTCACCACCTTCTTGATCAACGTGCGGGACCTCAGGATCTCGACCTCGTTGTCGAAGTTGCTCGTCATCGAGAGCATGCCAAGGTCCTGTATCGCAGCCAAGCCGCTGGCGGCGTTTGCCCCCTTCTTCTCGTCCTCCTTGATCAGCACCGACGACGTGACGTTATACACCGGCGTCTGGTAACGCAGGAAGACGTACATCCCGATGCAGCAGGCCAGTACGCTCGCCACGAACCAAGGCCAATAAACCATATACTTGAAAAACACGGCGTAAAGATTGATCTCACGATCCTCCCCCTCCGGATTGTTATTATTATTATTGCTTGTATTTATACCATCGTCCACCATCTCTCTAAATTTTCAATTCTCAATTCTCTATTTTCAATTATTTAAGTATGTTCACCAACAGGCCGGCGATCGAGACCAAGATCGAGATCGAGCTCACCCACAACGTCGTGCTGTTACCGATATCGGAGTTCTTCGCCTTCGTCTCGTTCGGCGTGACATAAAGGATGTCGTTCTGTTTCAAATAATAATACGGGGAGGTCACGATTCCGGCGTTGTTCAGGTCAAGGTTGATGATCTTGCGCTTCCCGCTCTCGTCCTCGCGGATCAGCTTCACGTTGTCACGTACGCCATAGATCGTCATGTCGCCGGCCATCGCCAACGCCTCCAGAACGTTCACCTTCTCGTTGCCGATCGTGAAGCTGCCCGGACGGGCCACCTCGCCCAAGACCGAGATCTTGTAGTTCGCCATGCGCACCGTCACGATGGGCGCCTCCTTCAAGTAAGGCCTCAATCTCTCACGGATCAGGCTCTCCGCCTCGTTCTTCGTCAAGCCGCCGACCCTCAGCGTACCGATCACAGGGAAGTCGATCTCGCCGGAGTTGTTCACGAGGTATTGCTGCAACGTGGGTTGCGTCGTCGTGTTGATGTTCGTCAGGGCCGCGTTCAACGGGGTCTGCACCGTCAGGTTGAACGGGGCCGCCGCCTGAGGGTCCGTCGTGTTGACCGTGATGCTCAACAGGTCCTTGGGCATGATCTTGGCGTCATACAGGGGAAGCGTCCCCTCGAGATCGTTCACCGCCTCCGGGTTCTGGAGGTAGGGCACGTTCTTGTAAGACGTACACGCCGCCAGCAAAAGGGGCAGCGAGAATAGGAACAGTAGTCTTTTGATCTTCATATTATTTTGTTATCGTTTTTATTTCTTTAAACACGGATCACACGGACTTAACGGAAAAGGCGGGACAGGAAACCTTTGGGTTTCTCCGGCTCGTATTCCGACTCGTATTTACGCGTCAAGTCCTCATAGCTCAGTCCCTTGGTCACCATCTCGTAGATCGTGCCCCAGTCCGGGAGGCCGCCGAGGTTGCGGTCGTCGATGAAAACGTCCGCCTTCAGCTTGCGGGAGAAGTGGTTGTTCCGGTCTCTCTCCTCCTCCGGGTAGTCACGGTTCACCGCGTAGAACTCCAAGCCACGCTCACGGCAGAAGGACAACGCCTCCTCCAAGAGCCCGCCCTCACGGACCGTCCAAAGGATCAGCTTATGCCGATCCGATTGCAATTTCCTCAACGTCTCGATGGCGAAAGGAAGCTCACGCCCGATCGCCGGATACTTGTGCTCGACGATCGTACCGTCGAAATCTACCGCTATTATCATCTCTTTAATTCTCTATTTTCAATTCTCAATTATAAAAGGGCCGGACCACCGGACGGCCGGAGTGGTATATGTTAAAGCGGGGTCAGCCTATCGGCCAAAGCCAAGGGGTCTCCTAGCCGCTAGAGACGGCCATTGCCATCCGGGGGATCCGACCGTTTCTTTTCTGCCCTTATCTAATTCTCGCTTAACCGGGGCAATCCCTCCACCTCGCCGGCGTGCCATTCACGGTAATCCGCCAAGGGAAACCCGGGGACGGTCAATAGCTTGTAATCCGACCCGTCTCTTCTCAAGATATGCTTGCGAGTATATGAGCGGAGCGAGCGATCCGTAACAGACACCATCACGATCGGGAACGGGTAGGCGTACAGGCGCAACGGCGTGATCTCGCTATCCGGGAACGCACGATGCAGTTGGTAGGCCGAACGCTCGAACGCTACCCAGTAGGGACCCGTGCAGTACAGGTGTATTGAGTTTCGGTTCGCACGCTCACGATCCATGATCTCTGTCAAACGCTCACGCAACAGGCTCATCAGCCGGATGCCCGAAGGGACGCCGCATGTCTCTCTCTCTTCTCTCATATCTTTTATTTATCGCCGTTCCCGTGCCCGAACCAACGGTCGTAATCACGTAAACGACGTATCAACACGAACTTGCTCTTCTTGGGCGAAGCCTCCTCCATCCAAGGGTCAATCAACTCGTGCGCCATGCGCTGGTAAAGGCTGCTGTCCGTGCAGCCATAGAGCGTGACCAGTAACAAGGCACGGGATTGCCCCGCTTTTATCACCGGGAGCATGCTGCGCATCGTGGAGCGCAAACGATCGAACTCATCCGACTCGCCCAACAACCTGTAGGCCGGAAGGAGCAACGAGTAAAGCTTACAACGGATTACGTCGGTCTCAGCACGGAGAGAGGCGTAGCCACGCAGGACCTCACGGGCCAGACGGGCATCCTCATCCACTACCACGCCAGAGGCGTGGTAACGGCCCAAGGCCCCGTGCAAGCCCTCCGACAGACGGTCGTTGTCCAAATGGGTATACACGTGCTTGCCCCCCGTGTTCAGCTCGATCAACTCGTACTCCCCAGCTCTCACCTCGAACAAGGGGACCCACAGGCAGTCGAGGATACGCACCATCACGTCCTTATGCCCACCGCCCGGCTGCACCACCACCTCCGCCTCCATGTCGGTAAAAGGGCCGGAGGTGATACGCACACGGTCGCCTTTCAACAAGCGGCCGCTATCTGGCACGTACACCGGAAGCTCGTTGGAGTAAGAAGCCGCGACCCAACGCAAGGTATCCATCTCACGATCCGAGAGGTACGGGAAATAAGACCGCCCGCCGGAGGAAACCCGGGGGAGGAAATTATACAGGGGAAGCGTACGCTTCAGGCTAAAGATCTCGTCCTCCGAGGCGTGGACGAACACGTAGTTGTACAGCAGGGGCCGTTTCGTGTTGACCATCTTGCCGCCCACCTTCCTCGCCTCGACATACGAGGGGGAGAAATACTCGAACAAGGCCTCCCCACGACGCTCACGGCGGGAAAGCTCAGCGTCCAGCCCCTTCGAGGGGCTGATCCTGTCACGCCCGCCACCGGCGGTAGGGAGCGTGAGCACGTACCAGCGGACAGCCTCCTGATCACGTCGCTTCAGAACATGCGCCATGAACCTATCCGAGCACTTGCCTGTCAATATATCCATCTCTATGATTATCTTTTCTAGTGGTTATCCCGTGGCCCGAAAACAGACCCCACGGCAATTCAGAGCCCTACCAAGAATCATTTATATCATCTTGATAAACAGCGTTTTATATTTTCAAATATGGCATTACTGAAAATTACCATCTCTTGAAATCTTAGGCTACTTGGGGAGTAGCCTAAAAGGTGCGAGAACGGTTATCACCCGGTTGTAGAGACGGGGCACGCCCCGTCTCCCACTGTCTGATAGTAGCTTTAAGTTACCATTTGGAGGGGATGAGACGGGGCATGCCCCGTCTCTACAGGAATACACACAGGTTATAAGGCATGGTGGAATGATACCGGGAACAAGAGGTCATTTCACCCGCATCACCATGTCTATACGTCTAGGATAAAATAAGAAAATCAAAGAATAGAGAGGATCAAACGCCTACAATGAGTAAACAAGCACATTTGTTTGCTTGTTTTTAGTTATTTTTTACTACATTTGCGCCGTGAAAGAATACGCTACTCCCCAAGTAGCCTACTCCCTTTACCCTACTTTCGGTACATGATTGTACACACTCTCAAAACAAATTTTATTCACCGCAGACATCTTTTCCAACGAGAAACTTTTCAAATAGATTTGCGTAGTCTTGATCGATTTATGGCCCAATAGTTCGCTGATCATCTCAATCGGGACATCCTGTTCCTTCAAAATCATCGCAAAAGAATGACGGATCGAATATGAGGTGATCGGGATAGACACACCGCAGGCTCTCGCCAACCTCTTCAAATTCCGGTTAAAATGGGCCAAAGCGGAAGTGTACTCCTTGTAGGCTTCTTTTCCCACTTTTATCCCTTTCAAGAAAGGAAACAAATAGGGTGAGTCCTTACCTACATCACTTGACAGTTCCCTCAGCGACTCCCATGCGGTAGATTGTACCTCTATAAGCATCGGAGTACCCGTTTTCTGGCGTTTATATTCCAAAACCCCACCCCGGACATTCTCCTTTTTCAGATGAGCGAAATCCACGAATGCCATACCGCAAAACTGGAACATCAGGCACAATGCCTGCCGTGTTTTTCTCAGTTCCGGATCATCTAATGAGGCCGTCATCAGAGAACGTAATAAATCCTGTGGTAACGCCTTTTTGCGTTTGCTCTCTATACCCGTGAAAACTCCCTTAAATAAATAAGGGATATAGGGGGCCAACCCTTCCTCCACCGCCATGTTGTACACACAACGGATCCGACGCATATAGGTCGACACCGTGTTCCATGTACATCCTTTATTCAACAAAAAGGCCTGATAACGCCGAAGGTTCTCCTTATTGACATAAATATAGGGAATTACCTCCAACCCACAAAACCGCATGAATGAGTTCAATGCATCCTGATAGCTCTTCGCCGTGGAATAACGCCCATCCACACGCAATTTATAGATATACAACCTCATCCCTTCTACTAAATCCTTTTTCTCCATACTATCGCTATTTTTTCGTGATAAAACTTAGCAAATGTAATACAGATCCGGGAGGTTGAGCATATACAAAAAAAGGCGAACCAACCGGTCCGCCTTTATAAAATCTCCATTTCTAGATTATTTCAGTCCTCTATTCTTCAGCAACGGATCCGTACCCGGTTCCTTGCCACGGAAATTCTTGTACATATCCATAGCGTCGTCGATACCACCCGGGGTCAAGACATATTTACGGAATTTATCGGCACATTCTTGATTAAAGATGTCGCCGGTTTCCTTGAATGCCTCGAAAGCGTCGCAATCCAATACCTCAGCCCAGATGTAGCTATAATAGCCGGCGGTGTAGCCGCCACCCATCGTATGGTTGAAGTAAGTCGTACGGTAACGGGAAGGGATTTGTTTCAGCAAACCACGACGGCCTAACGTCTGTTGCTCGAAATCCATCACGTTCAAGTTGGCCGGAACATTATTCGTCTGGTCAACGAACTTGATCACCTTCTTATCCGCAGCGTCACCACTGATAGCATGGAAATCCATATCCAGATAAGAAGCCGCCAGATACTCCGTCGTAGCGAAACCTTGTCCGTACTTACCGCTCTTATCCAACTTCTCGATCAACTCGGCCGGGATCACCTCGCCGGTCTGATAATGCTTAGCGTACACCTTCAATACTTCCGGCTCGAATACCCAATGCTCCATAACCTGTGAAGGCAACTCCACGAAATCACGAGGAACACCGGAAACACCGGAGTAATGCACGTCACGGAACAAGCCGTGCAAACCATGACCGAACTCATGGAACAATGTATTCGCCTCATCAGCGCTCAACAACGCAGGTTGTCCCGGAGCGGGCTGGCTAAAGTTACAAACGATCGTTACGACCGGAGCCACACGCTTACCATCCTTATAAGCCTGCGGACGATAAGAACCACACCATGCGCCACCACGCTTGCTGGCACGAGGGAAGAAATCGAAATAAATAACGCCCAAATGAGAGCCATCCTTATCTTTGCACTCAAAAGCCTGCGCTTCCGGATAAGGCAACGGGATATTACGGATCGGGGTGAACGTGATACCATATAACTTATTAGCTACATAGAAAGCACCCTCACGAACATTATCCAACTTCAAGTAAGGACGAACCTCATTCTCATCCAAATTGAATTTAGCCTTCTTGGCCTTCTCGAAATAATAACGCCAATCCCAGCCCTCGGCCTCGAAATTGCCGCCTTCTTTCTTGATCTCGGCGTTTATATCGGCCAATTCCTCTTTCGCTTTCGCCAAAGCAGGCTTCCAAACCTCATCTAACAATTGATAAACCTTATCCGAGCTTTTCGCCATACGATCCTCCAACACGAAAGAAGCGTAATCATCATAGCCCATCAACTTCGCTTTCGCCAAACGAGCGGCAACCAAATCACGAACCACTTCCTTGTTATCGTTCTCATTATTATTATTACCACGGTTGATATAAGCGTTGAACATCTTCTCACGCAACTCACGTTTATCGGAATATTGCAAGAACGGCATCACGCTCGGGTTCTGCAAGGTAAATACCCATTTGCCTTCCATCCCGGCATCCTTAGCCGCTTGAGCGGCGTTAGCGATCAAGGTCTCGGGCAGACCGGAAAGATCCTCCTGCTTGTCGATCACCAATTTAAAAGCGTTCGTCTCTTTCAGCATATTCTGTCCGAAAGTAAGCTGTAGCATGGAGATCTTGCTATTCAACTCACGCAATTTAGCCTGATCCTCAGCGGAAAGATTAGCGCCACCCCGAACGAAGTCCTTATAAGTCTCCTCCAATAACTTCATTTGCTCCTTATCGAGACCCAACTCATCCTTCTTATCGTATACCGCCTTCACACGAGCGAACAATTTCGGATTCAAGTTGATATCATCACTATATTTTGACAATAGCGGCGACATCTCACGGCTTAACGCCTGCATCTCATCATTCGTATTCACGCTATTCTGTCCACCGAAAACGATCTGGACCTTCCGAAGCAACGCACCCTGCTCATCCAAAGCGACAATCGTATTCTCGAACGTCGGCTCCTCCGGGTTATTCACGATCGCCTCGATCTCCTTGCGTCCCTCTTCCATGCCTTGCAATAGGGCCGGTTTGTAGTGCTCGAACTTGATTTGATCAAAAGGTGGAACTCCAAACGGGGTGGTATATTCCGCAAAGAACGGGTTCTCCCCCTCCACGGTCTTCTTTTCGGAAGTACCGCAGGCAGTAAGCATAACGGCTAATCCTGCTGCCATAATTAATTGTTTCATCTTTACTGATTTTTTGATTTATGAGTTATGAATTATTCTAATTATTCTTCTCATTTTAGCCCTCTGTTCTCCAACAACGGATCGATACTTGGTTGTTTACCACGGAAATTCACGTACATATCCATAGCATCATCGATGCCGCCCGGGGTCAGTACGTATTTACGGAATTTAGAGGCAACCTCCGGGTTGAAGATATCACCCGTCTCCTTATAAGCTTGGAAAGCGTCGCAATCCAACACTTCCGCCCAGATATAGCTATAATAACCGGCGGTATATCCACCTTCCATCGTATGTCCGAAATAAGTGGAGCGGTAGCGAGACGGAATCTGACGGATCAGACCACGATCGCCCAAGACCTTCGCCTCAAATTTCTCGATATCCAAATCGGCAGGGATCTCTTTCAATACATGATAATCCATATCCAGATAAGAGGCGGCCAGATACTCCGTCGTAGCGAAGCCTTGTCCATACTTGCCACTCTTAATCATCTTGTCTACAAGGGCTTGCGGTATTACCTCGCCGGTCTGGTAATGTTTAGCGTACACTTTCAATACCTCCGGCTCAACGGCCCAATGCTCATCGACTTGCGAAGGTAGCTCCACAAAGTCACGAGGCACGTCGGACACGCCATAATAATGAACGTCGCAGAATAAACCGTGCAAGGCATGACCGAACTCATGGAATACGGTCTCAGTCTCGTCGGCTGTCAAAAGCGCCGGTTGTCCCTCCGCCGGTTTACTGAAATTAAATACGGTAGTAACCACCGGGGCTACCCGTTTCCCATCTTTATACGTTTGTGAACGGTAACCGCCGCACCATGCGCCACCTCCTTTGCCCGGGCGGGTAAAGAAATCCATATACAGCACGCCCAGATGCGTACCATCTTTATCCTTGCACTCGAAAGCGAGAGCGTCGGGGTCCGGTTTCGGGATGTCCTTGATCTCGGTAAACGTGATACCGTATAATTTATTGGCTACATAGAAGATGCCCTCACGTACATGTCCCAACTCAAAATAAGGACGCATCTCGTTCTCGTCCAAGTTATATTTCGCTTTCTTGGCTTTCTCGAAATAATAACGCCAGTCCCAGCCCTCGGCCTCGTAATTACCACCTTCCTTCTTGATCTCGGCGTTGATATCGGCCAATTCCTCTTTCGCTTTCGCCAAAGCAGACGGCCAGATTTTATCGAGCAAGTCATACACGTTCTTCTCGTTCTTCGCCATATTCTCTTCCAATACGAAAGCGGCATAATCCTCATATCCCATCAATCGGGCTTTCTCCAGACGAGCGGTAACCAGCTGCTTAACGACCTCCTTATTATCATTCTCATTATTATTGTTGCCACGATTTGTATATGCCTTGAAGATCTTCTCACGCAAATCACGCTTATCGGCGTATTGAAGGAAAGGCATCACGCTCGGATTATGGAGGGTAAACACCCACTTACCATCCAGACCATTCTCTTGGGCCGTTTGCGCCGCCTTGACGATCACGTCTTCCGGCAGACCGGATAAGTCCTCTTTATTATCGATCACTAATTGGAAAGCGTTGGTCTCTTTCAGGGTATTCTGTCCGAAAGTAAGTTGGAGCATGGATATCTTCTCGTTCAGCTCACGCAACTTCGCCTGCTTATCCTCCGGCAGATTGGCTCCTCCCCGGACAAAGCTTTTATAGGTTTCCTCCAACAGCTTCTTCTGTTCCTTATCCAGATGGAAGCTCGCCTGATTCTCATATACGGATTTCACCCGGGCGAAAAGCTTGGGATTTAAGCTGATATCATCCGAATGTTTGGATAAAAGGGGATAAAGCTCACGTTCGAGCTCTTGGATCTCGTCCGTGGTATTCACACTGGATTGGCCACCGAAAGCATACATTACTTTAGTAAGCAACTCGCCACTTTGGTCTAAGGCCACGATCGTATTCTCGAATGTCGGCGCATCCGGATTTACCACGATCGCCTCGATCTCCTTCGACTGCTCTTCCATACCTTTCAAAAGAGCCGGCTTGTAATGAGCCACCTCTATTTGGTCAAACGGAGGCACCCCGAACGGTGTCGTATACTCCGCAAAAAACGGATTGGGTGTAGCGCCTTCCGCTACATCGCTTTTCTTTGAGGAGGAACAAGCTCCCAAAATAACCGCTAAACCTGCGGCCATAAGCGTTTTATTCATGCCATTGTTATATTAGAATTACAATGGACAAAGATAACGAAGTTTTGCGTTACAATTCTATTTCAAATTGTTATTATTTAGAATCCGGAAAAAGATTTTCACAATTCACACAAAAAAGATCCCCAAAGGGAGATCTTCCCTTCGGGGACCCAATATGCTTTCATTCAATGTTCAATCGAATCGCTCTCTATACCGTCCTCGATATTTTCATTTTCGATCGTTTCTTGTAAATCTTGAATGTCATTAGACGTGTAATCATCCGACAATACCGAATTGGTAGACATGGTCTCATCGTGAAGATCATCGCTCTCATCCCATAACGTTTTCATTATATTCTCTGGCATATCTCTTATATTTTAAAGTTATATGCCTATTCAACAACCTCGACAAAGAAATTGTTGTTCCAATAAAAATAGTTCACTAATTTTAGCGAGATTAACGCAAGAAATAATATGAATCGAATTTGTAGTCTTTTTGGTATTCAGTATCCCATCATACAGGCGGGAATGGTTTGGTGTAGTGGTTGGCGGCTAGCTTCAGCGGTTAGTAACGCCGGTGGATTAGGATTGATCGGGGCAGGCTCCATGCACCCGGAAGTGCTCCGGGAACATATCCGTAAATGCGAGGCGGCGACCGACAAGCCTTTTGGCGTGAATGTCCCGCTGATGTACCCGGAAATCGATACCTTGATGCGGATATTGGTGGAGGAAAAAGTGAAGATCGTATTTACCTCCGCCGGCAACCCGAAAACATGGACAAAGTATTTGAGGGATCATGGCATGACGGTCGTTCACGTGGTAAGCAGCTCTAAATTCGCCACGAAATGCGAGGAGGCCGGAGTGGATGCCATCGTTGCCGAAGGCTTCGAGGCCGGCGGGCACAACGGACGGGAGGAAACAACTACGATGTGCCTGATCCCCGCTGTCCGGAAAGCGACCTCCCTCCCCCTTTTGGCGGCAGGAGGTATCGGAAACGGTCAAGCGATGCTAGCGGCACTCGCACTAGGGGCCGACGGCGTACAGATAGGCACTCGTTTCGCCCTAACCAAAGAAAGCTCGGCACACGAGAATTTCAAGAAACTATGCTTGAATCTTAAGGAAGGCGATACGAAGTTATTATTAAAGAAACTGTCTCCTACCCGTCTGGTAAAAGGAGATTTCGCTACGGCAGTGGAAGAAGCGGAAGCCCGGGGAGCGTCCGTGGAAGAATTACGTGAGTTATTGGGCAAAGGACGTGCCAAGAAAGGAATCTTTGAGGGCGACCTAAAGGAAGGCGAGTTAGAGATCGGACAGGTAGCGTCTTTATTCTGGGAGGAATTATCCGTGGAAGAGGTGATGAAAGAATTGATCCGTGACTTTAAGCTATCCTTAGAGAACGTAAAAACACAGTTGTGTTCGTGAGAAAACACAACTGTATCTGTGGATAAACACAACTGTGTTCAAGAGAAAACACAGTTGTGTTCCTTATCATAATCGATACTTATACAATTGCGCCATGACCTTTTGGTATTGGTTTTGCAATTGCAGGTAGTTTTGCACGCTTTGGTAATAGGTCGTCACATCCACGAAATACTCGATCATAGAGATTTGCCCGGCCTGTATAGCCTTGTTCAACAAGACCAAGCTATTCTGCCTTTTCAGCACATCCTTATATTCATCGATAGATTTCTTTAAGGAGACAGACTGGTCATATAGCTGCCTCAACCCATTCTCTACCGTGAAAGAAGCGCTCTCCAACTGCATCTCCGTATAGCGGGCCTGAGCCTTCGCCTGTTTCACGTTATTACGGTTCGAGAACAACGGGATGGTGATTCCTACCAAGAAACCATTGAAACGCTCTCCACCCGAGGCGGGATTCATACGATACCCTAACTCAAAGCCGGGCAGACCTTTCGCCTTATTCACGCTCACCTGCCGAAGAGCTGTCGTCTGGTCGCTACGCAAGGTCTGTAATTGCGGATCGGATTGCATCGCCTCCGTCCGCAGCTCATCAAAGGAAAGCACATCCTTATCCGGCAAGGCGTAAACCGTATCCGTAAACTCGATAGCGATACCGCCGTTCAGGGTAGCCAGCTCCTGCAGCTTGGCAATACGGGAAGTCTCGTTCATCCGGGCCTCTGTCCGAGCGTTCAATAATTCCAGATCGATCTTGTTTGTCTCAAGGATATTCGCATTTCCTTTCTCCAAACGAGTCGCATAAAAAGCGGAAAGTTGCTCGGCGTTCCTAAGACGGGTATCCAATAGGTTCTTCTGCTGGTTCAACAGCACCAAATCTAGGCAAACCTCTTTCACCTGCAACAAGATTTGCTGACGAAAAGCCATCCCTTGACGATCCAAACCCGCGGATTTCGCCTTCGTCAGCTTATGCTTCCGGACATATACGGACGGGAAATCAAAGCTTTGGGAAGCCACGAACTCGCCCGTGAATCCCATCCCTTCTTTATTCCCCCAGAAATGCGAATAAGAGACCGAAGGGTCTGGCAAATTATTATCCAACTTCGCCTCCAGCTTCTGCGACTGGAGCAACTGGCTGTTCGCCTGTAAATCCTTATTGTTCGCCTCCACGCTCCGGAGCACGTCCTCTATAGAAGTCTGGGCGGAAAGGCCGCCTGTCAATACAGACAAGGCGGCGACTATAATATATGATTTCATAAAACTTATTCTTTATTCTTGTTCATTATCAGATAAACAATCGGGATGATGAATCCGTTTAAGAACGTAGAGGTTAATAAACCACCCAAGATCACCGTCGCCATCGGGCTTTGGATCTCATTCCCGGGAAGATCGCCATTCAACGCCAACGGGATCAACGCCAAGGCGGAACTCAACGCCGTCATCAAGATCGGGTTCAAACGGTCTAGGGAACCTTGTATCACGGACTCACGCAATCCCATTCCCTCTCCACGCAAATGCGTATAGTGGCTGATCAGCAGCATACCGTTTCGGGTAGCGATACCAAACAAGGAAATGAAACCGATAATCGCCGGGATACTGATCTCGCCGGAAGTAAGCCATAGGATAATCACGCCACCGATCAACGCCAACGGCAGGTTCAACAAGATCACGCCGCTCTCCTTCACGTCCTTGAACTCATTGTGCAGTAACATGAAGATCACCAATAACGACATCAATGACGTCAGCAATAAGGTACGGCTGGCCGCCGCCTCGCTCTCGAACTGGCCACCATATTCGATATGGTATCCCTCCGGCAAACGGATATTAGCCTCTACCCGATCCTGTATCTCATTAACCACACTTCGCAAGTCACGTTCCGATACATTGGCACTAATCACGATCTTACGTTGCACATTCTCACGATTGATCGTATTCGGACCGGTCACCGAACGGATATCGGCCACGTAGCTTAGCGGCACTTTCTGTCCGGCGGCATCGATCATCAGATTGCTAATATCATCCATCGTGGCACGGCTAGCGTCGGAGGTCTTCACGGTCAGGTCGAAGCTCTTGCCATCGTCGTACACCTGACTTACGGCCTCTCCACCCAACATCACATTGATATATTCCTCGAACTCCGGCAGGGGAATACCATATTTAGCCAGCAACTCACGTTTCGGGGTGATTGTCAACTGCGGACGCTCGATCTGCTGCTCTACCTTCAAGTCCACCAGACCCGGGATCGTTTGGATAGCGGCCTTGATCTGGTTTCCGACCGTAAACATCAGGTTCAAGTCCGTACCAAACAGCTTGATAGCGATATTCGCCTCCGTACCGGAAAGCATAGCGTCGATACGATGGGAAATAGGTTGCCCGATCTCTATATTAGCGCCGCTGATCGTAGATAACTTCTTGCGGACATCATTCATCACCTCATCCCGACTACGGTCTTGCAATTCGAAAGGAGCCTCGATCTCGGAAACATTCACGCCCAAGGCATGCTCATCCAATTCCGCACGACCGGTCTTCCGAGCCACAGTCTTTATCTCGGGTACTTGCAACAGCAACGCTTCCGCACGGCGTCCGATCTGATCCGACTCGTCCAAGGAAATTCCCGGAAGCGAGCTTACGTTGATCGTAAAAGAACCCTCATTGAACGGGGGCAAGAAACTACGTCCCAAATGAAAGAAGATCACCAAGGCGACCACAAACAAAGCGATTGTGGTACCTAGCACCCATTTCTGGTAAGCCAACGCAAACTCCAAAGCCCGTTTATAGACCACTTTCAACTTCCGGGCTATCCAAGCCTCACGCAGTTCCTTCATTCCCGTCGCTTTACGGTTCAGCAAATAGCTACAAAGCACCGGGGTCAAGGTAAGCGCCACCACCGTAGAAGCAAACAACGCCACGATAAAAGCGATACCCAGCGGAACCAACATACGGCCTTCCATACCACTCAAGAAGAACAAGGGCACGAAACTCACCACGATAATCAAGGTAGAGTTCAAGATCGGCATACGTACCTCACGGGAAGCGTCGTAAACCACCTCCAAGGTAGAGCGTTGCTGCTCCGGAGGCAAGAGCCGGTTTTCCCGGATCCGTTTATACACGTTCTCCACGTCCACGATAGCGTCATCCACCAAGGAACCGATAGCGATCGCCATACCTCCCAAGCTCATCGTGTTAATCGTTAATCCCATGTAGTGCAATACGATGATAGAGACCAGTAAAGATAACGGCAAGGCTACCAAGGAGATTACCGTCGTACGTATATTCATCAAGAACAGGAACAAGACGATCACCACGAAGAAGCTACCCTCGAACAAACTGTTCTTTACATTATTAATAGAGTTATCGATAAAATGGCTCTGGCGGAATATATCGGTAGAGATACGAACATCCGTCGGCAGGTTCTTTCGCAAATCGACAACAATCTCGTCCAGCTTCTCCGTCAACTTCTCCGTACTCGTATCCGGCTGTTTGGTCACGGTAATCAATACGGCCGGCTTCGTTCGCTCGGAAGCGGTTCCCAGCTTCGGGCTTTTACCGCCGATCTTGACCGTAGCGATATCACCCAGCGTAACCGGATACTCATTCACGGTCTTCACCACGCCCTGAGCGATCTCCTCCGCCTTCGAAGTCGATAAGACACCTCGGATGATGTATTCGTTCGAGAACTCATACAATACACCACCATTGGCGTTCCGATTCATATTCCGACAAACATCCAACACCTCGTTCAACCCTACACCGTAGTGCTTCATACGAGCCGGGTCCAACAAGATCTGGTACTCCTTAATATCGCCACCGATCACGGCAACCTGCGCCACACCGCCCGTAGACAACAAACGGGGACGGATCGTCCAGTCGGCAATCGTACGTAAGTCCAACAAAGACGTGGAATCGGCGGTCAGACCGAGAATCATCATCTCACCCAAGATGGATGACTGCGGGCCTAAGGTCGGTTTACCTACGTTCCCGGGAAGGCTCTCACCCAAGACTGCCAGTTTCTCGGATACGATCTGACGAGCCCGGTAAATATCCGTACCCCAATCAAACTCTACCCAAACCACGGAGAATCCGGTGGTAGACGAGGAACGCACACGCCGTACGTCCATCGCACCGTTCACGGCGGTCTCCACAGGGAATGTCACCAAGCGTTCCACCTCCTCGGGAGCCATACCGTTCGCCTCGGTCATGATCACGACCGTCGGGGCGTTCAAGTCCGGGAACACATCCACGTCCGTATTAAACGCCGTGTACGTACCCCAGATCATCAGCAATAGCGCACAAACCAAGATTACCAACCGGTTGTGCAATGAATAATAAATTATCTTATTTAACATGCAACGTCCCTCCTATTAATGGCTATGGCTATGAGCCGGTATCGCGTTAGAAGCGGAAGACAACTTGATTTGGTAAGCGCCACGGGTCACGACCTCATCGCCCGGTTTCAATCCGGAAAGGATCTGTACCTCCGAGCCGTTATTCGCTCCCAACGTCACCCATTGCTTCTTATAGCCTTCCTCATCCAGACGGATAAATACCGAATAAACGCCCTGCTCCTCGATAAGGGCGGAGACAGGTACGCTCAAGACATTCTCCATCGGCTTTGTCAACAAAAAGATCTCCACGAAAGAACCGGGGATAACCGCTCCTTTATTATCGAACTCGAAAGTCACCGGTACATAGAAAGAGTTCATATCGGAAGCCTTTCCATACGATAACAACCGTCCACGCAAATCAGACAATTTATAGAGAGCGTTATCATACGGAGTCATGAAATTAGCGGTTTGGATCATGGGAAGATCGTTGTAATACCTCTCAGACACGTCCGCACGCAATACCAAACGATTGTTTTGCGAGATCGTAGCCAAAGGCTGACCTACAGATACATAATCACCCTCTTTCACTTGGATGTTCTTCAAGTAACCGTTCAAGGGAGAGACTACAGACACGCCTTTCGCCGTCTGTTTTCCCGCTATCGCCTCATAAGCGACCTTGGCGTTCTCGTAATTCAAGCGGGCCTGCTCGAAATCCTTGGCGGATACGATCTTATCGCCTACCAAGGCTTGCATACGCTCGTATTCCTTTTTCGCCGTCTCATAAGCGAATTTAGCCCTTGCCGCCACGTCTCCATCCGAGAGGGCGTTGGAAGCGATACTCAACACGGCCTGTCCCTTGCGTACCGCCGTACCATCCACGAATGGTAAGCTCCCGAACGAGATCACGCCGGGGACGGTAGCGACGATCACGGACTCCTCCCCTTGCGCCGCCATCACTCGTCCGCTCGTCTTGATCACATCCGTGAAAGGAGCGGGATTAACCGTTACGGTTTGTAAACCAACAGCCTCGGCCAAGGCTTTCTTAAAGACGATCTCATCGGGATGGGTACCACCGGCCTCATGCTCATGGTCATGGCCTTCGTGTTCATGTCCCTCATGATCATGATCGTGATCCTCACCTTCATGCTCATGGTCGTGAGCCTCTAATTCATGATTATGCTCATCGTGTCCGGCTTGCGACGCATTTCCCGCACAACCGGCAAACAGGTAAGCGCACATCGCACCTACCAAATATATTTTCTTCATTGTGTAAAAAATCTTGATATCGTTAATAATAAATAGATAGGGGCAAGTCTGTCCTCACCCGCTCTCACAAACGAGGTATCAAGACATAGGAGGGGCACGAAGTCCCGAGGCACTCACTATCCAAGTGTCGTGCAGCGACTCAATGTAGGGGGCGTTCTCGTGATCAAGGAGCTGTCCGCAAAACGCCGGTTCAGGTGGATAAATGTAATCAAATAAGACGAGTAACGGCATCAGATGTATATCCACATCTCCATCCATAAAATGAGAAATATGCGTACTGAAATAGGCCAAGTTATGCCCGTCGCAACCGCAATCATGCGTATCAGTGCTTTTATCGCCATGCGCTTGCTCCGCGGTCAAGGATTGATAACAAGGCATCCCGTCCCGGTGATGATGGTGAGGGATAACCACAGAAAGCAATGCCAAGATGCCGGCCATCAGCACCACGTATTGTACAATCCTCTGTTTCATTTTCTCACGCATGGCACAAAGATAAGGATATTTTTCCGTTTTTTACATGAATGTTGTAAGTTTGCGGTAAATAAAAAGATAGATGAAGTTTGGAGTAAATAAAAAGGTATTATTATATACCGCCGGTTGCGTATGGATTTTCGCCGGTATCAATATCTTACGCATCGGTATCATCACATGGTTAAACGATACCCATTATTGGTTATTCAAGATCGGGGAAGCGACCATCGTTTTCTTACTTTTCTTCAATTTAGTCTTTAAACGGCTTTTCTATAAACATTCCGAACGGATCTCCCGGAAAAACGGGAAACATTGCCCGTTCTCTTTCTTCGACGTGAAAGGTTGGATTATCATGATCTTCATGATCGCTTTCGGGATCACGATCCGCACGTTCCATTTACTGCCGAATTCTTTCATTTCCGTATTCTATACGGGATTATCCACGGCGTTGATCATAACGGGATTCTTATTCTTGAGACAAGGAAAAACCGTTGGGAATTGAGAATTGAAAATTAAAGATACAACAATCAATAATTTTCAATTCTCAATTCTCAATTTTCAATTCCCAAGTTTTTCGCAGATCAACTCAGCAGCCTTCTTGCCGCTCATCAGCATGCCGCCAAAGATCGGTCCCATACGGAAGCTACCGCTTACGCCGTTAGCGGCCATACCGGAAACGAATAATCCCGGGTAGATCTCCTTCGTGTTCTCCACCGTCGTCTGCTCACCCAGCTCCACATTCAAGGAACGCTCGCCGATCACGCCTCCGGTCGGTGTATTCAATTGGATATCATTCTTACGGGCTACCACACGGGCAATCTCGCAATCATGCCCCGTACCTTCCAAGACAGCCTTTGCCATGATCGTCAACGGATCCACGTGCATCCCCTCACGGATTACCGGAGCCCAGTTCACTACCACACCGGCTACGGCATCGTTATGAAACACCACGTCCTCTACCGAATAGCAGTTAAAGATCGTAGCGCCCGCCCTCGTCGCCTGATAAATCAAAGCAGAAGTGGTATGTACCGAATCCATGATATACGTACCATTAGCACCTTCCTTATAGCTTACGCCCAATTCCTTGATAATCGGCATAGCCTCTTCCTGCACCACGATATCGTTGAACATCATAGCGCCGCCCCACATACCTCCACCGGGAGCCAGCTTACGATCAAACAACGCCACCTTCTTACCGGCTTTCGCCAAGAAATAAGCGGCCACGATACCGGAAGGTCCCCCTCCCACGATCGCTACATCCACAGACAAGTTGCTCTTCAACTTCTCGAAGTAAGAGTCAATGATTCCACTTGAAACAATCTGTTCCATCTTAATAACTAATTAAAGTTTAAACATCAGGGAGCACATAGAGGTAACGCCCCCTTTATTTCCTAGTTCTACCTTATTTTCCCTTCGCCGGCATTACCCGGATCAGGTTCGATGGGTATAATCTCAGCCCGTATGACTCGGGCACCCCTATGTGAAAAGTCGGGGGCAAATGTACAAAAAATTAGTATAACTGTACACCTTCAGGTTCCACTTCTATGTTTCCCCTCAATTTTTCCGTCATTCGGATGGATAATGTATAAGATGCCTTGAAGATTTGTGGAAGAATGTTTTTTTATGATTATCTTGCATTATGCTTGTTTATTCTTGTAAAAGGATGAATGCATATCTGC
>ENA-UERQ01000717-UERQ01000717.1-human-gut-metagenome-genome-assembly--contig:-NODE-717-length-22153-cov-15.274144_pt1 | contig 22153 bp, 19 predicted proteins | sample MGYA00242986_ERZ507987 | MGnify/ENA primary metagenome ERZ507987 (study PRJEB26167, sample SAMN06115429) | human gut metagenome | host: Homo sapiens | place: China:Chongqing | collected 2015-04-15...
TGTTCTAAAGTTAGCTGACTGAATAGGCTAAGTAAATTGTCAATATCACATATTTCAAAAGCAATTGTTGGATTTGCTTTTTCTAAAGCATATAGTGTCTCTATCACTTCAGGATATGTTCCACGCCACACTTTAAAAACAAATATATATTTAAAAATAGGCTCCCAAAGCCCTGAATCAATGTGTTTTTTTAGCGCATAAAAATCTTCTGGCATTTTTTTGATAGCGATAGATTGTGATGTTGTATTTATTGCGGAATCTTTAGGTCCATAGGCTTGATAAAATATGCCTTGTCCACGAATATACCCATCATTTTTTCTATCACCAAGAGAACCTTGAACATCAATTTTTTCAAAGTTTGGGTAAAGAGTATTTAACAGGCGATAGACTAATTGCTGAAATGCATCACCTGTTGAACGAAGTAGATTATTTTCAAATATTTTTCCATATAGAAATTTATACGCAAAATCTGCCATTATTTCCCACCTGCCTTAGATTAATTATAGGATAGGATACATGTTTTTACAAGAAGTTAATGAGTAATCTAACATAAAAACATGAAAAACTCATGAGAAAAGTCAGAAATTGTAATTTAGCCTTTGATATAATATAGTTAAAGATCCACATCCAGCATAGTTTCGGTCATGGCTGTTATGAGTGTAATCTGCTTATCATTACACTGTGACAGAATCCGATGCAGTTGATCAGTCTCTTTCGAGTTCGGGTACAAAAATAAGTCTACTGAAAGACGTAGGGCCCGGAATAGAGCGATAAAGACTTTTAGACTGGGAATATCGTTTTTATTTTCTATATCCATTAAATAACGGGTACTAATATCAGCTTTTTCTGCAAGTTGTGCCTGTGTCAGCCCTTCTTTGATTCTTGCCTGCTTAATAATAGTACCAAGTTGTACAAGAAAACTTTCCATAGTTCACCTCCAGTAACGAGTAATAGTTCATACTGATTAATACTATATTTAAAGGTTGAAGATGAAAACGAGTCATTACCCTCAATTATTAGTGAAATAATAGTTCATATAACGTCGAGACCAAGAATGGTTGCTAATAAAAAAAATGCGGCCTATTCTTGCACCTCGGCGTGTTTTTTGGCTGCAGGAATTGAGGAAGTATGGTTACCGGGAAAGGTTTAAAAAAATTAAATAAAATTGCAGCCGTATTAAAAAAAGAAAGAAAAAGCTATTACACATTTATGCGATAATATACGAACTATTCTCCGTATTAGCATATGCATTAATAGCTCATACCCATTCAAGTATTCGCTGGATTATGTATCCAGCGGTGTTTTTTTTGCAAAATTTGTCGCTTTATGCGGTTGGCTGCCGATTACCACACTGCCGTTCCCCACCAGGAACCTCCATTTTCAGATGAAAAAAATTGAAATGGAGGAAATGATATGGAAGGCAAAAATAAAGAGTTTTCTACGCAGGATTCGTTTAGTGCATATCTCAAAACAGCAGTGAGGAACACAAAGATTAAATATATTAAAAAGCATGTCAAAATCCAGGAGGCAGAAATACCGATTGGGGATTCAGCCTATGCAGAAGCAGAGTCCGGTCAGGGAGACTACTACCGGCATTTAGAGGAACAGGTCAGCAGGCTATGCGAGGACTTTGGAGATGTGGAGCAGCTTCTCAATCTGATTGAAAATGAACGGTTATTGGCTGCGCTTATGAAACTCGATGATGAAAGGAAACGGCTGATTTTTTGGCGTATTATTAACGGAATGAGTTTTGAGGAGATTGCAGCACGTCTCCATATTCCGATGAAGAAGGCAGTTGACACTTACTACAATACGCTGAAAAAGCTGAGAAAGGAGATGCGGCATGGTTGAATTTGAAGGGGTACTGGAGCTTGCCAAGATGGGGGACAGAGAGGCATTAATGAAAGTGATAGAGATGTATCGTCCCCTGCTGATCAATCATTCCATGATTTGTGGGAGGTTTGATGAAGATCTCTATTATGAACAGGTACATACGCTGATCCGTTGTGTGCACAAGTTTGTGAAATAGCATATATAGTGCTTGAGCTGAGTTGACATGCACTATATGATGTGTTAATCTGGAGATGATATTGATTTAATATTCTTCTGAAGAATATGTTGTATTTTGTTCCGGCCTGTTCCGGAAGTTAAAAATTTGGCTGTGGCCTTAATAAACAGGTCCTGCATAGGGACCGAGAGAAAGACACTTAAATGTATTATGCGTTTAGGTGTCTTTTTTTGTTTCAGAGAGGAGGGGAGACGGGTTTAAGAAAATTAGATGTAAGGAAAAGCTGGCGAAGAGGAATATATCATCAGAGGAATGAAAATGAATATCAAGAAATTCAGGAAAGACAATCTGAGAAACAAAAGGTACAGTTAGAGGTAAGGAGGTATCGTATGAGTCAAATGGTATCGAATATCTGTGAGAAGCGCAGCATACTGATTTCAGGGATATTGGAATTTCCGCTCCAGGTGGGAGAACCTGCCTGCTATTTTTATAATGGCAGAAGGGTAAAAACGGCCAGAGTTAAGCGAATTGTGGAAATTGCACTGGATCATGCCTGTTTCGAGACAGCGAACCTGTGTTATAGAATTGATTATTTTCCTGTTGCGATGGCCATGGCGAAAAAAGCAGGTTGATAAGGAAAAGACAACAAAAGGGGAATTATATATGGTATATGGCTTTTGGTATTTAAAAACAGGCTGTTATAGCCTATAATTGTATGAATAGGGAGACTGTTTTTTCTTCCGGGAACAGTAGCCTGAGATGATTGATATACCGAAAGGAATGACAATATAACTGCCGGGCTGGCTTTATTGCCAGTCCGGTACAGTTGGTATGACGGGCATGCCGTCAGTCTGTGGTGAAAGTCCACAAGGGGCGTAGTTGCCGACGAACCCTATAGCGATTCCCAAGGTTTGTATCGTGAGGTACAGGCGAGAAGAAGGGATAGCAAAATCGTAGCCTGACGAACAGAAATCTGATATAAGGCGTACATGGCGGATAAGCTGGCCAACGACAGCGAAGTCCAAAAGGCAACCGTAACCCATGTGCGTAAATCAGGCAGGTAGACGAGGAAAGACTGGGAGGCTTATCCCGTGAGGTCTCGCAGGCGGTTTCATTAGCCGTAGTAACAACGAACTGTGAGAAGTCAGCAGAGGCCGTAGTAGGCAGAGCTTTGAAATGGGCCCTGCCAAAGGGCTGAACAATGTAACCGTGTAATCAAATGTATGCTTCATGGAATACCTGACAGCAGAAAGGGCGAAACGTAAACGAGCAGATACTGCACCACATAGGGTGAATCCATGAAAACGGAAAGGAGAAAGCACACAAGGCAATGTCAGAACTGTTAGAAAAGATACTGTCCAAAGACAACATGAACGCGGCCTACAAAAGAGTCTGCGCCAACAAAGGGGCAGGCGGGGTAGATGATGTGACGGTTGAAGAACCCGGAGCTTATGTCAAAGAGAATTGGGAGAGTATCAGGGAGCAAATCAGACGCAGGAAATACACCCCTCAGCCAGTCCGGAGGGTAGAAATACCCAAACCAGACGGAGGAGAGAGGAAACTGGGAATACCCACGGTTTCTTCATACTGCACACCTCCCAACGATGTTTTGGAATGCTGCCTTCAGTTTTCGCGAAGGCAGCTGATCTAAAGTAAAAAGGGTATCATGTGTAAAACGATTTTATTGTTTCCAAGTTAGCTTTGTCAATCAATATTTCCCATGGCCATCCTGAATGCTGCTTTCTGGCGGGAATCTTGCCGGACGAGATACCATAGTAGACCTTTCCGGTGGATATGCCGAGCAGATTAGCGGCTTCAGCGACAGAAACGCCCTGGCAGTTTCTTTGGTAGGGACCGGAAATATCGTGTTTATATCGGATCCATCTGACACCGGCATAAGTAAAGTCTTTTCCTTCCGGAGTAGTAATCCCATCCTGATTTAAGTGGTCAGCGATTTCGTAGTCATCCAGGGATGAAGCCAACTCCTTAATAAGGGCGATGGTATCATCTGTATGCCTTTTACGGTCAGCGCAGGGGAGTGGTTTCTTCAAAGATAGCTGTTCACATTTCCCACTGCGAAACCGGATACCAATAGAAAAATCGGAACATCGTTTTTCCGACAGGACGGTGATATCTTCAATCAGGATGCGGATAATGCGCTTCTTTTCCTTAGGCGTAGAGGATGGCGCATTCCATATTTCAGGAATCCTGCGAGCGAGGTTCAGGATGCTTTGCTCTTCCGCTTCGGAAGGAATCCAAGGTCGCTTTGAACTGTATACAGCGTAATCCTGTTTCGCCTTCTCCAGTTCCTTAAGTTTTTGGTTCCAATTCGTCTCCAAAGAACGGACAACAAGTCTGTTTTCCGGGTCAGCAAGCATAAACTGCCGTTCAGTGCGGTCAGCTTCGTACTGTGCCCGTTCAATTGCTAGAAGCCATTGCTTATCCGATATCTTATTTGTGTCACCAATACTGTGCATGACCTTCAGTGAAATTTCCAACTCTGAGGGCTTCATGACGGAGAGAATCTTTTCGGACACTGCCTGGTCAAGAACATCGGCGGGGACAGAGGAACAGGTTGCTTTGTTACCATGTTCCCAGCGTCCGATACATTCATATAGGGGGCGGATGCCGCCTGTTCCAGTATAACGGACAGTCATCCGGCGACCGCACTTACCACAGAGCAGGACTCCGGGAAGAAGGGCAGCTCCTTCACGTGCCGGGCCACAGCGTTCCGAGTTTGTCCGGTTAGAATCAAGAAGCTTCTGATTTTCTTCAAAGTCATCCCAGGAAATATATGCCAGGTGGTGTTCAGGTAGGAAAACTTTCCAGTCTTCTCTATTAGGGAGGCGGACAGGATGGTGTTCAAAATGACCGTCAGCATCTATGGTTTTATTGTCGCGGTAGCGACCGTACACATAGGCTCCTGTGTAAGCCGGGTTGTGTATGACTGAGAGAACCCGGCTGTGCGTCAGCGTTCCCCATGAAATCTTTCCGTTCCATGCACCGCCATAGGCGCGTTTGGGAAATGAGAGTCCGTTTTCGGCAAAATACCGGACGGTACCGTAAGCGCTTCCAGAAGAGCGGAAAGCCCTGAACAGTGTGGAGATTGCATGCTGCACTTCCTCATCAGGATCCATAATGGTCTTGCCGTCAGCGTCATAGATGTAGCCAACGGGGAGCGGAAAGCGCAGTTCACCCCTGGAGGCGGCATTTTCCTTGCCGCCAATCATGCGGGCATGGAGGAAGTGAAGCTCCGCTTCTCCCATGGTGCCTTTTAAGCCGATGAGGAGACGGTCATTAAAATCAGAAATGTCATAGACGCCATCCTCATCAATTACGAGGGTGCCAAACAGTCCACACAGTTCAAGGAGTTTCATTAGGTCGGCTGATGACCGGGCAAGACGGGATATCTCCAGCCCGAACACTGCGCCGACTTCGCCCAGGGATACGCTTGTCACGAGTTGGGCAAAGCCAGGGCGTTTGGATCTTCCGGAACCAGATATTCCGAGATCTCCATCGATCACGCGGATGTGTTCTTCCGGCCATCCAAGCGATAATGCTCTTTCTTGAAGGGCGTACTGTCTCTGGGTACTCTCCTGGTTGAATCGAACTTGGGCCATCGTTGACTGGCGGACATAGACAAGGGCCGCCCTGTTCAGGTGTTCCGCCCGGACTTTGGATGGGATTGATGGATTCTGTTTCATTTTCATCCTCCGTTTCCGCTGAAAAGAAGGAGATGAACAGGGTGGATAATGCCGATATGAGGTCTTGCGCGAGTCGGGAGTCGTTACCGGTCAGATACATGAGAGTTGCTTCCATTATAACCTCCTCCTTTCAGGCTAAAGGTCGTTCTCTCTGCGCCGGAACAGTTCCAAGTTAATGCAGCTGAGTTCTGTGAGCAGCGCTGTGATATCCTCGTAATCTTTGATACACTGGGAAACCTTGTCCTTATAAGTTTTTGGGACGGAATCAAGCTGGGTTTTCCCATCGTAATAAGAAGAAAGGTACAGGCTTTTGTGCCCCTCTCCATTGGCACATCTGCAGTTAGGCTTGCCGCATTTGATGGATCTGGTAATCAGGGAGGCTCTCATGACATGGGACGGATCGGGCATCCTGTCGAGGAGTTCCTGACGGCGTGCTTTGAGAGTGTCAGTGGTCATAGATCTGTAAGGTCTGCTGGTCTTATTAGTAGTATTCATGATAAGATTATATCACATGGAGTGAAAAAAGTCTACTCTGTGGTAGGTGAAATCAGCTCATTTATGCAATAGATCTGCAAGTTCGAGGAGCGACCTTATGGCATTGGTATCGAAGTAGCTTGCAGAAAAAGCATTTTGGCTGCTATCAGTGATCCAGGATTCAGGAACAGAGAAGACATCATCCTGGGATTGGAGAGAATATCGATGTTGTCCGTTTACATTCCGGATTTTCAGGATGGGAAAACTCTGCCCCAAAAGGGGATGGTAGGGATGGAGAATTGTTGCTGTTCCCAAATCCCTGCTGTGTTTAAGTGCTTTTTGCTGTAACTGTGCCGACCGTAATGGACAGGGTAATTCAGCAAGGCATCGTACAGATAATAAGTCCAATGTGTGAGCCGTTGTTTTCGAAATGGAGTTATGGTTTCAGACCGAACAGAAGTTGTGAAATGGCTATCAGGCAATTACTGGAGTATCTGAATGAGGGATATGAGTGGATTGTGGATATCGACCTGGAGAAATTTTTCGATAACGTGCCGCAGGACAGACTTATGAGTCTTGTTCACGACATAATCAAAGACGGAGATACGGAATCGCTCATCCGCAAATACCTGAAAGCAGGAGTCATGACACCACAGGGATATAAAGAAACAAAACTCGGCACACCGCAGGGAGGAAATTTGTCGCCGCTCTTGTCAAACATAATGCTGAATGAACTGGACAAAGAACTGGAAGCAAGAGGCCTTCGGTTTACAAGATATGCCGATGATTGCGTGATAGCAGTAAAAAGCGAATCAAGTGCAAAGAGGGTTATGCGAACAGTGACAGATTGGATACAGAGGAAACTGGGATTAAAGGTCAACATGACAAAGAGCCAAATCACAAGACCGCAGAAGCTAAAATATCTGGGATTCGGATTCCACAAGGACAGTAAGGCAAAAGAATGGAAGTGCAGACCGCATCAGGAATCTGTGAAGAAATTCAAAGTCAGACTGAAAGAACTGACCTGCAGGAAAAAGCCAGGAACAGTCACAAGTAAGATTGGGAAAATCAATCAAGTGACAAGAGGGTGGATAAACTATTACGCCCTGGGTTCTATGAAAACGGCAATGACAGAGATTGACGCGCACCTAAGAACAAGGCTCAGAGTCATCATCTGGAAACAGTGGAAAGTGCCGAAGAAACGGCAATGGGGATTAGAGAAGTTGGGGGTCAGTAAAGAACTCGCACGGCGGACGGCGTATTGCGGCGACAGCTATTACTGGGTAGCCACAAAGACGTGTGTGGTCAGGGCAATCTCCAAAGAAGTATTTGCCAAGTCAGGACTTGTAAGCTGTCTTGATTATTATAATGAGCGTCATGCTTTGAAGTTATGTTGAACCGCCGTATGCCGAACGGCATGTACGGTGGTGTGAGAGGGGAGAGAAATCTCCCCTACTCGATTCGCAGGGTATGCGGAAAAGAGGATGGTGTGTATGGCAGGAAATGATTTAGCAATCGTTGAAAATATACGGCTGCAGCTGAAGGATATTAATCAGCTGGCACAAAAGGTGGATTTAGTGGGGCAGAGGATTGCTGGTTATTCGGGAGCTGTTTCTTGGGAGACGTTTGTTAAGCATGAGATTAAGGAAACAGTTGACTTTGGGGAGGAATTTGTGCGGCTGCTGTCTGTCTGGGTAAAAATGCAGCGTGAAAATTCCTATGGCATAAGTCCGGTCCGGGAAGGAAAGTCTACGAAAATGCTGCTGGCAGAACAGTTTGGCACAGAAGTGTTATCGCACCTGGAGGTAGAAGAAATCAGGGATCAAAGGATTTTCCGGGAAATGGAGGAATATCTGATTGACGATCATGTGGATGAGAGGCTCAGGGCAAGAGAAGTAAAGAGCATGAAATATGTGACGGGTGCCGCCATTGTGGGTAAAGCGGGAGATATCCTGTATTTCGGGCAGACACCCATGTTTTCCTTTCTGCTGGGCAAGGCGTATATGGTAAGTTATAAGCCGTCTGTTTATCATGATATTGGGGAAATCCTGTTTTCGGGGGATTTATACAGATTCGTTAGAAAACGTCCAGGTATGTATATCGGTTCTACAAAGGGGAATGAACTTTACCGGCTATTGTACGGATTGGTGGAAAGCATGTTAGAGGATGCCACAGAAAAGACGATTTCCGTATGGCTGCGGGCAGAGAATGTGGTGGAGATTGTCTGTGAGAGTTATCAGATAGCCAATAATAGCAGCTATACCAGAGATATGGGGATTGCCAGCGCGTTGGGAGAGTTTTTCGAGTATCAGAATGAAAGACAGTTTATCCGAACAGAGGAGGGCATTATTGCCGCAGAGAACCATAATCACACGGTTGCTGCGGGAACGAGAATTGTCTGGAAACCGGATTGTACGGTGTTTGCTGCCAAAGAATTGGATTATTTTTTAATTATGGGCAGAATGATTGAGCTGGCGGCGCTGAACCCGTATATTATATACCTGGCGAATGAGGAGAATGGGTGCAAAGTCCGGGTTCCATCCGGTATTGGGTATTTTTTGAAAAGGGATTACTCGCTGTTTGGGGGCGGGAGTATTCTGAATGTGAATATAGTGGGAAATCAGTTTACGGGAGAAGTTGTCCTGTCGTTTTCCTCAATCAAGGGGACATAAGGAAAAGTTATGTGAACAGCCAGATAACACAGGAGGGAGGCGCGCATGTGGAGGGGCTTATGAAAGGGGTCCGAAGAACGTTGAAGCGGATATTGGAAGAATACGGGAATAAGCTGATGCCTGGCGACGTGCTGGAATATCTGAATTATGTGGTGCATTTACGGATTGAGAAGCCCAGATGGTGTGGAAGTACAAAAACAAGGCTAAAAAATCTGGAAGTAAAATTAGCGGTTGAGAAGCAGGTGGAGGAGCAGAAGTATGTGTTCTTATAACAGGATATTTCTCCTTTGAAATCAATCTATTTTAGCTTATTTTAAGGAAAGTGGGGAATGGTATAACAACATTGAGACAATTTTAAGACACTATTGCGTCAGCAACAACATTGACACACAATTTCAAAAGAATTATAATGATAAAGTCAGATTCTATGCATGAGGACATGATGGGAGGCCATAAATCTGATACAACTGAATAGGTGGGGACCGGCAATCATTTTTCGGAATGGTTGCTTTTTTGTTACCCGTAAATTGGAACTGGAGGTGAAAGGAAGTTGCATTCTGAAAAGAAACATACGCACTGGAAGAATATAAAAGAAATGGCGGAGGTGGAAGCAGCGGGAATGATGGCAGAGTTGCAGCAGGTACAGCGCAACCGCATGATAACTGTTATCCCGCAGATTGCGTTTTTTGCGTTTATGGCCGTGACTTGTACGGCCTGCCTGATTATGCCGGTATCGGCAGATGACATTTTTGATATTGCCAAAAGCGCGATGCAGAATGTCTACAAGGACGTTGCCGGCATTGCCACGGTGGCAGCCGTGGTATGTTCGGCTGTGTGCCTGTTTTTGATGAACTTTTCAAAATCAGGAAAGACCGTGGACGAATCGCGTGCATGGTTGAAACGTATTGTGGTCTGCTGGGCAGTGTTAATGACGCTTGGAGCTATCGTAACCTACATGGAGAAGATCATACCAAAGAGTGAGTTTAACGGTTAACAAATCCTAAAAAATATGCCGGCGCTTCCCCGGCAGAAAGGAGGGGTATTTGAAAAGAAAGTCAGTAGGGCTGAGAACATACCATAAAGTATGGGCTGGCTGATACAAATGCTTCTTGAAGCGGTCAGAGAGCAGTGTTCGCAGTTTATCATTGACATGATGGAGATTGTAAATCAGGTTTTTACCGAGCTGTTATCCTGTGATCTGGATTTATTTGAGGAACTGTTCAGTGTGGTAAAGGATTTATACAGGGAGGCAATCGTTCCTTTGGCGATTGCTATTTTACTGCTTATTTTTATCTGGCAGCTTTTAAAGGGCATGTTTGGAAAATACTTAAATTCGGAAGATCCGATGGAACTTGTAATACGAAGCTGTATCTGCCTTTTTATGGTGGCAGGAGCGAAACGGATTGTGAATTACGTCCTTGATGTGGCGGGGACGCCATATGACTGGGTGACCGGTACCCATATCACGGTTGTATCTTTCGCCGATTTTACTTCTGCAGCTGAAGCCGTTACATCAGGACTTGGAATTGACTCATTGAATATCCAGCTGCTGATGGTAATTATTCAGTTTTTGGTTGCCTGGAATTATTTAAAACTTCTGTTCATTATGGCGGAACGGTACGTCCTTCTCGGCGTGTTTTCATACACGGCTCCTCTTGCCTTTGCGACAGGAGGATCGAAAGCCACAAACAATATCCTGTCCTCCTGGTCTAAAATGTTTGGCGGGCAGGTGGTGCTTATTATATTGGATGCATGGTGCCTGAAAGTCTATTTAAGCGGCTATGGAAATATGATGGCAAGTGGTTATGGGTTCACAAAATTTTTTGCGGCAACCCTGTGTCTGGTCGGATTTGGCAAGATTGTGTTTAAACTGGACTCGTATATGGCGTCGCTGGGCGTTAATCTGGGGCGGACAAGCCCTGGTATGGGAGGCCTTGGTGTTATGATGATGCTGGGACGTGTCTTTTCCCAGTTTGGAGGTTCTGCCGGAGGGCATGGATCACCGTCAGGAGGCAGGAAAGGTCCGGCTGCAGGAGCCAGTAAAATGGCTTCTGGCATGGGTAGCCCGATACCGATGGGAAATCCGGGTTTTAGCGGGGCAGGTGGGAAAACGTCAAGTGGCGAAGATTCGGCGGCGATGGCGGGAAATGGTTCCGATATGGGAGTGCCATTGTCAGGGCAGAAAACTGGTGCTTTCCAGGATAAGCCGAATGGAATGCCAAAGGATTCTTATGCGCCGGATAATAAAACATTTGGTGCGGACATGGGTGTACCTTCTTACCAGGATAATCCGTCTGCAAAGAATAATGATTTTGCAGATGGCGGAAAGGCTGCTGATAACATGGGATTTGAAACACCTATTTCGGACGGCTATGATGAAGGTCCGTTTACCGGTGATATGGACTCTGGCATGGTGAATTCTGATATGGGATACGGCGAGAATGGGGCAGTTCCGGCTGATACCTTTGATGGAGCGGTTGAGACCGGAGGAAATGCAGTAGAAGCCGGCCCGTTTGATTATGATGATGCATTTGACGCCGCCGATATGGGTGGGGCGTTTTCAGATCAAAGCAGCATAGATGCCAATACTCCTGATGGTTCAGGCATCAGCGGAGGACTGGACACCGGCATTGCAGACAATATGGGTATTGGCTCCGGAGACAGCGTAGACACCGGTATGGCAGAAAGTCTGGGCACCATGAACGCAGGTGGTGTGTCCTTTGATGATGGAAATGCTCCTGGTGCTGGGATTTCCTTTGATTCCGGTTACCAAAGCGCTGATACGGAAGATGGCACAGATGGATTTACGCAAGATGGTTCTGCAATATCAGGCAGCCAGGAAAGCGGTATTTTGCAGATGGCAGATGCACAGGGCATATCAGGGAATGAAAACGGTATGAATGCCGGATTGTCCGGCATTGAGTCAGGTGCAGGCAGGAGTGTGATGACAACAGAAGCTAGAAGCAGTGTCGTTTCCCAGACAGGAGTTGCAGGTTCTTTAGAGCCGGGAAGCGGTGACGGAGGCATCCAGGCGGCTGGCGGCGGTCAGGGTGTTCCAGGTCAGCCGGCCGGTGTGACTATGTCACAGAATTATCAGCAGCTTGAACGTGATGGCGTGAAGTATGCCAGGTTTGCGGCTGATGGATATGAGAAACCCAGCACGCCCCACCGGGTTGTAGAAGCAGATGGAAAGCGGTTCTATGAGGTGAAACTGGAACCGGTTCAGGCCGGAATCAAGGCTACCCTGCAAAAAGATGGTAAAGTCCATTACGAGAAAACCTATAAGGAAGTCCTACCGGAAGTGCCTAAGAAGAAACAAAAGGCAGTTCCCAAAAAAGAGAATGCTTCAGGAAACAGGACAAAAGGGAAGAACAACCCTAAGAAAAACAGGGGGAGGTGGGAAGCATAGGAGGAGATGGAGTGGATTCTGATTTCCCTGACCAGGCGGCTGAAAAAGCTTCCCAGGCAGCGAAGGCGGCTAACCATGTGTACCAGACGGCTCATTCCGTCCAGGCGGCCCATGCGGCGATTGGCGCGGCCGGGAGCGGCGGAGCTTCTGCGGGAGCAACTGTGGGAGCCGCCGCGGGAGGACCGCTGGGGGCAGTGATTGCAGCTGTTCTTACCAGTAAGACATTCTGGAAATTTATAGGCTCTCTGCTTGTTATCATCTTTCTCATCATGTACATTGTGGCAAACTTATTATCTCTGGTGTTGTCCTATATTGGTTTTAGCAGCCCGGATGATTATGTGAGCCAGGCAAGACAGGCGGAATTTCTGAATTTACAGACACGCATCGAGACGATTCTATCACAGACGGAGGCAAAAAACGAGGTGTTGTCATTGATTGAGGGAAAGCGGGATGAAATTCTGGAGGAGATAGAAGATGACTTTGATGGTTCAGGCTGTGATGAATATGAAATTATCAGGGATGAGTATGAGACAGTTTTGGTTCCTCAGTTAAGCCGGTATCTGGCAGTTCTATTCGAGGAGAAGTGGACTGGTTCCCAGATCAGGAGCTTTGGCGGTTACGGAGGGGAGGATTCCTTTTCAACGGATTTGACCAGTGAATACGATGAGTATTTTGAACTGGCGGCTGCTACTTATGATGTTTCCGTCTCTCTTTTAAAAGCAATGGCAAAAACAGAATCTGATTTTGATCCTAATGCAGTGTCACATGCAGGGGCGATTGGCATTATGCAGCTAATGCCGGCGACTGCAAGAGAATTGGGTGTTACGAATCTCTATGACCCTCAGCAGAACATTATGGGGGGAGCAAAGTATATTGCTGCACAAATCAGGGCATTTTCAGCTTATCCAAATGGTCTTGAGCTTGCCATAGCAGCTTATAACGCAGGCGGAAAGGCGGTGCGGGACGCAGGATACCGGATTCCACAAAACGGGGAAACACCGGCTTATGTAGCAAAGGTCATGGCGCTGTTAGGAGGAGGCGAGATACCGGATAGTGGAATCGAGGCAGTCTCTTCTGACAGCGTTTCCCTTAACATGATGAAAACAACGATTAATTCCGAGCTGGATACATTTTTTGGCTGGAATTTGACGAGAATCAGGAAAGTGACCATTTCAGAGGGAGAGGGGGAGGAGAAAACAGAAACAACCACCACCATCGCACAGTATTCTATTTTGTTGAAGCTGAACTATGAACTGACGGAAACCAGTACAGGATATGAGTACCGCTATGTGACAAGCCGCTCTCTTTTTAACCTGGTGATCAAACTATTGCAGGCGATTCAGGAGGGGGCGCGCGCCATGAAGGATATCCTGTTTCAAATGTTCAGCTGGAAGGAATTTATAACAGGCGTGGGAGCTTCCGAAGATGGAATTTGGAGCGATATTGATACTGCAGGCGATACCATTACGTATGAAACGGTTTCCGGCTGTGTGAAGGAAGTCGTATATTTTAATCAGGGAGAGGAACCGTGGAGAAGTATGAAGTATGGCACCAGCACCATTGGCAGCGCCGGCTGCGGTCCGACTGCGATGGCAATTGTAATATCTACCTTAACCGGGGAGACGGTAACGCCTAAAATGACGGCGGATTATTCCATTGAACATGGAGAATACGTTTCCGGGCAGGGAACCAGCCATTCATTTCCAGCCAATGCCGCCCGTCATTGGGGGCTGTCGGTAAAGCGTGTCGGGAAGAACCGGATGTCGGAGGTAGTTCAATCATTAAAGCAGGGGAAGCTGGTTGTGGTAATCTGCGCCCCCAATACAATATCGGGAAGCAGCGGACACTATATTGTACTCACGGGAGTAGATGCACAGGGATACATAACGATTGCTGATCCGGGAAGCCGGAGCAGAACGGGGAAGGTTTACAGCGTTGATACCATTCAATCGTATGGCAGAAATCTGGAAGATGGCGCTTTCTGGATTATTGGAAAATAGAGGAGGGAAGTTGTGATAAAGTGCAGAAGCATACGCATGGTTTCAATCCTGTTAGCTGTTTTTCTTCTCTCAGAGCCTGTTTATGGCAAAGCGGTTTCTGTGGAAAATCAGGATATTCCGGTAATTGTGGAATGGCAGGATGGGCATGGCGTTGGCGAGAATGGAAGAATGATTTATGATGGCTGGGCCTTTGATCCGGAAAACGGCAGCTATGTAAAATTTGAGGATGGCAGTGTAGTGGTGAAAGCAGACCGTATTTTGGAGACAGATGACTATGGGGCGTATTTTACGGATACGGAAGCTGTGGCCGGAACCCTGGCGGTTCGAGGGGAAATTATCAAATACTTTTCAGGCAGTATCCAGGTTGTAGTTGAAAATGTGGATACGCATATGGAAAAGACCTGCTGTCTGACCCGCAATAATGAGTACCGTTATAATCTTCCGGTGCCCAAGGGGCGCTATCAGGTCAAGGAAGCTGAGGCTATATGGAACAAAACACATTATAAGGTCAGTATGGGGACGGATGTTCTGGAAATAAAGGATGATAACACCTATCTGGTAGAAATACAGGTTTTGCCGGAAGGCGGTAAGCTGGCTGATGACGCGGCATGGGACTCGGTAAAAGAAAGCGGCACTGAAACAGGGAGAGCCGAACCGTTTCCCATTGATGTTCATGAAAGCAGCTATGACAAAAGGAAAGAAATAACATCAACGCACTGGCCGGAGATTTACCTGCTGATTGTAATTTTTATAGCGGTATATGGATTGTATCGTTACTGGACGAAGCGCAGACGATGAAGGAGAGGAAAGAGGTGATTAGGTAAGGTGTCAGAACCAAAGGATCAAATTGATTTATATTTTATACCGCCTAATTTTGCGGAAGAGGGTACCGTGTTGTCAGGGAGATTACGAACCAGGAATGCAGTCGAAACAGCAATCCTGGTATTTTTTATGTTAAAGCCGCTGACAATGCTGGATACTACTTTGAAGATTAAGATATATATCGGTGTGGCTGTCATTCTTCCGGTTATGATTGTTTCCCTGATTGGAATACAGGGAGAGAGTCTGACTGCGTTTTTAATGAGTTTTTTCCGATATATCAGGCAGTGCCGGTTGCTGGCTCCCCCGGATACCGGATACCGGCTGGAACGGAACCGGCGGCTGAAAAAACTTGCCAGAGACAGAGAACGCAGGGAGAGGAGGCAGAGGAAGGGAGATGGCGGAAAAAAGCATGACAGAGCGGAAGCGGAGTCCGGCAAGCCAGTTAAGAACGATAAAAAAGGCATATTCAAGAGAAAGAAGAACGAAAAAACTTGGCAGAACTGAAGCTAGGCTGGAAGAAAAGAAGGAAAGAAAAGAGAAGCGAAGCTGCAAGCCTTTCCGCCCGGAGGGACCGGTTGATGTGGGGCCGGTCCCCAGGACTTTAGCTGCCGGCTGTATTCCCATAACAGGCATTACAGATGGAATCATTCATACAAGTGATGGAAGGCACGTCAAGATTGTGGAGGTAATGCCGGTCAACTTTTTGCTTAGAAGCCCGATTGAACAGCGGAATATCATCTATTCTTTTATCGGTTACTTGAAGATTGCGCCTGTGAAGATTCAGATAAAAGTGCTGTCAAAAAAGGCGGATATTTCAGGCTTTCTTGAAAATATCCGCAAGGATAAAGAGAAAGAAACAGATGAGCGGTGCCGTCTTTTGCAGGAAGATTACGCATCACTGATTCGATCTGTCGGCTCCCGTGAGGCAATTTCCCGCAGGTTTTTTCTGATTTTTGAATATGAGACCTATCGGAGCAGCCGCAATCAAAATGAAAATGATATTGTGGCGGTCTTAAATACTGCGGTGCAGACTGCTAAAAAGTATTTGTCACAATGCGGCAATGAGGTGATTATCCCGGAGCATGATACGCAGGCCTGTGTGGAAGTGCTTTACCATATCTTGAACCGGAGAACCAGTACGATGAAGACGCTGAACCAGCATATGAATGAGGTGGTTGCGTGGTATATTAGGGAGAACGGGGAAGAAAGTGTAGAGAATATGCCAATTACAGAATTCTTTGCCCCGGAATCCATTGATTTTAAGCACGGGAACTATATTGTCATGGACGGGGTATATCATACATATCTGTTTATTCCCTCCGCCGGTTACCGGAGCCTTGTCCCGGCTGGCTGGCTGTCGCTTTTGGTAAATGCCGGTGAGGGGATTGATATTGATGTTTTTCTGAATAAACAGGATAAGGCCAAAAGTGTGGAGCGGATTGGACGCAGAATTCGCCTGAACAGTTCAAAAATTAAGGAGGTGTCTGATACCAACAGTGATTACGATGATTTGGCAGAGTCCATCCAGGCGGGGTATTACCTTAAAAATGGGCTGGGCAGCAGTGAGGATCTATACTATATGAGTATCCTGATAACTGTGACGGGTTATAGTGCGGACGAGGTTGAGTGGCGGGCAAAGGAGATGAAAAAGCTCCTGAATTCCCAGGATATTGATACCATGTCATGCCTGTTTAAGGAAGAAAGTGCGTTTCAGTCTACCCTGCCGTTGCTAAATTTGGATAAAAATTTGTATCAGAGATCGAAGCGGAATCTGCTGACCAGCGGTGTGGCGAGCTGTTATCCATTTACAAGCTATGAAATGTCAGACAGGGACGGAATCCTGATGGGAGTCAACAAAGCAAACAGCTCTCTGGTGATTGTGGACATTTTTAATTCAGAGATATACAAAAATGCCAATATGGCAATCATGGGCACCACCGGCGCGGGAAAAACCTTCACCCTTCAGCTTATGGCATTGCGTATGAGGCGGAAGGGAATACAGGTATTTATTGTCGCACCGGATAAGGGACATGAATTTGCGCGTGCCTGTGAGAATATCGGAGGTTCCTTTATCCAGATTTCACCGGCTTCCTCTAACTGTATCAATGTGATGGAGATTAGGAAAACGGATAAGGCGGCCAGTGATATTTTAGACGGGCCGATGATCCAGCATTCGGAACTTGCCTCCAAAATCCAGGACCTGCATATCTTTTTTTCTCTGCTGATCCCGGATATGAGCCACGAGGAGAAGCAGCTTTTGGATGAGGCTTTGATTATCACCTACAACAGAAAAGGGATTACCCATGAAAACCAGAGCCTGGTTGATCTGGAGAAGCCGGGGTGCTATAAAACCATGCCTATTCTTGGGGACGTATATGAGGTGCTGATGGAGAAAGCGGAGACAAAGCGGCTGGCCAATATTTTAAACCGTATGGTGCATGGCTCCGCATCCAGCTTCAATCAGCAGACCAATGTGGATTTATCCAACAAATATGTGGTTCTGGATATCTCAGAGCTTTCCGGGGACCTTCTGACTGTCGGCATGTTCGTGGCCCTTGACTTTGTCTGGTCTAAAGCAAAGGAGGACCGGACGGTTGAGAAGGCCATCTTTATTGACGAGGTATGGAAATTGATTGGGGCGGCGTCCAATGAGATGGCAGCGGAATATGTATTGGAGATTTTTAAAATAATCAGGGGATACGGCGGCTCCGGCGTATGTGCGACTCAGGATTTGACGGATTTCTTTGCATTGAAAGACGGGAAATATGGCAGGGGCATCATTAACAATGCAAAGACAAAAATTATTTTAAATATGGAAAACAATGAGGCGGAGCAGATTAAAGAGGTTCTGCATCTGTCGGAGGCAGAGATGATGTCTATTGTGCGGTTTGAGCGTGGAAACGGCATGATTTCAACGAATAACAATAACCTGACGGTTGAATTTCGGGCAAGCCAGCTGGAGAAGGATTTAATCACTACGGACCGGAAGGATTTAAAGGAACTGCGTCAGAGGCTGGAACGTTATGGAAAGGGGGCGTTGGGAAAACGGTTTGATTGAGTATAGATGGCGTAAATAATACGCATAAGCATAATAATAATGCTCTGTTTCAGGAGTATTGCGTCATGAAAACGTCATTGTTTTTTGTGCGTCATTATGACGTAATGGACCAGTATATAACAGGAGGGCAGGATGGTGGAAGGTACTTTGCAGGAAAGGGAAGTTTTTGAGTTAATAAAGAAATATAATGTACTTTTTAAATCACAGGTATATGCGTATTTTGGACAGGAGCGTGCGGTGGGAAGGGCGTTTAAACGTTTGGAAAAAGATAACCGCATCGGGAGCAGCCCGGTTACTCAGATGGTATATCTGAATGAAAATTCTTATGCAGCCAGAGACGAGGGAACGCTGCAGGCATTCTGGGTGTTAATCAGCCTGATGAAAAAGAGAACCATTACAGAGCATTTTCTGGCGGACCAGGAGGAATATCCGGTCCGCATTATTTTTATCAGTGAAGATGATTTGTTTGATATTCTGTATGTCGGCTTGAATGATGTAAAGCTGGTGAACAGTGTATTCCAGAGAAAGTGCAGGGGGACGGGCAATCACATTGTTGCAGTTTCGGACCTGGAGGTAATTGAGAAGCTGGATTTACCGGCAATCGGATATTGTTTGGTGAAAGGAGATGGTGAAATCGAATATTACACAAAATCATGAGAAGGGTGACGCCTTCTCCAAAATAGGACAGCAGCTGGATGATGTGCAGAAGACGGCGGGGAAGCTGGATTTATCAGTGGCAGAGGCCAGAACACTTTTGTCGGCCCGCACAAAGCAGTATATTAACAGCCAATATGAGAATTTTAATGATCTGATTTTAGAGGCAGCCAGACAGTCGGAACGGCTGACAGAAAAAATGCGCCGGCTGGTGCTGGAAGTGACTTTTGATACGAGGAAATACGAAGCGTATAAAGAGGATTTAATAGGGATTCACGGAATAGAAGTGGCGTATCAGAAAGGGATTATGACGATTTCGCTTCCGTTTCTGGTGCCTCACAGGAAAAGTGATTATACGGATTATATCTATAAACCGCTGTACATGGCTTTAAAACACTGGTGTATGAAACGGGAGGACAGTGCCAAGGAGGTTCCGCAGTATGAGTGCTGCACGGTCTGTTTTCTGCATGTATATAATGCAGAACTGCCGCTTTCACGGGTACGGGATCATGACAATCTGGAGGAAAAACATATCCTGGATGTGGTGGGAACGTTCTTTTTAAAGACAGATAATGGACTTTATCTGAACAGCTATCATACTACGTCATTAGGGGAGGAGGACCGCACCTATCTGGTCATCATGGAGAATGAAAAATTCCCTGGATGGCTGTGGGAGAATATGCAGGATAAGCCTGTTTGCCCCGGGTGACAGGTATCGAAAATAAAGCAGCATTTTTTGCCGGATTTTCGATAGGGTACGGTTTGGAGAAAATATGCTGGATATCAGGGAACGGGAGGTGAAAATGATATGAAAATCTACCCTGGGATGGAGTCAGCAGGGTATGGTTTTAGTATTATACGGAATAAAAAGGCAGGTAAGTGAGGTGGTGAATATGGAGCAGGAGAGTAAGGCTGTTCGTTTGCTGATGCTGATTGGAGTGAGCGGCGAGCTGCCGGCAGATTGGGCGGCATATGCCGTTGGATCGTGTTCCTATAGTGCCGCTTTGATTACGCGGTTAAAGCAAAACGGTTATATTAGTCTCCGCTGTAAAGACGGGTTAAAAGGGTATGTGCTTAAAGCAAAGGCAAAAAGAAAGCTGCTGGAGCTGTATCCGGATAATTTCACCACTTTCCTCAGTGGTTCTGTAGAGACAAACCATATTAAAAGCGAACCGGATAAACGGCTGAGGCTGCACCGGATGAGCATGGTGTGGGTTTATCTGTCTGTCGCCGGCGTTTCAATTTATCAAAGCGATAAACCGGACTTTTTCTCCCCTGCCTTCCATCTCCCTCCGTCAGAGGACGGACAGGAGACGGTTTGGACCGATATGGGGGGATATTATGGTACTTTGGAGTTTAAGGGCGGCATGGCAAAAGAAATTGGTGGCTCCAGAGCCTGTGGAGTGCTTTTGTCTCCAGGTATGCCACTGATTGTATACAATACCATGGAGAGCCTGATGAAATGGGCAAAGAAAACAGAGAGAACGATGCGAAGCCGTATGGAGGCAGTTTTCCGGGGAAAAGGATACCGTGGTCCAGCCAGAGCGGTGATGTTTGGGAACCGGATGGATATGCTTGAAAGGCTTTTGGAAAGCGATGGGGGACTTAATACTACAGCGAACAAGATAGTTTCTTTTTACGGTGTGACAGATAGGCACAATGATTCCTTTTTATGTGATAATATACAATTCTTTGCATACAGGAAGACGTGTACTCCATCATGCTATAGAACAACCTGACGACCATAGGCATTGTTAAAGGGACCCCCTTTTTTTAACAATCTCTCGTATTTGGGTTGTAAACAGATGTGCGATCATTACAAATAGTATGTGACGTTTCCAGCCCGGATAGCTGCGGCCTTCATAGTGGGTCATTCCAAGATAGCTTTTGCACTCCTCAAAGCATTGTTCGATTGGCCATCTCAGGGTTGCAGCCCGGTCCAGCTCTGCACAGGGGATATCCTCCGGAGCATCCGACACAAAATATTTGATGGTCCCATCCTCGTATTTGCGGATATACAGCCAGACTTCCTTCCCCGGCTTTAAATAATTACGGTCCCCATCCTTACGGCAGGCGACAACGCGCAGCATGAACCTCTGTGCCAGGATGGGCCCCTTAGAACCTTCAGCCAGTGTTACCTGCTCCCATGGGGCAGCCGGATCTTCCGCTATGCTTTTGACACTGACTGGCTGTATCGTCCATATCGGATGTTTCTTTGGGCGGCCGCGGTTCCTGCCTGGCTCTGGGCTGTATACCTGGGGTTGTTCCAGGAATACCTGTTCCTTTGCGTTTGTAGCCGCAAAATACCATACTTCTTTGGGCAGCTTCAGGCCATCCAAAAAGGCATGGTCACATCCATACGCAGCGTCGCATCCGATCCATTGTGCCTGAAACCGTCCGGTTTCGAAGGCATGGTTAAGAAGGTTCTGGGCAATCTGGTTTTTTGTAAGGAAGCGCCGCTGTTCTGGGAGCCGGCATCTGGTACGCAGGTCCTGATGGGAGTCCTGGAACCATTCCTGGGGGATATAAAGCTCATAATCCACCAAACCGTATCCAGAGTCCCCGGCATAGGAAAGGAACACTCCAACCTGGCAGTTTTCCCGTTTACCCAGTCTGCCACAGTATTGCCGCTTTACCCCGATGGAATGAGTCCCTTTCTTTACAAAGCTGGTATCATCAACAGAAAGCATTGAACCAGTGTGGTTTAGCTGGGCTGCCAGAAGCTGCTGGTAGGTATCAAGGATATCATCTTCCCTGAGTGGTGCACGTGTAAAGAACTGCTGCATGGGACGGACCGACTTTTCACCAGCTAGATGTAAAGCAATCGGTTCAATGGATTTACGGTCCAAAGGACTAAGCAGCCCCCTGACAAAGATTGCAAAATGTTTAGACTGTTTTTGAGAGGTAAAGGCACAATCGTATTGATGCAGGTATGGCTCTAAGCGTTGTTCAATTTCCTGGGTACTGTTTAAATCAACTGCCCACTGTTCTAATAGCCGTGGGTCGTATGCTGTATTTATCATCATAGTATCCACCCCCTTTTATTATATCAAAAACAGGGGGATATTTAAATAAAGCAATCAAAGTTCGCTGTAGTACTAGAATCCTTGAAAAAATCACCAGAATCTCAGCAACAGTGGAGCAGAATGCTGCATTCAGAGGGGTAACGGCCGCAGTATAAATTACTAAAAGAACGGAAAAGGGAAAACAGGAGTACTGAAGATGATATATCGTCGGCGGTATTCCTGTTTTTCGGCTCTTTGTCAATAGTTGTTGGGGGAGACTGTCTGAAAACTAGGATAGTCGAACGCTCTGCTGCCATAAGGCTGCCCCACCCTCAATGGGGTGTTTG
>ENA-UERQ01000743-UERQ01000743.1-human-gut-metagenome-genome-assembly--contig:-NODE-743-length-21401-cov-3.913337_pt1 | contig 21401 bp, 19 predicted proteins | sample MGYA00242986_ERZ507987 | MGnify/ENA primary metagenome ERZ507987 (study PRJEB26167, sample SAMN06115429) | human gut metagenome | host: Homo sapiens | place: China:Chongqing | collected 2015-04-15...
CTCTATTTCCCGCGCATGCACCGCCTGGGCTACGTGGCGCCGAATCTCGGGGACGTGCCGCCGCAGGCCAGCCCCGGCGGCTACGTGATGGACTCCCGCCCCGGTCTGTATGACTCGGTGCTGGTGCTGGACTATAAAAGCCTGTATCCGTCGATTATTCGTACCTTTCTAATCGATCCGGTCGGCCTGGTGGAAGGCCTGGCGCAGCCCGATGATCAGCACAGCATCGAGGGCTTCCTCGGCGCCCGCTTTTCGCGCGACAAACACTGCCTGCCCGGCATCGTCGGGCAGATCTGGCAAACGCCAGCATAATAAGCCGCTCTCCCAGGCGCTGAAGATTATCATGAACGCCTTCTACGGCGTGCTGGGCACCAGCGCCTGCCGCTTCTTCGACCCGCGTCTCGCCTCGTCGATTACCATGCGCGGTCACGCGATCATGCGCCAGACCAAAGCGCTAATTGAAGCCAAAGGCTACGACGTTATCTACGGCGATACCGATTCCACCTTCGTCTGGCTGAAACGCCCGCATAGCGAAGCACAGGCAGCGGAGATCGGCCGCGAGCTGGTCAGCGACGTCAATGCCTGGTGGGCGCAGGAGCTTGGTAAAAGCCAGCTGACCAGCGCCCTGGAGCTGGAGTATGAAACCCACTTCTGCCGCTTTTTAATGCCGACGATCCGCGGCGCCGATACCGGCAGCAAGAAGCGCTATGCCGGGATGATTCAGGAGGGCGATGCCCAGCGCATGGTGTTCAAGGGGCTGGAGACGGTACGCACCGACTGGACGCCGCTGGCCCAGCAGTTTCAGCAGGAGCTGTACCTGCGAATTTTTCGTAACGAGCCCTATCAAGAGTTTGTTCGCGAGACTATCGACCGTCTGATGGCGGGTGAACTGGATGAACACCTGGTGTACCGCAAACGCCTGCGCCGCCCGTTGAGCGAATACCAGCGAAATGTTCCGCCGCACGTTCGCGCCGCACGGCTCGCCGATGAGCAGAACGTCAAACTGGGGCGTCCGCAGCAGTATCAGAATCGTGGCACGATTAAATATGTCTGGACGATAAATGGACCTGAGCCTGTTGATTATCAGCTATCTGCACTTGATTACGAGCATTATCTGACCCGCCAGATCCAGCCGGTTGCCGAGGGAATTCTTCCCTTTATTGACGATAATTTTGCTACACTACTCACAGGACAACTGGGGTTATTTTGACGCGTGACGAAACCGCCGCCATCCAGTACCATAGCGCCCTTTCCATTCCTGGACCCATTTAACACCCCTACCACTGATTTATTAGCCTGGTAGCGGGGTCGTATGCTCTCAATAACGGGGACTAGCCCGGAAAATGACGAGTATTGCCTGCAATTAAAGATATAGAGCCGAACATATATGCCTTTTACACTTGGTCAACGCTGGATCAGCGATACAGAAAGCGAATTGGGACTTGGTACTGTTGTCGCCATGGATGCGCGAACCGTCACTTTACTTTTCTCATCGACGGGTGAAAACCGTCTGTATGCGCGCAGTGATTCCCCCGTGACCCGCGTGATGTTCAATCCTGGTGACACGATCACGAGCCATGAAGGCTGGCAACTGCATGTCGATGAAGTAAAAGAAGAAAACGGCCTGCTTGCCTATATCGGAACCCGCCTTGATACCGAAGAAACCGGTGTAACGCTGCGTGAAGTGCTGCTCGACAGCAAACTGGTTTTCAGTAAACCCCAGGATCGCCTGTTTGCCGGCCAGATTGACCGTATGGACCGCTTTGCGCTGCGCTATCGCGCGCGTAAATTTCAGAGCGAACAGTACCGTATGCCGTGGAGTGGTTTGCGTGGCCAACGTACCAGCTTGATCCCCCACCAGCTCAACATTGCCCATGATGTCGGCCGTCGTCATGCCCCTCGCGTGTTGCTGGCAGACGAAGTGGGTTTAGGTAAAACCATTGAAGCTGGGATGATCCTGCATCAACAGCTGCTGTCAGGCGCCGCGGAGCGCGTGCTGATCATCGTCCCGGAGACGTTACAGCACCAGTGGCTGGTCGAAATGCTGCGTCGTTTCAACCTGCGCTTTGCGCTGTTTGATGATGAGCGTTATGCAGAAGCGCAGCACGATGCCTACAACCCGTTTGAAACCGAACAGTTGGTTATCTGTTCGCTGGACTTTGCCCGTCGCAGTAAACAGCGTCTGGAGCACCTGTGTGATGCCGAATGGGATCTGCTGATTGTCGATGAAGCCCATCACCTGGTGTGGAGCGAAGACGCGCCCAGCCGTGAATATATGGCGGTTGAGCAGTTGGCAGAGCGCGTACCGGGCATCCTGCTGCTGACCGCAACGCCGGAACAGCTGGGCCTGGAAAGCCACTTTGCGCGCCTGCGCCTACTGGATCCAAGCCGCTTCCACGATTTCGCCCAGTTTGTTGAAGAACAGAAAAATTACCGTCCGGTCGCCGATGCCGTTGCCATGTTACTGGCTGGCAACAAGCTCAGTAACAATGAGCTGAACATGTTAGGTGACATGATTGGCGAACAGGACATTGAGCCGTTACTGCAGGCGGCAAACAGCGACAGCGAAGACGCCCAGAGCGCGCGTCAGGAGCTGGTTTCGATGCTGATGGACCGCCACGGCACCAGCCGCGTGCTGTTCCGAAATACCCGTAACGGTGTGAAAGGCTTCCCTAAACGCGAGCTGCATACCATCAAATTGCCGTTGCCAACCCAATACCAGACGGCCATTAAAGTCTCCGGCATTATGGGCGCGCGTAAGAGTGCGGAAGACCGCGCGCGCGACATGCTCTACCCGGAGCAGATTTATCAGGAATTCGAAGGCGACACCGGCACCTGGTGGAACTTTGACCCGCGCGTGGAATGGCTGATGGGCTACCTGACCAGCCACCGCTCGCAAAAAGTTCTGGTCATCTGTGCGAAAGCCACTACTGCGCTTCAGCTGGAGCAGGTTCTGCGCGAGCGCGAAGGTATCCGCGCCGCCGTATTCCATGAAGGGATGTCGATCATTGAACGTGACCGCGCTGCGGCCTGGTTTAGCGAAGAAGATAGCGGCGCCCAGGTGATGCTGTGCTCTGAAATCGGCTCCGAAGGGCGTAACTTCCAGTTCGCCAGCCATCTGGTGATGTTTGATCTGCCTTTCAATCCGGACCTGCTGGAACAGCGTATTGGCCGTCTGGACCGTATTGGTCAGGTGCATGATATCCAGATCCACGTTCCATACCTGGAAAAAACCGCGCAATCCGTGCTGGTGCGTTGGTACCACGAAGGTCTGGATGCGTTCGAACACACTTGCCCGACCGGACGTACCATCTATGACACGGTATATAACAATCTGATCGGCTACCTGGCTGAGCCAGAAAACACCGATGGCTTTGACGATCTGATCAAAACCTGTCGCGAACAGCATGACGCGCTGAAAGCACAGCTGGAGCAAGGTCGCGATCGCCTGCTGGAGATCCACTCTAACGGCGGCGAAAAAGCGCTGGCGCTGGCTGAGAGTATTGAAGAACAGGACGACGATACCAGCCTGATCGCCTTCGCCATGAACCTGTTTGATATCGTTGGTATTAATCAGGATGACCGTGGCGACAATTTGATCGTGCTGACACCGTCCGATCATATGCTGGTGCCGGATTTCCCAGGGCTGCCGGAAGATGGCTGTACCATTACGTTTGAGCGTGATGTTGCCCTGTCGCGTGAAGACGCGCAGTTTATTACCTGGGAGCATCCGCTGATCCGTAATGGTCTGGATCTGATCCTCTCCGGCGACACCGGAAGCAGCACCATTTCTTTGCTGAAAAACAAAGCATTACCAGTCGGTACTCTGCTGGTTGAACTGGTCTACGTCGTTGAAGCGCAAGCGCCAAAACAGCTGCAGTTAAACCGCTTCCTGCCGCCAACCCCGGTACGCATGCTGCTGGACAAAAACGGCAACAACCTTGCCGCGCAGGTTGAATTCGAAACCTTTAACCGTCAGCTCAGCGCCGTTAACCGCCACACCGGCAGTAAACTGGTCAACGCCGTTCAGCAGGATGTTCATGCCATTCTGCAACTCGGTGAAGCGCAGGTAGAAAAATCGGCCCGCGCGCTGATCGACGCGGCGCGCAAAGAAGCGGACGAGAAGCTGACGGCTGAACTCTCCCGTCTGGAAGCGCTGCGTGCCGTTAACCCGAACATCCGTGATGACGAACTCAGCGCCATTGAAAGCAATCGTCAGCTGGTGATGGAAAGCCTGGATCAGGCGGGATGGCGTCTGGATGCCCTGCGCCTGATCGTCGTGACGCATCAGTAACGGAGCCTGACATGGGGATGGAAAACTATAATCCGCCGCAGGAACCCTGGCTGGTTATCCTGTATCAGGATGAGCACATTATGGTGGTCAACAAGCCGAGCGGCTTGTTGTCCGTGCCGGGTCGTCTGGATGAACACAAAGACAGCGTGATGACGCGTATTCAGCGCGATTACCCGCAGGCTGAATCCGTACATCGTCTGGATATGGCAACCAGCGGCGTGATTGTAGTGGCGCTAACTAAAGCGGCAGAGCGCGAGCTAAAGCGCCAGTTTCGCGAACGCGAGCCGAAGAAACAGTATGTCGCACGCGTCTGGGGACATCCCGCTCCGGCCGAGGGGCTGGTTGATTTACCGCTGATTTGCGACTGGCCGAATCGGCCAAAGCAGAAAGTGTGTTATGAGACCGGAAAATCGGCGCAGACCGAGTATGAAGTGGTGGAGTTTGCGGAAGATAACACCGCCCGGGTCGTGCTCAAACCCATTACCGGACGCTCCCACCAGTTGCGTGTGCATATGCTGGCATTAGGGCATCCGATTCTGGGCGACCGCTTCTACGCCCCGCCACAGGTCCTGGCGTTAGCGCCGCGCCTGCTGCTGCACGCAGAGATGTTAACTATCACGCATCCCGAATACGGCAACAGTATGACGTTTAAAGTTCCGGCAGATTTTTAAACGCAGGCCCCATTTAGGCCGGGTGCTTCGCTTGCCCGGCCTACATTCATTAACGTAGGCCGGATAAGGCGCTAGCTGCCATCCGGCATAACGATTATTTAAAGCCTTTCTGTTCTTTAATTAGCTCGTAAGCTTTTTGAATTTCCTGCGCTTTTTGCTTCGCCATTTCCATCATTTCTGGCGGCAGGCCTTTCGCCACCAGTTTGTCCGGATGGTGCTCGCTCATCAGCTTACGGTATGCGCGCTTAATGGTGGTCGCATCATCGGTCGCTTTCACACCCAGCACATTGCAGGCGTCTTCCAGCGTCGGACCGCGTTGCGCCTGCTGCCAGCCACCGCCGCCGGACTGCTGCTGATATCCGCCGCCAAACTGGGCGCCGCCCTGCATCATGCGCAGAAACTGATCAAATTGGGTACGTGAGATCCCCAACTCTTCAGCAATCACATACAGCACTTCACGCTCGTTCGGATGCAACGACCCATCGGCAAAAGCTGCCTGGATCTGAATCTCCAGAAACATGCGGATCAGATCGAAGCGACCAAAACAGACGCTGCGAAACTGACGCATTTTTTCACGTAATGGGTAATTGTCCGATTTTCCCACCCGGAAGGCATGTTGCGCGGCGGTACGCGAGTCGCCGTGCAAATTCATTCGATCCATCAATTGACTGGCGATATGGATATCGGCTTCCGTGACGCGACCTTTGGATTTGGTCAGATGCCCCATCACCTCAAAAGTGGTGGCAAAAAACAGCGCCTGGCGTTCACGCTGGTTGGCAAACCACGCCATTTTGCGCATGCGGGCTTTGTCGAACATGTGGCCAACTAACAGGCCCAGAACCACACCCCAGAAGCCGCCGCCCATCATTAAGGCCACGGCGACACCAATTATCTTTCCCCAATACTGCATAGACTCCCCAAATCTTTCTGCTCTCAGCCAGGATATGTCCCACAATATAAGGTGCTTTTACCGATTTACGGCTGCGGTCAATTGTGGGACATCGCCTATAATTTGCATTATCATACCTGTCATTCTATGCCGTGCCTAACACCACAAACGCTATACCCGTTGGATTTCGAGTTGCAACAAGGCGGCAACGCAGTGACCAATTCGTCTGGAACGAAGATGCAGCTTGAAAGGTGGCGGGATAAAATGGGCAGGATTAATACTAGCGAAGTGAAGATGAGATAAGTTAGGCTGTGACCGTTTGTCACGCGCGACGCTACTGATGATGGAACAATAAATACAACGTATGAAAAAACGTATTCCCACTCTTCTGGCCACCATGATTGCCAGCGCCCTCTATAGCCATCAGGGTCTGGCAGCCGATCTCGCCTCACAGTGTATGCTGGGCGTGCCAAGCTATGACCGTCCTCTGGTACAGGGCGAGACTAATGAATTACCCGTCACCATCACTGCTGACAACGCGAAAGGGAATTACCCGGATGACGCGGTGTTTACCGGCAATGTGGACATCGCACAGGGTAACAGCCGCCTGCAGGCCGACGAAGTGCAGCTTCATCAGAAGCAGGCAGAAGGCCAGCCGGAGCCAGTTCGTACCGTCGATGCGCTGGGCAATGTCCATTATGATGACAATCAGGTTATTCTGAAGGGGCCGAAGGGCTGGTCTAATCTGAATACCAAAGATACCAACATCTGGGAAGGTGATTATCAGATGGTAGGTCGTCAGGGGCGCGGAAAAGCCGATCTGATGAAACAGCGTGGGGAAAACCGCTATACCATTCTGGAAAACGGTAGCTTCACCTCCTGTCTGCCAGGTTCCAATACCTGGAGCGTCGTCGGTAGCGAAGTCATTCACGACCGTGAAGAACAGGTCGCAGAGATCTGGAACGCCCGTTTTAAACTGGGTCCGGTTCCGGTCTTTTACAGTCCTTATTTACAGTTACCCGTCGGCGATAAGCGTCGCTCTGGTTTCCTGATCCCGAACGCAAAATACTCTACCAATAACTATTTTGAGTTCTATCTCCCGTATTATTGGAACATTGCGCCCAATATGGACGCCACCATCACGCCGCATTATATACACCGTCGTGGCGGTATCATGTGGGAGAACGAATTCCGCTACCTCACCCAGGCGGGCGCAGGTCTGATGGAGTTCGACTATCTGAATTCCGATAAAGTGTACGAGGATGAACACCCGAAGGATGACAATTCCCGCCGCTGGCTGTTCTACTGGCAGCACGCCGGTGTAATGGATCAGGTGTGGCGTTTTAACGTCGACTACACCAAGGTCAGCGATTCCAGCTACTTTAACGATTTTGATAATAAATACGGTTCCAGTACTGACGGCTACGCCACGCAAAAATTCAGCGTCGGCTATGCGGTACAAAACTTTGATGCGACAGTTTCGACCAAGCAGTTCCAAGTCTTTGACGATCAGAACAACAGTAGCTATTCCGCTCAGCCACAGTTAGACGTCAACTACTACCAGAATGACGTCGGTCCGTTTGACACCCGGATTTATGGGCAGGCGGTCCATTTCGTTAATTCCAACGACAACATGCCAGAAGCGACGCGTGTTCACCTCGAACCGACCATCAACCTGCCATTGTCGAATAACTGGGGAAGTATCAATACCGAAGCGAAACTGCTGGCAACGCACTATCAGCAAACTAACCTGGATTGGTACAACAACAACCCGAGTAACGTTAACAAGCTCGATGATTCCGCCAACCGCGTCATGCCGCAGTTTAAAGTTGACGGCAAGATGATCTTCGAGCGCGACATGAACATGTTAGCGCCGGGCTATACCCAAACGCTGGAGCCCCGTGCTCAGTACCTGTATGTACCGTATCGCGACCAAAGTCATATCTATAACTATGACTCGTCCCTGCTGCAATCTGACTACAGCGGCCTGTTCCGCGATCGTACCTATGGCGGTCTGGACCGCATCGCATCTGCCAACCAGGTAACGACCGGGGTCACATCTCGCGTTTATGATGACGCGGCAGTTGAACGTTTTAATATTTCTGTGGGTCAAATCTACTATTTCACCGAGTCTCGCACTGGCGATGACAACATTAAATGGGAGAATGACGACAAAACGGGCTCACTGGTATGGGCTGGCGACACCTACTGGCGCATCTCCGATCGCTGGGGCTTACGCAGTGGGATCCAGTACGACACGCGTCTGGACAGCGTTGCAACCAGCAGCAGCAGTATCGAATACCGCCGCGACGAAAACCGTATGCTGCAGCTGAACTACCGTTATGCCAGCTCTGAATATATCCAGGCAACCCTGCCGTCTTACTACTCTACAGCAGAGCAGTATAAAAACGGGATTTCACAGGTGGGCGCGGTAGCAAGCTTCCCGATCGCCGACCGCTGGTCGATTGTCGGGGCTTACTACTTTGATACCAACGTGAACAAAGAAGCGGATTCCATGCTGGGTCTGCAGTACAACTCCTGCTGTTACGCCATTCGCTTCGGCTACGAACGTAAGCTGAACGGCTGGGATGACACTCAGAAACATGCAGTTTATGACAACACGATCGGCTTTAATATCGAACTACGCGGCCTGAGTTCCAACTACGGTCTCGGCACCAACCAAATGTTACGTTCTAACATTTTGCCGTATCAAAGCTCTTTATGATCTGATTGATTTACAACGTAATCCGCTTTGCGGTTAATTGAAATGGAAAAAGTATGAAGAACTGGAAAACGCTGCTTCTCGGTATCGCCATGATCGCGAATACCAGTTTCGCTGCCCCACAGGTAGTCGATAAAGTCGCAGCCGTCGTCAATAACGGCGTCGTTCTGGAAAGCGACGTCGATGGCTTAATGCAGTCAGTAAAACTTAATGCGGGTCAGGCTGGTCAACAATTACCGGACGACGCCACGCTGCGTCATCAGATCCTGGAACGTTTGATCATGGATCAAATCCTCCTGCAGATGGGTCAGAAGATGGGTGTTAAAATCTCTGACGAGCAACTGGATCAGGCAATTGCCAACATCGCCAAGCAAAACAACATGACGCTGGATCAGATGCGCAGCCGTCTGGCACAGGATGGCTTAAGCTATTCGACCTATCGTAGCCAGATCCGCAAAGAGATGACCATCTCTGAAGTGCGGAACAACGAAGTTCGCCGTCGCGTTACTATCCTGCCTCAGGAAGTGGATGCCCTGGCGCAGCAGGTCGGCAACCAAAACGATGCCAGCACCGAGCTGAACCTGAGCCACATTCTGATCCCATTACCGGAAAACCCAACTTCTGACCAGGTTAACGCGGCTGAAAGTCAGGCGCGCTCTGTTGTTGATGAAGCGCGTAACGGTAGCGATTTCGGCAAACTGGCTATCACCTATTCCGCTGACCAGCAGGCGCTGAAAGGCGGCCAGATGGGTTGGGGACGTATTCAGGAGCTGCCGGGCATCTTTGCCCAGGCGCTAAGCACCGCGAAAAAAGGCGATATCATCGGCCCAATTCGTTCTGGTGTCGGCTTCCACATCCTGAAAGTTAACGATATGCGTGGTCAAAGCCAGAGCATCTCCGTGACTGAAGTTCATGCCCGCCATATTCTGCTCAAGCCATCGCCGATCATGACCGATCAACAGGCGCGTCTGAAGCTGGAACAAATCGCAGCTGATATTAAGAGCGGTAAAACAACCTTCGCGGCAGCGGCTAAAGAATTTTCTCAGGATCCGGGTTCTGCCAACCAGGGCGGCGATCTGGGCTGGGCTGCAGCGGATATTTTCGATCCCGCTTTCCGCGATGCGCTGACCAAACTTCACAAAGGCCAGATGAGTACCCCGGTGCACTCCTCTTTCGGGTGGCATCTGATCGAGCTGCTGGACACGCGTAACGTTGATAAAACTGACGCGGCGCAGAAAGACAGAGCTTATCGTATGCTGATGAACCGTAAATTCTCGGAAGAAGCGGCAACCTGGATGCAGGAACAGCGCGCCAGCGCCTACGTTAAAGTTCTGAGCAACTAATGACTCGTATTCAACGCGTTGTGATCACTCCCGGCGAACCCGCCGGGATTGGCCCGGACCTGGTGGTTCAGCTCGCCCAACGTGAGTGGCCTGTAGAACTCGTTGTCTGCGCGGATGCCGCACTCCTCAGTGACCGGGCAGCAATGCTCGGTTTACCGCTTTCACTCCTCCCATACTCTCCAGATACCCCAGCCAGACCGCAATCAGCAGGTACGTTGACGCTGTTGCCGATTGCGCTGCGGGCACCTGTTATCGCGGGTCAGTTGGCGGTAGAGAACGGACAATATGTGGTGGATACGCTGGCTCGCGCCTGCGATGGTTGTCTGCAAGGTGAGTTTGCGGCGCTGATTACCGGTCCGGTGCACAAGGGCGTAATCAATGACGCAGGCGTCCCGTTTACCGGACATACCGAGTTTTTTGAAGAGCGCTCACAGGCGAAGAAAGTCGTCATGATGCTGGCGACTGAAGCGCTGCGCGTTGCCCTGGCAACCACTCATTTGCCGCTCAGAGCCGTTGCCGACGCCATTACGCCTGCTCTGCTTAAAGAAGTGATCGGTATTTTGCATCATGATTTGCGCACCAAGTTTGGCATTGCCGATCCGCATATTCTGGTGTGCGGTCTTAACCCGCATGCCGGTGAAGGTGGTCATATGGGAACGGAAGAGATAGACACCCTCATTCCGGTCCTTGATGAACTGCGTGCGCAGGGGATGAAATTAAACGGCCCGCTGCCCGCAGATACGCTGTTTCAGCCCAAATATCTCGACCACGCGGATGCCGTGCTGGCAATGTACCACGATCAGGGTCTCCCCGTGCTAAAATACCAGGGATTTGGTCGCGGTGTGAATATCACGCTGGGCCTGCCCTTTATTCGCACATCCGTCGATCACGGCACCGCGCTTGAACTTGCGGGTCGTGGGCAAGCAGATGTCGGCAGTTTTATTACGGCGCTTAATCTCGCCATCAAAATGATTGTTAATACCAATGAATAATCGAGTCCATCAGGGCCACTTAGCCCGTAAACGTTTCGGGCAAAACTTCCTCAACGATCAGTTTGTGATCGAAAGTATTGTCTCTGCTATCAACCCGCAGAAAGGTCAGGCTATGGTCGAAATCGGCCCGGGCCTGGCAGCGTTGACCGAACCTGTAGGCGAACGCCTGGACAAGCTCACGGTCATTGAGCTGGACCGCGATCTCGCCGCCCGCCTGCAAACACACCCGTTTTTAGGGCCGAAGCTGACGATTTATCAGCAAGATGCCATGACCATGAACTTCGGCGAACTCGCACAAACGATGGGTCAGCCGCTGCGCGTATTCGGCAACCTGCCGTATAACATCTCCACGCCGCTCATGTTCCATCTTTTTTCCTATACTGATGCCATCGCCGACATGCATTTCATGTTGCAAAAAGAGGTGGTCAACCGTCTGGTTGCAGGGCCAAACAGTAAAGCGTATGGTCGATTAAGCGTCATGGCGCAGTATTACTGCAATGTGATCCCGGTACTTGAAGTGCCGCCATCCGCATTTACGCCTGCGCCTAAAGTCGATTCCGCCGTGGTGCGTCTGGTCCCTCACGCGACAATGCCGTACCCCGTTAAAGATGTTCGTGTGCTGAGCCGTATTACCACTGAAGCGTTTAATCAGCGTCGCAAAACGGTACGTAATAGTCTCGGCAACCTGTTTAGCGTTGAAGTACTGACAGAGCTGGGCGTTGATCCGGCGATGCGAGCGGAAAATATCTCTGTCGCGCAATACTGCCGGATGGCTAACTATCTGTCAGAAAACGCGCCATCGAAGGAGAGTTAAACATGATCAATTCGCCCCGAGTGTGCATTCAGGTACAAAGCGTCTACATTGAGGCGCAATCCTCACCTGATGATGAACGTTACGTTTTTGCTTATACCGTGACTATCCGCAATTTGGGGCGAGCGCCTGTGCAGCTGTTGGGGCGTTATTGGTTGATCACCAATGGTCATGGCCGTGAAACCGAAGTTCAGGGCGAAGGCGTGGTTGGCGTTCAGCCCCACATCGAACCTGGCGAAGAGTACCAGTACACCAGCGGTGCGGTGATTGAAACACCGCTGGGCACCATGCAGGGTCATTACGAAATGATCGATGAGCAAGGGATCGCCTTTACCATCGACATTCCCGTGTTCCGACTCGCCGTTCCTACACTTATTCATTAAAACAATAGCTATGGCAACATACCTCATTGGCGACGTTCACGGTTGTTACGATGAACTGGTAGCCTTGCTGCACCAGGTTGACTTTAATCCAGAACAAGACACCTTATGGCTCACCGGCGATCTGGTCGCGCGTGGGCCAGGGTCGTTAGACGTTTTGCGCTACGTTAAATCGCTGGGCGACAGCGTGCGGTTAGTCCTCGGTAATCACGATTTACACCTGTTGGCCGTGTTTGCTGGCATCAGCCGTAATAAACCGAAAGACCGGCTCACGCCGCTGCTTGAGGCACCGGATGCTGACACGCTGCTTAACTGGCTACGTCGTCAGCCGCTGTTGCAGGTTGATGAAGAGAAGAAACTGGTCATGGCGCATGCAGGGATTACCCCACAGTGGGATCTGCAGACGGCGAAGGACTGTGCTCGCGATGTTGAAGCCGTGCTGTCGAGCGACTCTTATCCATTCTTCCTTGATGCCATGTACGGCGACATGCCAAATAACTGGACCCCGGAACTGACGGGGCTGGCGCGCCTGCGTTTTATTACCAACGCGTTTACCCGCATGCGTTACTGCTTCCCCAACGGTCAGTTGGACATGTACAGCAAAGAGTCGCCAGAAGATGCGCCTGCCCCGCTGAAGCCGTGGTTTGCCATTCCTGGACCGGTCAGTGAAGCCTATAGCATTGCATTCGGGCACTGGGCATCGCTGGAGGGCAAAGGCACGCCAGAAGGTATTTACGCGTTAGATACGGGGTGTTGCTGGGGCGGGGATCTCACCTGTCTGCGCTGGGAAGACAAACAGTACTTTGTACAGCCATCAAATCGCCATCTGAATCTGGATCCCGGCGAGGCCGTCAACGCCTGATAGCCGTCTGCCGGATGGCGGTGCTTACACCTAATCCGGCAGACGAATGTGCAATCTGTAGGCCTGATTAGCGCAACGCCATCAGGCATCCACATTAACGACGTTCCAAAATCTCGAAGCAGTAGCTGTGGGAGTTTTGCGCGTCAGCATCGTGGAATTCACTGAACACTGATTCCCAGTCATCCGGTTCGTAGTCCGGGAAATGCGTATCCCCTTCAACTTCCGCATCAATGTGTGTCAGATACAGTTTCTGCGCTTTCGGCAGGAACTGCTCGTACACACGCCCACCGCCAATAACCATAATTTCAGGTTCATCGCCACAGGCCGCGATCGCTTCCTCAACAGACTTCACCCACTGCACGCGATCGTCGGTGCCAGGCTTGCTGCTGATGACGATATTTTTACGCCCTGGCAACGGTCGCCCGATGGATTCCCACGTGTGGCGTCCCATGACAACCGGCTTGTTTAAGGTATTACGTTTAAACCAGGCGAGATCGGCAGGTAGGTTCCATGGCATGGCATTTTCCATACCGATGACGCGATCTACCGCTAACGCCGCAATCAGACTGATCATTGAATGTTTCCCGGATACAAAAAAATTGTCGCCACTATACGGAAAGCGCAATCTTTCGTCGACTGGCGGAAAGAGGATGAGCATGAAAATTTTCCGTTCTGCTGGCGAACCGACCTATTTAAGGTGGTACGCCAGCATTACAGTAGTTCAAAAACAGCCAATTAGCAGTAAAGTTTGCAGAACATCACATTTTTTACCCTATGCTGACGGTTTCACTTCCGGCTCATCGGCGACGTCGCCCGTATGCTTACCTTCATCCGTGCCTTGCCAGCCATGGCGTTGAATTAATGATAAGTGCTGACGATCTTCCGCAATAATTTCACTCAGCATTTCGCTGGTGCGTTTATATACCGCCGCGCGGGACGTTGCGTCATTTTCCCCTTTCACCATCTCCTCAACCATCAGCGTGTTGAAGCGGCGGAATACATCGGCCCGCTCACGCGCTTCATAGCGTCCAAGCCCAAGACCTTCCAGTGCCAGACGTCCGGTCTTCAGCGCGCCCTCAAAGGTTTCACGTTCCGGCATCTCCACGCCAGCCTGGCGCAGGCGGATGTAATGATCCACGTCGCGCGCACGGGCAATAATTTGCAGATGCGGGAAATACTGTTTCACCATTTCGGTCAGTTGCAGGCTGGTTTGCGGATCGTCAATGGCGTTAATAATAACTTCAGCTTTAGCCGCCCCGGCAGACTCCAGCAGATCCATCCGCGTCGCATCGCCATAGAAAACCTTCATGCCGAATTTACGCAGCGTTTCGATATGGTCCGGGTCATGATCAAGAACCACCATTTTGACCCCGCTCGACAACAACAGACGACCGGTTATCTGACCAAATCGCCCAAACCCGGCGATGATCACCCGAGGTTGTTCCTCGTCGATTTCATCTGCTTCCCGCTCTTCACCGGTCGCCGATTTTTCCAGACGCGTCAGAATTACCAGTAAAATCGGCGTCGCCGCCATCGACAGCGCCACCGCCAGCGTCAGAGATTTCGCCCAATCAGGATCAAGCACGTTTGCCATTTGCGCCGCGCCAAACACCACGAATGCAAACTCACTGCCCTGCCCTAATAACACGGCAAACCATCTGCGCTGCTTGTTCGGCACCTGTAAGGGTTTCGCTATCAGCCACAGCATGACGGTTTTGATAACCAGGAAACCGACCAACAGAATGATAATGCGCAAGGGATTATCAATCAGCGTACCAAAGTCGATAGACATCCCGACGCCGATGAAAAACAGTCCCAGCAGCAGCCCTTTAAATGGCTCGATATCGCTTTCCAGCGCGTGACGATACTCAGAGCTTGCCAGCAGCACGCCAGCCAGGAACGCCCCCATCGCCATCGACAGTCCAACCTCTTCCAACAGCAGACCGAAGCCAAAAACGAGGAACAGCGCAACGGCACTGAATACTTCCCGCAGGCCAGAACGAGCGACAAAACGCAAGGCCGGACGCGTCACATAACGCCCCAGCAACACCACCAGCACCAGGGCGCTCGCCACCTTAAGGGCGGAGAGCGCAAACGCTCCAAGCGTTGTCGATGCTCCGCTCGCCGCAAGTAATGGGATCATCGCCACCAGAGGAATAGCGGCGATATCCTGGAACAACAGCACGGCAAACGCGCTGCGTCCCATTTGCGAAACCATCAGGTTCCGTTCATTCATCGCCTGCATAGCAATAGCCGTGGAAGAAAGCGCCAGCGTCATGCCGATCAGTTCCGCTACCTGCCAGCGCAGGCCGAGGAACATACAGAACAAACCAATCAGACCGCCGCATACCACCATCTGCAGCGCACCACCACCGAACACCGAGGCCCGCAGTTTCCACAAACGTTGCGGATCCAGCTCCAGACCGATGACAAACAGCATCAACACCACGCCAATCTCGGCAAAATGCAGGATTGATTCAGCGTCGGTCACCATCCTCAGACCCCATGGTCCAATAATGCACCCTGCGATGAGATACCCCAGCACTGACCCTAGCCCCAGTCGCACGGCAATGGGGACAATCAGCGCCGCCGATCCGAGATAAATCAGCGCCTGTATTAGCGTATGGTTATCCATGATGAACCTCCTGCCACTCCAACAGACGCTGTTTGTAATGACGCGCCTGCGCCTGCAGAGTTTCATCATCACAGATAAACGTACAGTGCATCGCAAACGGCGGCAGCCATTTGAGGCCACAGTAGAGTGCCGTTGCCTGTAAGGGCTGAGAAAGCACATCAAATCCGGGATGGGAGCCAATATCAAAGTGGTTTTCGCCGCCGCCGGTCGTCACTGCCCACAGCAGATGTTTACCGTGGAGCGCAGTCCCGCCGTGGCCATATGCCCAACCGTGCGAAAGGACCTTATCCATCCACAGCTTGAGTAAGGGAGGTGTGCTATACCATTGCATAGGATGCTGCCAGATAATCAAATCAGCGCGCGCCAGCGCATCCTGTTCAGCGGCAATATCGATATTGAAGTCGGGGTAGAGCTGGTAGAGCGAGCGGATCTCCACGCCCTCCAGCATCCTTGCCTGTTCAAGCATCCGCTTATTCGCATGCGAGTGCTGCGGATAGGGATGCGCATAAATGATGAGGATCATGATTAGCCTGTTTCACTGCATTATTGTAATAACAGTGAGTTTAGTCAGTTAATCCGCAGGCTAACAGTCAATATTATTGAGTGGTTGAATGGAGAAAACTGAACTAGTTATCCAGTTCGCTCATATCTTTAACCTGATCGCGGTTAATTTGTTCCGTCTTACCCGTTTGCGCATTTTTGTACGACACCAGGCCTGTATCATCATCGACTTGCGGTTTGCCGTCGGTCACGATTGTTTTGCCATCGGTAGTTTTAACCGCCTGGTTCGAGGAGCAACCGGCTACGGTGAACAGTGCTGCTGCGGTAAAAATAGAGGTGATCAGAATATGTTTTTGCATGGTGTTCTCCCTGCTTTTCAGTCGTTTTCAGTGATATACCCGTTAACTGTAGGCTAACTGACTGAGTTGCAGGGAAAATACAGAACACTCCTAATAACCCGTCCTGGTCACGGGTTTACTGCGGATCGTCATTTGGCTGGTTTGCGCCAGCGTCAGGCCTCGCGTTTCCGGGGCGAAAGCGATGGACACGAGCAGGCCGATCAGCGAAATTCCCGCCCCCATCAACATGACATTACTGATCCCGTATTTGGTGATGAACACTGGTAGCGCCCAGGTTGAAACAATGGTGCCGATACGGCTTAAGGACATAATCACCCCGACGGCAGACGCACGAATATCGGTGGGAAACAGTTCGTTAGGGTATAGCCATTGCAGGTTTCCTGGTCCCCCAGAGAAAAATGCGTATACGGCAAACGCCAGCACCACCAGCCACGCGCCCATATCAGGGATTAACCCCAGCACGGCCAGCGCCAGCGTCATCATAATGAAGCTGCCAATTAACAGCGGTCGTCGGCCCGCGCTATTAAGCCAGAACATGGGAGGAATGCATCCCAACATAAAGCACAAGCTGATTACCACATTTCCCAACGCGGCGCTTTTCCCGGCACCAAGCCCCAGCAGCCCCACAATCTGCGGACCAAAAGTATAAATGGCAAACATCGGGATCACCTGACAAGTCCAGATAGCGGCGACAAACAGCACAAACGGGAAATGACGGCGATTAAATAGCTGAAGAAAGCGCGTCTCCTGCGGCGCTTCTTCGTCGAACACCACCGGTTCACCGAACAGTTTGATCATCATCTCCTCACACTCTTTCACCCGACCTTTACGCAGCAGCCAGCGCGGCGATTCAGGAAGATCGAAACGCCCAATCAGGATCAAAATGCAGGGGATCACCGCGCTGCCCAACATCCAGCGCCATCCGCCCTCAACATCATACAACCAGTAGCCGACCAGATCGGCACAGGTGGCGCCGACATACCACATAGCGGCGATAAAACCGATGGAGAAAGCGCGCTGGCGGGTATTGGAGAACTCGGTGATCATCGAGGTGGCGATCGGGTAGTCGGCACCAATCACAATGCCGATCAGCACGCGCATTACCAACAACTCAACGGGCGAGGAGACAAACATGGTTGCCGCCGATATCACACCAATGGCGATAATATCGATAATGAACATTTTGCGCCGCCCGACCTTGTCGGAAATGTAGCCAAACAGCGACGTCCCCACAAACAGCCCCGCGAGCGTACCGGCGCCCAGCAGACCAATCCACTGCGCATCCAGTTTCAATGCTGGCGTGAGCTGTTCCAGTGCCACGCCAATCATCACCAGCACATAACCATCCAGAAACGGCCCACCGCTTCCCCACAGCATTATCCGGCGGTGAATAGAGGTGAATTTGATGTCATCAAAGTTCCTGGGCTGCTGCATGGTTATGTCCTGTTTTATTTTAACTTAATGCCTGATGACGTTACGCTTATCAGGCCTACGCATTGTTCCTGTAGGCCGGATAAGGCGAAGCCGCCATCCGGCACCAGGTTTAGCCGTAGCGGAACTCCACGCCAAACGTCCCACGCGGGTATTCCCATTTTTCCAGCGCTGTATCCAGTCCGAGAATGCGGCACGTTCCGCATTCCAGGCATCCGGCATAATCAAAACGTACGCTACCGTCATCCTGCTTTTTATACAGGCCAGCCGGACAGGCCTTAATCAGCACCTCCAGCGCCTGTTTATCAGGATCGGTTTTGAGAATGATATGCGGACTGTCTTCATCCACATTGAACTTATTGACGCCCAGTTTGACGTCCACGTTGACGGGAGATGTCATAATACGGTCACTCCTTTCAGGCCATCTTTCATCAGGTTGATGAAGCCCACTTTCTTCGCATGGCGCAGGATTTTTTTACGCATTGGCACCGGTGCCGAACCATCCACGGTGAACAGGTCGCGCGCAATACTGACCGCCATTTCCGGATAAGCGGTAAACATGCGTGGGTTATCAAGAAAAGCGGGTAGCTTTTGATACATGCGCATATCGCGCATCGGGCCTTCGTCCAGATGCTGACGGTATTCCTCCAGCGACTGCTTGCTAAAATCGTCGCGCTTCATTGCGGAAAGCACCGTTTTCGCCGCCGCTTCACCTGCGGATATGGCGAGATCCATACCGCGAATGGTAAAGCCGAGGTTCATACACATTCCGGCAGCGTCACCAGCAATCAGTACGCCGTCCCCCACCAGTTCTGGCTGCATGTTGATACCGGCTTCCGGTACGACGTGCGCGGCATATTCCACCAGCTTGCCACCGGCGATCAGCGGGGCAACCGCCGGATGCTGTTTGAAATCTTCCAGCATTTGCGGAACCGATTTTTTCGCATCTTTCAGATGATGAAGGCCGCAGACCAGTCCCAGAGAAAGGGTCGTTTCATTCGTATAGAGAAAGCCACCGCCCATCAACCCATCGGTGGGCGATCCGGCAAACAGACAGGCAGCCCCTTCGTTCCCTTGTAACTGGAAACGATCTTCAATTACCGATTTCGGCAACTCGATCAGCTCTTTTACGCCGACGGCAACATGCGATGCCTCGACGCGCTTTGCCATACCCAACTTTTCAGCCAACAGAGAATTCACTCCGTCGGCAAGGATCACCACTTTGGCTTCCAGAATATCGCCATCGGCTTCCACGCCCACGACTTTGCCCTCGCGCTGCACAACGTTATCCACGCGGATACCGGTGATGAGCTGAGCGCCCGCCTCTTCGGCCTGCTCCATCAGCCAGGCGTCAAATTTACTGCGTAAGACAGAGTAAGAAACCTGCGACGATTTGGCGTCTTCGCCGTTGCAATAGTCGATGGTCATCGCCCCTTTGTCGGTCATAAAGGCGAGTTTTTCGTGGGTAATGATGCGTTCAATGGGGGCCTGCTCAGCAAAGCCGGGAATGATGTTCTCCAGGCTATGCGCATACATGCGCCCACCGGTGACATTCTTCGCGCCAGCAGAATTGCCGCGCTCGATAACCAGCACCTGTGCGCCCTCCCGAGCCAGCACCAGCGCCGCAACCGAACCCGCCAGACCTGCACCCACGATGATGGCATCAAAGATATCTTCGGACATACGTACTCCTGTCGGCGGCAGGACACCTTCGCATCCTGCCCGAAATGGTTTAACGCGCTAAAGCAGCCGTCAGCGCAGGCAGGATCTTCAGCGCATCGCCAACGATGCCAAAATCCGCATACTGGAAGATCGGCGCATTTTTATCTTTGTTGATGGCGAAAATCGTCTGCGCGCCGTTGGCGCCGACCATATGTTGGATCTGCCCGGAGATCCCCACGGCCAGATACAGTTCCGGCTTGAGCATCAGGTTGGAGATGCCGACGTAGCGTTCGTGCTCCATCCACTTCTCGTTTTCCGCCACCGGACGGGAGCACGCCAGCTCGGCACCAATCGTCTGGCACAGCGCCTCCGCCAGCGAGATATTTTCTTTGCTGCCGATCCCGCGTCCCACGCTAACCACCAGACGGGCTTTGTCGAGGTCGACGCTGTTGCTCTGACGTGCCTGAGTTGCCGTACGAGTAACGGCTACAGCCGGAGCCTGCCATGACACAGTGTGCACCTCGCCGCTGCGGGCGGTATCCGGTTGCTGCGCGTCAAACGTTCCACTGCTGAGCGTTATCACGGCGAACGGCGAAGCGATTGTTTCTGCCCCCATCGCCAGGCCGCCGTAGACCATATGTTTTACCGCCGCTTTTCCGTCCTGCACGGCGACTGCACTGGCGTCATTTGAGACCGCTGCCGACAAGCGAAAACCCAGTTTTGCCGCTAACAGCTTGCCGCGACGCGTATTTGGCAGCAGCACCGCCCCGCCCTCGCTGTGCTGACGAATAGTTTCGGCCATCACATCAGCGTAGTCTTCGACCATACGCTCTTCTGGTTTGCCGCTGAGTAACCAGACATCATCTGCGCCTAAATGGCATGCCGTCGCGCAGTCCGCTTCACTCAGCACAAACGTGTTAACTTTTTCACCTAAAGCCTGCGCACCATTCATCAGTTCCGGCAGACGAGAAGGGGTATCGCTGAATACCCAGATACTGGAAAATTTGTTCATAACATCCCCTGATAATTAAATGATTTTGCGAAGATTCTCGACAAATGCGGCAATCTGTTCTTCACCGTCACCTTCAATTACAACGCGCTGACGCTCGCGCTGCTTCGGTGCAGCAACGTGTTGTTCGGAATATGCCTGCGCGCTGTTCAGGCCAATGTCTGCCGGCGACCAGACCTGAACCGGTTTTTTCGCCGCGCCAAGAATGGCTTTCATCGAAGGGATTTGTGGGGTATTGATGTCCGTTGAGACCGCGATCACCGCCGGAAGCGGAATGCTCAGAGTTTCGACTTCATCTTCCAGTTCACGCTCTACCGTCAAAGTGCTGTCAGTAAGAGAGAGGATTTTACTCACGCCGTTAATCGCCGGAATGTTCAGCGCTTCGCCCACCAGCAGACCAACCTGCTGAGCATAAAGATCGGAAGAACCGTCACCGCAAATAAGCAGATCGAAACCTGCTTTTTGCGCGGCGGCAGCCAGCACGCTGGCAGTTTGTTGCGGCAGCGCCTGCTCAAATTGATCGTCAATAACAACAATCAGTTCATCTGGGCCACGGGAAAGCACATCTTTTCGCCCTTTTGCATTGGTCAGCGCTTTGCCGCCGACGCTCATGGCCACAACCTGGGCCTCTCCTGACTGTTGTTTCAACTGACAAGCCGCTTCGATCGCATTCAGATCATACTGGCTTATTTTGCCATCCGCTTTGCTGAAATCGCGTGCACCATCAGCATTATTAATCGCTATATCCTGTTCATCAGGCACGCACTTATAGCAAGTAATAATCTTCATTGCATCTCCAGAAATCATGAAGGAAACGTATTTATATCGGCAGTGTTAAAT
>ENA-UERQ01000750-UERQ01000750.1-human-gut-metagenome-genome-assembly--contig:-NODE-750-length-21265-cov-3.899141_pt1 | contig 21265 bp, 19 predicted proteins | sample MGYA00242986_ERZ507987 | MGnify/ENA primary metagenome ERZ507987 (study PRJEB26167, sample SAMN06115429) | human gut metagenome | host: Homo sapiens | place: China:Chongqing | collected 2015-04-15...
GCATTTCTTGAAAACGCAACTTTATAAAGAAGCACATAAAACCATATACTTTCATGCAATTTGGGCGTAGAAATGGGCGTAGATTGATGGTTCACAATCAGAGTCCAACGCATTATTTTACTAATGGCAAGCGCACTAAAATTTCTACGGATAGCCCCTAAGTAGCATATTAACTTTGATTTGAAAATTATATAACGATCCGCAGAAGCGGCGTTCTCTGATCCCATTGTGGGAGAAAAGGACGCCGCTTTTTTTGCGCCCAAATTCAGAAAGGAGGCGACGCCATGTATTTCACTTCCGGCAGCGACCGCGCCTTTGAAAGCCTCATGCAAGGCAAGCCCGGCTTCGACCACTACGACAGCGGCGACGCCGGAGCGCCGGAGGACTGCGGCGACTGCCGTTTTTACCGCCCCGACTGGAAATATCAGTTTTGCGTTTACGCAGAGTGCCCTTACCAGCCGGGCAAGCTCACCGCCCTTGACGCGGTGAAATTTCGAGTGAAAGGAGTTGACGAAGAAATGGCAGTTTTTCGCGTGGAGAAAAACCGGGGCTACACGGTGATGTCCAACCACCACCTGCGGAACAAAGACCTGTCCCTGAAAGCCAAGGGGCTGCTTTCGCAAATGCTGTCCCTGCCGGAAGATTGGGACTATACGCTGAAAGGCTTGTCCCTTATCAACCGGGAAAGCATCGACGCCATACGGACGGCGGTGTGGGAACTGGAAAAGGCCGGGTATATCACCCGCCAGCAGAACCGGGACGGCAAGGGCAAGATGGCCGACATGGTTTATACCATCTACGAACAGCCGCAGCCCCGGCCAGAGGCAGCGGAGGAAGAACAGCCGGGATTGGAAAGCCCGGTGTTGGAAAATCCAACATCGGAAAATCCAACGTCGGAAAACCCGGTATCGGGAAATCCAATGCAAATAAATAAAGATATATCAAGTAAAGAAAAATCAATTACTGATCCATCAAGTACCCATTCCATTCCTATCCATTCCCCAACCCCCTCTCCTGCGGAGGGCAAGGCGGCACAGCCGCCGGAACGGAAGCGAAAGGATGCGAATGAGGCATACCGGGTGTATGAGGAAATTATCAAGGACAATATCAGCTATGACATTCTGAAAACCGATCTGCCCTATGACGGCGACCGTCTGGACGAGATTGTAGACCTGATCCTTGAAACCGTCTGCACCCGGCGCAAGACTATCCGTGTTGCCGGTGACGACTATCCGGCGGAGCTGGTGAAATCCAAGTTTATGAAGCTGGACAGCGAACACATCCGCTTTGTGCTGGATTGCCTGAACAAGAACACCACGGAAATCCGCAACATCAAGAAATACTTGCTGGCGGCGCTGTTCAACGCCCCGTCCACGATTGGGAATTACTATTCTTCCCTTGTGGCCCATGATATGGCGACCGGGAAAATCTGAAAGGAGGACGGCCCTATGAAACAGGGTGCATTGATTTTTGACGAGCAGGCAGACCGCTACGACATCCGCTTTGATCTGGCAGACTACTACGGCGGGCTGCACTGTGGAGAAACCTTTGACGTGATGGTGGGCGGCAAATGGCGGCCCACCCGCATTGAAATGGCCGAGGACTGGTATCTGGTAGGCATCCGCGCTGACGACCTTTCCGGCCTGCGGGTGCGGATTTAAGCCATCCCGCCGCCTGCCTGCTGGACTTCCAAAGGAGGGATAGCAGTTGCAGGAAGAAGTAGACCAGAAAACCATAGCGTTAGCGATTAAGACCGGGAAGCTAACCGGCCAAGTGCTGCAAGCGGCCATGAAGAAATTTCTGGCCGCCCGGCAAAAGGGCAAAACCAAGCTGCACCACGGCAAACAAAGCCTGCGGCAGCTCAAAAAGGACGGTTCGGCACTCTCCAACATTGAGATCACCGACGCGAATATTGGCCTGTTCCGGCCCTGCGCCAAGAAATACGATATTGACTTTACGCTGCGGAAAGACCGTTCCACCCACCCGCCGCGCTATATCGTGATTTTCAAGACCAAGCAGGCCGACAATCTGGAACAGGCGTTCAAGGAGTTCACGGCCAAGAAGTTGAGCCGGGAGGAACGGCCCTCAATCCGAAAGACCCTATCCGCCCTGAAACAAAAGGCTGCGGCCAAGACCCAGCAACGGGCCAAGGAGAAAATCAAGGAAAGGGGGCTGTCACTGTGAAACCAGAAGTAAAAAAGCTGATCCTGTCCAATCTCCCGTACCTGATTTTCGTTTACCTGTTCGGGAAGCTGGGGCAGGCATACCGGCTGGCGGCAGGCGTGGACTTGTCGGAAAAGCTGCTGCATTTCATGGACGGCTGTTCGGCGGCCTTTGCCAACGCCGCCCCCAGCATCCACCCTTTTGACCTGTTGATCGGCGTCGCCGGTGCCGCCGCCCTGCGGCTCATGGTGTACTGCAAAAGCAAGAACGCCAAGAAATATCGCAAGGGCGAGGAATACGGAAGCGCCCGTTGGGGGACGGCCAAAGATATTGCGCCGTACATCGACCCCAACTTTGACAATAACATCCTCTTGACCCAGACGGAACGGCTCACCATGAACAACCGGCCCAAAGACCCCAAAACCGCGAGAAATAAAAATGTTCTGGTAATCGGCGGTTCCGGCTCCGGCAAGACGAGATTTTTTGTGAAGCCCAACCTTATGCAATGCGTGTCCAAGGACTACCCGACCTCATTTGTGATAACCGACCCCAAGGGCAGCCTGATCGGTGAGGTAGGCCAGCTTTTGCAGCGCAGCGGCTACCGGGTGAAAGTGCTGAATACCATTAACTTTTCCAAGAGTATGCGGTATAACCCGTTCCGCTACATCCACAGCGAGAAAGACATTTTGAAGCTGGTAAACACGCTGATCTGCAATACCAAGGGCGAGGGCGAAAAGAGCGCGGAAGATTTTTGGATAAAGTCGGAACGGCTTTTGTATTCGGCCCTGATCGGCTATATCTGGTACGAAGCGCCGGACGAGGAAATGAACTTCACGACGCTGCTTGAAATGATAAATGCCAGTGAAGCCCGCGAGGACGACCCGGAATTTCAGTCGCCGGTAGACCAGATGTTTGAACGGCTGGAAGAAAAAGACCCGGATCACTTCGCTGTGCGGCAGTACAAGAAATTCCTCTTATCCGCTGGCAAGACCCGTTCCTCGATTTTGATTAGCTGCGGCGCACGTTTAGCGCCCTTTGACATCCGCGAAGTGCGGGAGCTGATGGAGGACGACGAACTGGAACTTGACACCATCGGGGACGAGAAAACGGCGCTGTTCCTCATAATGAGCGACACGGACACCACGTTTAACTTTATTTTGGCTATGGTACAGAGCCAGCTTATCAACCTGCTTTGTGACCGGGCCGATGACAAATACGGCGGGCGGCTGCCCGTCCATGTACGCATGATTTTAGACGAGTTTGCCAATATCGGGCAAATACCCAACTTTGACAAGCTCATTGCCACTATCCGAAGCCGGGAAATCTCGGCATCTATTATTCTGCAAAGCCAATCGCAGCTAAAGGCAATTTACCGCGACGCGGGAGAAATCATTTCCGACAACTGCGATTGTACGCTTTTCCTTAGTGGGCGGGGCAAGAACGCCAAGGAGATCGCTGACGTGCTGGGCAAAGAAACCATCGACAGCTACAATCAGAGCGAGAACCGGGGCGCACAGACTTCCCACGGACTGAACTATCAAAAATTGGGAAAGGAGTTGATGTCACAGGACGAAATTGCAACGATGGACGGAGGCAAGTGTATTTTGCAGGTGCGAGGCGTGAGGCCGTTTTTCAGTGAGAAATACGACATCACCCGCCACCCCCGCTATAAATACCTCTCGGACGCCGACAAAAAGAATACCTTTGATGTGGACAGCTACCTGTCGTCCCTGCGCCGGAAAAAGCGGCGCGTGATAACAGAGGACGAACCCTTTGACCTCTACGACATTGAGCTGTCGGATGAAGATTTTGCCGCGGAATAAAGCGGCCATAGAGAAAGGAGCGTGACCGATGGGGGACGCGGACAAGAAAAACACCTTTGATGTGGACAGGTTCTTATCCACCCTGCGCCGGAAGCGGCAGCAGGTGGTCGCACAGGACGAACCGTTTGACCTGCACGAAATTGACCTGTCGGATGAAGATATAGCCGCTGAATAAGGCGGCAGGCATAGAAAGGAGCCTGACCCTATGGAACACTCGGACGAACTGACATTTGCGGAATACTTCAAATCCAGATATGACCTATTCCGGGGATTGATTTCTTTTGTTGTCGCTATGCAATGGTTGATCGACCATGATTTTGCAGAACCGACAGACAGAGATGCCCGGCTGATGGACATTGAGGTGTCCAGACAAATGTGTGACGTGTGGGGAGAGCTTTATGTTCTTACCCTGCGGGAATGGCTGGACGGCCAATAACTCCGGGCCGTCTGCGGATTGTGACGCTGCTGCTGGATATGACCGGCAGCTTTTTTGTACCCAAAACAACATCACAATCTGAATTTATGGAGGTAAATGTATGGAATTTTTCAATAGCGCAGTTGATACTTTGCAGACTATCGTGATCGGCCTCGGCGGTGCCCTCTGTGTGTGGGGCGGCGTGAACTTGCTGGAAGGTTACGGGCAGGATAACCCGGCATCCAAATCGCAGGGTGTCAAACAGCTCGTCGCGGGCGGTGGTGTCGCCCTGATCGGCCTGACCCTCGTTCCCCTGCTGTCCGGGCTGCTGGGCTGATGGCCCCGGCCCTGTCCGAACCGTAACCACTGACACGACATGAAACCTGAAATAAACCCCGCCGCGCCCTCTCGTTTGAACCGGGAGGGCGCGGGAAAGGAGGTGTACCCCTATGATTGGTGATCTCATTGGGGATTGGCTGAAAGGCATTTTAATTGACGGCATCATGGGCAACCTCTCCGGCCTGTTCAACACGGTAAATACCAAAGTCGGGGAAATTGCTTCCGACGTGGGAACGACGCCGCAGGCATGGAACGGCGGCATTTTTAGTATGCTGCAATCCCTGTCCGAAACGGTAATTGTCCCCATAGCGGCGGCCATCCTTGCCCTTGTCATGTGCTATGAGTTAATCGAGATGATCGTGGAAAAAAACAATATGCACGACTTTGACAGCTCCATGTTCTTCCGCTGGATGTTTAAGAGCGCCTTTGCCATCCTCATTGTGACGAACACATGGAATATCGTCATGGGCGTATTTGACGCCACCCAAGCCGTCGTCAACCAAAGCGCCGGGGTAATCATCGGGGAAACCAGCATTGACTTTGACACGCTGCTTCCCGATCTGGAAAGCCGCCTTGAAGCAATGGACATCGGGCCATTGCTGGGCTTATGGTTCCAGACCCTTGTTGTGGGGCTGACGATGAACATTCTATCCATCTGCATTTTCCTTGTGACCTACGGGAGAATGATTGAAATATATACCGTGACCGCGCTGGGGCCGATCCCCCTTGCCACGCTGGGCAATGCCGAGTGGCGTGGCATGGGCCAAAACTATCTGAAATCCCTTTTGGCGCTGGGCTTCCAAGCATTTCTCATCATGGTTGTGGTGGGAATTTACGCGGTGCTGATACAGGAAATCGGGACGGCGGAGGACATTTCCGGCGCGATCTGGGGCTGCATGGGCTACACGGTGCTTTTGTGCTTCTGCCTGTTTAAGACGGGAAGTATCAGTAAAGCCGTGTTTACCGCCCACTGACGGGAGGTGACGCATATCCGCATTGGACTGATTGACGTGGACTCTCACAACTTCCCGAACCTCTGCCTGATGAAGTTATCCGCCTACCACAAGGCGCAGGGCCATCAGGTATGCTTCTGGAACCCTTTATTTTACTTTGACGTGGTGTATAAAAGCCGGGTGTTCACCGACACCTATTCCAAGGACAACATCACGGTCAGAAACGCCGGACAGGTAATCAAAGGCGGCACGGGCTATGGCCCCGGCCCCGACCTGCCGGACGAAATCGAACACAGCTACCCCGACTATTCCCTTTATCCGCAGTATTCCGAAACCGCCTACGGCTTTTTAAGCCGTGGCTGTCCAAGAGGCTGCGGGTTTTGCATTGTGGGCGGCAAGGAGGGCCGCAAGAGCCGGAAAGTGGCTGACCTTTCGGAGTTTTGGAGGGGCCAGCGGGAAATCAAGCTGATGGACGCAAACCTGCTGGCCTGCCCCGACCATGAAAGCCTGCTTTTGCAGCTTGCCAAGAGCCGGGCGCTGGTGGACTTTTCCCAAGGGCTGGACATCCGCCTGATAACCCGCGACAACGTGGCGCTGCTCAATCAGGTACGGACAAAGGCCGTTCACTTTGCATGGGATAACCCTGACGAGGACTTGACCCGGTATTTCCGGCAGTTTTTGGAGTGGACTTCCATCAAGAACCCACGGCTGCGCCGGGTGTACCTTTTAACGAACTACGGCAGCACCCACGAACAGGACTTGTACCGGGTGGAAACGTTGCGGCAGATGGGCTTTGACCCCTATGTGATGATTTACGAAAGGCCCACGGCCCCACCCATCACGCGGCACTTGCAGCGGTGGGTGAACAACAAACGACTGTTTTACGCCATCCCCCGCTTTTCGGATTATGAGCCGGTGCAAAAGCTGCTGGGCGGCGATATGGAAACGAGGTGATTTGATTGGCTTATGTGACTGTACCCAAGGATTTAACCCGTGTGAAATCCAAGGCGGTACTGGGACTGACAAAACGGCAACTGATCTGTTTTGGCGGTGCGCTTCTTGTTGGCGTCCCGCTTTTTTTATTGATCCGGGGGCGCGTCCCCACCAGCGCCGCCGCGCTGATTATGGTATTCGCCATGCTCCCCGGCTTCCTGCTGGCCCTGTACGAACGCCACGGCCAGCCCCTTGAAGTGGTGGTATGGCAGATTATCCAGTGCAGCTTTATCCAGCCAAAGGAGAGGCCCTACCAGACCAACAACGCTTACTCTGCCCTTGTGCGGCAGCATCAAATGGAAAAGGAGGTAAATGCCATTGTCCAAAAAGCAAAAGCAAGAGCCGCAGGCAAAGACGCCGGTAAAACTCACCCGCGCCGAAAAGAAAGAAATTCAGGCCATCATCCGCAAGTATAAGGGCGACGGCAGGCCCCATTCGGCGCAGGACAGCATCCCCTATGAGGCCATGTATCAGGACGGCGTGTGCCGGGTGACGGCCAACACGTTCAGCAAGTGCATCGAGTTTGCCGACATCAGCTATCAGCTCGCGCAGGCCGACACGAAAACCGCTGTCTTTGAAAACCTGTGCGACCTTTACAACTATCTGGACGCTTCCATCCACGTCCAGTTTTCCTTTGTCAACCGCAAGATCGACCCCAAGCAGTACGCCAAGAGCTTTGAGATCAGGGCGCAGGGGGACGACTTCGACGACATCCGGGCCGAGTACACCGGCATCCTGCAAGACCAGCTTGTGAAAGGCAACAACGGCCTGCAAAAGCGCAAGTTCCTGACGTTTACCATTGAGGCCGACAACCTGAAAATGGCCCGTGCCCGCTTGCGCCGGATTGAAACCGACCTGCTGGGGTACTTCCGCACGATGGGGGCCGTGGCATGGGTGCTGGACGCAAAAGAACGGCTGGAAGTCATGCACAGCATTTTCCACCCGGACGGGGAACCGTTACATTTTGACTGGAAGTGGCTGGCCCCGTCGGGGCTTTCCACCAAGGATTTCATTGCCCCGTCCTCGTTCCGCTTCGGAAATGCCCGGATGTTCGGGCTGGGCGGCAAGTACGGAGCCGTGAGCTTTCTGCAAATCCTCTCCCCGGAGCTGTCGGACGAAATGCTGGCCGACTTCCTGAATACGGAAAACGGCATCGTCGTCAATCTCCATGTGCAGGCCATCGACCAAGGCGAGGCCATTAAAACCGTCAAACGGAAAATCACCGACCTTGACGCCATGAAGATACAGGAGCAGAAACGGGCCGTTCGCAGCGGTTATGACATGGACATTCTTCCCAGCGACCTTGCCACCTATGGGCAGGACGCCAAGGAGCTGTTAAAGACCTTGCAGAGCCGCAATGAACGGATGTTCCAGCTTACTTTTTTGGTTTTGAACACTGCCGACACCCGGCAGAAGTTGGAGAACGAAATCTTCTGGGCCTCTGGCGTGGCGCAGAAATACAACAATTCCCTTGTCCGGCTGGACTACCAGCAGGAACAGGGCCTTATGAGCAGCCTGCCGCTGGGGGCCAGCCACATCAAGATCGAGCGTTCTTTGACGACTTCCAGCGTGGCCGTGTTCGTGCCGTTCGTGACGCAGGAGCTTTTTCAGGGCGGCAACGCCATGTATTACGGCATCAATGCCAAGACCGGCAACATGATTATGCTGGACAGAAAACGGGCGCGCTGCCCCAACGGTTTGAAGCTGGGGACGCCCGGCAGCGGCAAGTCCATGAGCTGCAAATCCGAGATTTTAAGCGTGTTCCTCTGTACGCAGGACGACGTGTATATCTGTGACCCGGAGGCCGAGTATTACCCCCTTGTGCAGCGGCTCCATGGGCAGGTGGTAAAGCTGTCGCCCACCAGCAAATCCTATGTGAACCCGCTGGACATCAACCTGAATTATTCGGAGGATGAAAGCCCGCTGGCCCTGAAATCCGACTTTGTGCTGTCGTTCTGTGAGCTTGTCATGGGAGGAAAGAACGGGCTGGAAGCCATCGAAAAGACGGTGATTGACCGTGCTGTGCAGGTGATCTACCGGCCCTATCTGGCAGACCCCCGCCCGGAGAATATGCCAATCCTGTCCGATCTTCACGCGGCGCTTGTGGCGCAGCATATCCCGGAGGCCGACCGGGTGGCGCAGGCCCTTGACCTGTATGTAAACGGCAGCCTGAACGTCTTTAACCACCGCACCAATGTCAACATCGAAAACCGCATTGTGGCTTTCGACATTAAGGAATTGGGCAAGCAACTTAAAAAGCTGGGGATGCTCATTGTCCAAGACCAGATTTGGGGCCGGGTGACGCAGAACCGCAGCCAAGGCAAGGCGACGTGGTACTTCTGCGACGAGTTCCACCTGCTTTTGCGGGAGGAACAGACGGCGGCCTTTTCCTGCGAGATTTGGAAGCGTTTCCGAAAATGGGGCGGCGTCCCGACAGGGGCCACCCAGAACGTCAAAGACTTACTTTCTTCCCCGGAGATTGAGAACATTTTGGAGAACAGCGACTTCATCTGCCTGTTAAATCAGGCGTCCGGCGACCGAAAAATCCTTGCGGAGCGATTGAACATTTCCCCGCAGCAACTACGGTATGTGGATAATTCGGAACCCGGCGAGGGGCTTTTGATTTACGAAAACGTGATCCTGCCCTTCAAGAACCCCATCCCGCAGAACACCCAGCTTTACAGGATTATGACGACCCGCTTAGGCGAGGGAGCCACGGTATGAGGCGCGGGGCTGTAAAAGGAGGTGAACCACCGTGAAGCCACTGAAACCCCGTGACAAGGTAACGCAGCGCATGACCCGCGACGGGCTGACGCTGGATAACCAGACCACCGGCGAGAGCATCAACGTGTCCAGCCGGGAGGCCGAGCAGGAATATTCTGCCGTCGAGCCGGGCGGCGCTGCGGAAAAGGTACTGGAACGGGCCGGGGACATCCGCGACCGCCGCAAGGCGAAACGGGCGGCCAAGGACGCCGGGGACGTGGTAACGGAGGCAGGCGAAGCCCTGCACCGGCCATCTTCCCGGCTGCAATTTACCGCCGAGGAACGGGCTGACCCCCAGCTTTCCAAGTACATCCACAAGGCAGAGAAAAAGGCGGATAAACTGGACGCCGCCAAAGACGCGCTGCCGAAAAAGCGTGTTGTCACCACCGAAACCGTCTATGACGAGGCATCCGGCAGGGCCAAGACCAAGCTGCGTTTTGACAAGGTGGAGAAACCGGCCCCCAAGCTAAAACCCAATCCCATGAGCCGCCCGGTTCAGGAAGCCGGGCTGTTCGTCCATGGCAAAATCCATGAAGTCGAGGGCGAAAACGTGGGCGTGGAGGGCGGCCACAAGGGGGAGGAACTTGCCGAACGGCAGGCGGGCAAGGCCATCCGCAGCGGCATCCGCCGCCATAAGCTCAAACCCTACCGGGCCGCAGCCAAGGCGGAACGGAAATCCATTGCCGCCAACGCCGAGTATATCTACCAGAAATCTTTGCGGGATAACCCGGAGCTGGCGCAGGCGGTGAGCAACCCCGTGTCCCGGTTCTGGCAGAAACAGAAAATCAAGCGGGACTACGCCAAGGCAGCGAGGGCCGCAGGCCAGACGGCACAGGGCGCGGCGGGAGCCGCAACCAAGACGGCACAGGCCAGCGCCGCAGCCGCCAAGAAAGCGGCACAGAAAAGTGAAAAGGCCGCGTCCTTTGTGGCCCGCCACTGGAAAGGGGCGCTGGTAATCGGCGGCGTGGGCCTTTTGCTGCTGATGATTATGGGCGGCCTGCAATCCTGCACCGCCATGTTTGGCGGCACCGGGACGGGGCTTGCGGCCACGTCCTATCTGTCCGAGGACGCGGATATGCTGGGGGCCGAAGCCGCCTACGCGGAGTTGGAGGCCGACTTGCAGCATGAGCTTGATAACTACGAAAGCCTGCACCCCGGCTATGACGAGTACCGCTACGATCTGGACGACATCGGCCATGACCCCTATGTGCTGACCTCTATCCTGTCGGCGCTCCACGGCGGGGCCTACACGCTGGATGAAGTACAGGGCGACCTTGACCGGCTGTTTGGGCTGCAATACACCCTGACGCAGACCATTGAAACGGAAACCCGCTACCGCACCGAAACGAGGACGGACAGCGAGGGCAACGAGTATGAGGTAGAAGTGCCGTACACCTACTACATCTGCAACGTGAAGCTGGTAAACAACGACCTGTCCCACCTGCCTGTTTCCATTATGAACGAGGAACAGTTGAGCTTCTACGCCGCCTATATGCAGACGTTAGGCAACCGGCCCGACCTGTTCCCAAGCGGCAGCTATCCCAACGCTTCCACCGTCAAGGAACCGACCTACTATGAAATCCCCCCGGAGGCTTTGGAGGATGAAACCTTTGCGGCCATGATTGCGGAGGCGGATAAATATGTGGGCTATCCCTATGTGTGGGGCGGCAGCTCACCCAGCACCAGCTTTGATTGCAGCGGGTTTATTTCGTGGGTAATCAATCATTCCGGCTGGAACGTGGGACGCCTGACGGCGCAGGGCCTTTACAACATCTGCACCCCCGTCACGGCGGATCAGGCCAAGCCCGGCGACCTTGTGTTTTTCGTCGGCACCTACGACACCCCCGGCGTGTCCCATGTGGGGCTGTATGTGGGTAATTCCGTGATGCTGCATTGCGGCGATCCCATCAGTTACACGAACCTTAATTCAAGCTACTGGCAGCAACATCTTTACTGCTACGGCAGACTGCCATAAGGGGGACGGCCTATGTTGAGCCTGACCCCTGTTTCACTTTCCGAGGCCAACGCCTTTGTCGCCCGTTACCACCGGCACCATAAGCCGGTTGTCGGCCATAAGTTTTCTATCGGCTGCATGGCAGACGGACGGCTGGTTGGCGTCGCCATTGTGGGGCGGCCTGTAAGCCGCTATCTGGACAATGGCCTGACGCTGGAAGTCAACCGGCTTTGTACAGACGGCACCAAGAACGCTTGCAGCTTCCTTTATGCCGCCGCATGGCGGGCGGCGCGGGCTATGGGCTATCGGAAAATCATCACCTACATTCTCGACACGGAAAGCGGCGCAAGCCTGCGGGCCGCCGGATGGAAATGCGCGGGACTGGCTGGCGGAAAACGCTGGACGGGAAGCCGCCGACCTGCCGCTGACCTTTACCCCGCGCAGATGAAATACCGCTATGAACAATCCATTGACGAAAGGAGTTTTTGACTATGGCAACCAACAAACTTGACCGTATCGAACGGGATATTGAAAAAACCAAAACCAAGATCGCGGAGCTGCAAAAGCAGCTTCGGGAGCTGGAAGCGGCCAAAACCGAACAGGAAAATTTGCAGATCGTCCAGCTTGTGCGCGGCCTGAACATGACCCCGCAGGAGTTCGCCGCCTTTGTACGCGGCGGCGCTTTACAGGCACCCCCGGCCCTGCAGCCGGAGTTTGAACAGGAGGACAATGCCGATGAAGAATAAAAAAATCATCCGTACCTTTGCCGCGACGCTGGCCGTTATGCTGTGCTTTGCGGCCTTTTCCACCACCGCCTTTGCCGGGGGCGTTGACCCCGACCCGGAACCGCTGCCGGAAACCACGGAGGCCCCGGAAGAAGTGCCGGAGGAAACCGAGGAACCCACCACCGGGGGGATTGAGATGGAGCCGGAGGGCGTACCCGTCACCCCGGAGGGCAACGCCGCGCTGGTGGATGATTTCTACGGCGATAAACAGCTTATCACCGTTACCACCAAGGCAGGCAACTATTTTTATATCTTGATCGACCGGGCCAACGAGGACAAGGAAACATCCGTCCATTTCCTCAACCAAGTGGACGACGCCGACCTGCAAGCACTGTTGGAGGACGGCGAGGCGGAGCCGGAGGTTTGCACCTGTTCGGAGAAATGCGAGGCCGGGGCCGTCAACACCGCCTGCCCGGTCTGCAAAAATAACCTGACCGCCTGTGTGGGTGCAGCGCCGGAGGCCGAGGAACCGGCAGAAACCGCCGAGCCGGAGGAAGAAGCCGGAAACAGCATGGGCGGCCTGATTGTGTTCCTTGTGGTGCTGCTCATTGGCGGCGGCGCGGCCCTTTACTTCTTCAAGTTTAAGAAGCCCAAGGCTGACGTGAAAGGCAGCGACGATCTGGACGAATACGACTTCGGGGAGGACGAGGACGACGACGAGGACGAACCGGCCCCGGAGGTGGACGACAACACCGGCGAGGTGGAAGCCAGACCGTTAGACGATTATCTGCTGGATGAAGAAGAACCGAAAAAGGAGGATGAAGAATGAGTTATCAGCTTGTAATTGCAGAGAAACCGAGCGTCGCCCGCAGCATTGCGGGCGTGATCGGAGCCAACAAAAAACAGGACGGCTACATGGAGGGAGGCGGCTATCTGGTGAGCTGGTGCATCGGCCACCTTGTTTCCCTTGCCGATGCCGGGGCCTACGACCCCCGCTATAAGAAATGGGCCTATGACGACCTGCCGATTTTGCCGCAGGAATGGCAGTACATCATCCCGGACGAGAAGAAAAAGCAGTTTGACATCCTGCGTTCCCTGATGGAGCGCCCCGACGTGGACGGCCTTGTGTGCGCTACCGACGCCGGGCGCGAGGGGGAACTCATTTTCCGTTTCGTTTACCAGATGGCGGGCTGCAAAAAGCCGTTCAAGCGGCTTTGGATTTCCAGCATGGAGGATGCCGCCATCAAGGAGGGCTTTGCCCACCTGAAACCGGGGGCCGACTACGACAACCTGTATCAATCGGCCCTGTGCCGGGCGCAGGCTGATTGGCTGGTGGGGATCAACGCCACCCGGCTTTTCTCTATCCTCTACCACAAGACCCTGACCGTGGGCCGGGTACAGACGCCGACCCTTAAAATGCTGGTTGACCGGGAGGCCAAGATCAGCGATTTCAAGAAAGAGAAATATCACGTTGTCCATATCGCTGCGGGCGACATGGGGGCGGCCAGCGACCGCGTTTCCAGTGCTGCCGACGCCGACGCCATCAAGACGGCCTGTGCAGGAGCGCAGGCCGTTTGTGTATCAGTGAAGCGGGAGAAAAAGACAGAGCAGCCGCCCCGCATCTACGACCTCACGACGTTGCAGCGGGAGGCCAACCGCCTGTTTGGATTTACCGCCAAGCAGACCCTTGACTATGCCCAGCAGCTTTATGAAAAGAAGCTGCTGACCTATCCGCGAACCGACAGCCAGTACCTTACCGACGATATGCAGCCCACAGCGGAAAGCATTGTGTCCGGCCTGTGGCCGTTGCTTCCCTTTGCTGCGGGGCTTAACATTTCCCCGCAGTTTGGCCGGGTGCTGAACAGCAAAAAGGTATCGGATCACCACGCCATCATCCCCACGATGGAATTTGTGCAGAAAGGCTTTGACGGGCTGACCGAGGGGGAGAAAAAACTTCTCTCCCTTGTCTGCTGCAAGCTGCTGTGTGCTGTGGCCGCGCCCCATGTGTTTGAGGCCGTCACCGCCACGTTCATCTGCGCCGGGAAAGAATTTACCGCCAAGGGAAAAACCATCCTGACGCCGGGCTGGAAAGAGATTGACCGCCGTTTCCGCGCTTCCTTTAAGGCCGACACCGACGAGGACGCGCCGGAGTTGGCACGGGAGCTGCCGGAGCTGGCCGAGGGCCAGACCTTTGACAAGGTGGAGGCTTCCGTCACCGAGCATTTCACCACGCCGCCGAAACCCTACACCGAGGACACGCTTCTGTCGGCTATGGAACGGGCCGGGGCCGAGGATATGCCGGAGGATGCCGAGCGCCAAGGTTTGGGAACCCCGGCCACCCGCGCTTCCATTTTGGAAAAGCTGGTACAGATGGGATTTGTGGAACGCAAAGGCAAGCAGCTTCTTCCCACCAAGGACGGTCACAACCTTGCCTGCGTCCTGCCGGATGTGCTGACTTCTCCCCAGCTCACCGCTGAATGGGAAAATACGCTGACGGCCATTGCCAAGGGCGAGGCTGACCCGGACGGCTTCATGGCTGGCATTGAGGAAATGACGCGGGGCCTGATTTCCGGCTATTCGCAGATCAGCGAGGACGCGCAGAAATTGTTTCAGAAAGAGCGTGTGGCGATTGGCAAGTGTCCCCGCTGCGGCGAAGCCGTCTACGAGGGCAAGAAGAACTACTATTGCGGAAACCGGGCCTGCCAGTTTGTCATGTGGAAGAATGACCGATTTTTTGAGGAACGGGGCAAGGCGTTCACGCCGAAAATCGCCGCCGCATTGCTCAAAGACGGAAAGGCAAAGGTAAAGGGCCTGCGCTCCATGAAAACCGGGAAAACCTACGACGGGACGGTGCTTCTGGCCGATACGGGCGGGAAATACGTCAACTACCGCATTGAACGGAGGGACAAAAACTAAAAAACAGCAAGCATAGGAAGTGTAGCCACACTTCCGGCAAATCCCTGACCCGGCCACCCCTGCCGGGCCGGGGATTTTGCTTTTTGGGGAAATCCCCAAACCCCTTGATTTTTTCAGAAAGGAGGGCTGCCGATGGCAAGTCTTAGGGACATGGTATCAGAGTATCAAGACGACCTGCGAAACGGCATTGCATGGCTGGCGTTCTGGCGTGAGGGCCGGAGCTGGCAGGCGGAGGCGTTTCACCTTGATCTGGACGACGCCCTTTATCTAGAGGACAGGGCGCGGCTTGCAGAGATACAGGCCGCCGACCCACGGGCCGTTGTGGTAAACGGCTACTATTCCGGCTATCTGGGCGAGGAAATGAACGTGGCGGAGCTGGCCGCCGGAGTACGCCACCACTACGACAACGGCCTGAACAACATTTCCCCATTCATAGAGGCCCACAGCGACGAACTGCCGCTGGATGTGTTGGAGGCGGCGCGGGAAAAAGCCCATGCTGCCGGACTGCCGTTCTATGAGCGCCCCTACCGTGGGGACGACATCGACCCGTACACCTATGACGGCCACATGAGCATTGAGGACTACGAGTTGATGCAGAAATTGATGGAGCAAGACCGAGAAAGGAGGGAACCCGTGAGCGAAGTATTTTCTATCCTGCTTCACAACCGCCAGCTTTATGAGCAAGGCAAAGAGGGCCTTTGGCTTTCCCTGCCAACTACAACCGAAAAGCTGCAAGCAGCCCTGCGGGAAATCGGCATCAGTACCGACAATCCGCAGGACTTTTTCTTGTACGACTATCGAAGCCCGCAGGAACGCCCCATTAAGCTGCCCCGCGATCTGGTGCTGTCTGCCAACATGGACGAACTGAATTTCCTTGCCGCAAGGCTGGAAAAACTGGATGCTGCCGAGCTTTCGGAGTTGAACGCCGCCCTGACAAGCCCGCAGAGCGACTTCCACAGCATCGGCCAGATTATCGACTACCCCGACAACGTGGATTTCTATGTGCATCTGCCGGATGTGAAAGGCACGGGCCAGTTGGGGGATTATTACCTGAACCGTTCCGGCATGGTGGATATGCCGGAGGAATGGAAAGCGGGAATTTTTCTGCCCCGCTTTGGCCTGCACATTGCCAATACGGAGCATGGCGTTTTCACTGATTACGGCTATCTGGTGAAAAGCGGCGACGAATGGCAGCGCGTCCATGAGGGACAGCCGGTGCCGGAGGAATACCGGGTGATGGGCTTTCCACAGCCGGAAGTGCTGCGGGAAGCTGTGCAGACCCAGCAGGCAGCCGCCCCCACCGCCGAGGCCCCGGCCCAGCCGCAGGTGATCCCCATTATCCTGAACAGTAAGAACAGCGCCGACCGCATGAAAGAGATTACCGACAAGCTGGAAACCGGCATCATGGATTTATTTGAAAGCGACCGTTTCCAAGCCTACCTTGACACAATGGCCCGCTTCCACAATTACAGTTTTAACAATACCATCCTCATTGCCATGCAGGGCGGCCAGCTTGTGGCAGGCTACAACAAATGGCGGGATGAATTTCACCGCAATGTCAAAAAGGGCGAGAAAGGCATCAAGATATTTGCCCCGGCTCCCTATAAGGTGAAAAAGGAAGTGCCGAAGCTGGACGAACAGGGCCAGCCGGTCAAGGACAAGGACGGGAATACCGTCACCGAGCAGAAAGAAATCCAAGTCCCGGCGTTCAAGATCGTGTCTGTCTTTGATGTGAGCCAAACCGAGGGCGAACCGCTGCCGTCGCTGGGCGTGGAGGAATTGGCTGGCGACGTGGAACGGTATCAGGATTTTTTCAAGGCGCTGGAACAGACTTCCCCCGTCCCGATGGCCTTTGAGGATATTCCGGGCGGTTCCCACGGCTACTATCACCTGACGGAAAAGCGGATCGCCATTCAGGAGAACATGAGCGAGCTGCAAACCCTGAAAACAGCCATTCACGAAATCGCCCATGCCAAGCTCCATGCCATTGACCCGGAGGCCCCCGCTGCCGAGCAGCAGAACCGGCCTGACAGCCGTACCCGCGAGGTACAGGCCGAAAGCGTGGCCTATACCGTCTGCCAGCACTACGGACTGGACACGTCCGACTATTCCTTTGGCTATGTGGCAGGTTGGAGTTCCGGCAAAGACTTAAAAGAGCTGAAAGCCTCTCTGGAAACCATTCGGGCCACTGCCCATGAGATGATTACCACCATTGACGGCCACCTTGCCGAGCTTCAGCAGCAGCGGCAGGCCCAGCAGGAACAGGCCCCGGCACAGGAACAGCCGCAGGCCGAAGAGCCGACGGCAGCATTTATCCCGAAAATCGTTTATCAGGTACGGCCCAATCCATACCATGAAAACGGCGGGGAACGCTATCTGCTGCAAGCCTATGTGACGCAGGAAAACGGCATGGCAAAGATGGGCGACATCCTCTATCGCGGAAGCGAAGAACAATGCCGGGCGCTGATGGGACGCCTGCAATCCGGGGAGCTGACGGCGGATCAGGTGAAAGACCTGTATGCACAGGAACAGCAGGCCGCCGAGCAGCCAGCACAGGACAGTGTGTTTTCCAAGTTGTCCCTGGAGCAACAGCAGGAAATGACCGACAATGTGAAAGCTGTGCTGCAACAGGACGAGGCCCAGCAGGAGGCCGCATACCGGCTGGAAAATGGAAATATCCTCTTTGTTCAGACCAGCGAGGAAGGCTTTGATTACACCCTGTACGGCCCCGATTACAAGGAACTGGAAGGCGGACAGTTGGACGACACAGAATACTTTTTATCAGAGGCCCGCGACGAAATCCTTTCCGGGCTGGAACCGCAGGGACGTGTGGTTGAAACGCTCACCGGGGAAACACTGGAAGCCTTTCAGGAAGCCGCTGAACAGGCAAACGCGATTGTCCCGCCAGAGCCGCAGGCCGAGGCACCGGCCCTTGATCCGGCAGCGGAGCCGGTTGTAACAATCCTTTTCAGTGAAAGCCCCCATCTGGAAACCGGCCAGCAAATATCGCTGTATGAGGCCGACGCTCTTTTTGCCAAGCTGGACGCAGAGCATCCGGGCGGCGGCTACTATGATAAGACCGACTTCCGCATTGACTTTACTTTCCAAGGCGAGGCCCACAGCTATTCCGGGCGGCAGGATTTTGGTGACCGGGACGGTTCCCTGATTGAGCATATCCGGGGCTATCAGGAATTTTACCTGCATGATGAACAGTGGAAAAACTATGTGCTGCAACAGCAGGGGCCGGAGGCGTTGGCCGAGGATCAGGCCAGCCGGGAAGCCTTTGTATCTGAAATCATCCCTTACATGGAGCTGCATTGCAACCTGTCCCGTCTGGAACAGGAAGCCCAGCGCCTTTTGACATCCGGCGACACTCTGACGCCGGAGGAAACGGCTTATTATAGTGCGGTGGCGGACTATGCCAAGGAGTGCCGCCCGCTTCTCAATCAAGGGGAACCGCTGCCGGATATGCCGCAGCTTTCCGATTTTGACCCCAGCATACAGGCATACCGGGAGCAGGTGATGGCCGAGATCGAGCAGGAAGCCGCTGACGCCGGTATGACCGTGGAGGAATACGCGGCGGCTGGCTATGAGGCACCAGCACAGGAAGTCGCGCCGGAGCCGGGCGACAGCTTTTCCATCTACCAAGTGCCTGCTGGCCCGGAGCAGCACGATTTCCGTTATCGTTCCTATGAGGAATTGCAGGCCGCAGGGCTGGCCGTGGACAGGAAAAACTATGAGCTTGTCTACACGGCCCCGCTGGAACCGGGAACTACTCTGGCCGATATTGACCGGCGTTTCCAGATGGATCACCCGGCAGATTATAAAGGCCGTTCTCTCTCCACCGGTGACGTTGTGGTATTCCAGCAGGGGGATAAGCAGGCGGCCTACTATGTGGACGCGGGGGCTGGCTATCGGGAAGTGCCAGAATTTTTTAACCCGCAGGAAAAGCAGCTTACGCCGGACGCTTCACTGACCGGCGAACGCATCCAGACGCCACGGGGCAGCTTCTATGTAACAGCCATGAGCCGGGAACAGATCGAGGCTGCCGGGTATGGTTTTCACCATCAATCCGAGGACGGAAAGTACCTTATTATGGGGAACGGCACACAAGCCTATGCCATCCCCACCCAGCAGGAAAGTCCTATCAAGACCGCTGAAATGTCCACCGAACAGAATTACAACATGATAGACGGCACCCTGAACAATGCCCCGTCGATGGGCGAACTGGAAGCCAGAGCAAAGGCCGGAGAACAGATTTCCCTTTTCGATGTGGCCGAGGCAGCCAAGGCGGAGGACAAGAAGCCGAAGCAGACCCGCACGGCGTCCAAGACCGCCCAGCGCCAGAAAAAGCCGTCCATCCGGGCGCAGCTCAAAGCCGCCAAGGAGGAACAGGCCAAGAAGCCACCGGCACGGGAAAAATCTAAGGAATTGGAGGTGTGAAGCCGTGAACAAGTTTGAAAATGTGGATGTGCTGGCCGCGCTGGAACAGCTTATGCGGCAGAATACCGCCTTTTACCGCAATGATTTTGAGATTGACAAAGAAATCATCCGGCAGGCCGCCGCCAGCGACAGGGCCGAGGACAAAACGCTGCTTTGGATGTCCCGCCCGTCCGGGACATACTGTTTCCGGGAGCGCGACGTTTTCCTGCAAGATACCCGGCAGCATAATACATGGCGCTTTTATGGGGAGCAGACCCGTGACCGTATTCTGGCCTACGCCGTGGAACTGACCGGCAAGGTGGGCGGAAAGATACGGGGCAATCTCTATGAGCTGGACTATCCCCAGCATTTCCAGCACGTCGCAGCCGAGGCAGTACAGGCCGACACCATCATCCTGCACTATGAAAAGGGCGACCGGGAACAGCCCGCCAAGCTGTACTTTGACGGCCACCCCGACCCCAAGCTGGGGGCGTTCCTGCGGTATGAGGCAAAGCCCAATGAGCCGGAAAACCTGCGGGAAGTGCTGCGGCAGGAGCAGAAAGGCCGGGAGCAGCTTCAACCGGGCGACTTCAAAGCCCATGTCACGGTGCTGCATGACCGCCTGATCCGGGACGAGGCCCAGCGTATCGTTGCGGAAATGAAAGGTCTTTCTGCCCCCAACAGCCCCAACAAGACGCATTTCATGGTGGAGCTGTCCCCCTATTTTACGCAGATCGCGTCCAGCAAGGACACCGACCGCCTCTTTTCCATGCTGCCTTATAAATCGCTGGTGTTTACCGGCATCAAGGACAGGCATGGGATATATGCCATGATAGGCAAAGACGAGAAACGGGACAAGGAAGTGCGGCGGCCCCGCGCTTCCATCCGAAAGCAGCTATCCGAAACCAAACAGGCCCAAGCCCCGAAAAAGGCCCCGGCACGCACCAAGAAAAACGAATTGGAGGTATGACAATGCAGTTTAATGTGGAGGAAGATAACCTGATTTGCCTGTATCACAATGCCGACCGGCGCAGGACAATAGCGAAGCTCCATGCCGCGCTGCCGGATATGGACGGGGACATGGGGGCACTGACCCGCCAGACCCTTGCCAAGCTGGACACCATGACCGACGCCGACTTTGAGGCGTACCAGTTTCATTTCACAGACGAGTAAATAGAACATAACGAAGCGCCGGGCGCGGGGGCTGTATGGCCTCTGCGTCCGGCGCTGTTTTTTTGCCTTTATGCCTGCTCCATCGGGAATTTCGGCAGGGCTTCCAACAGTTTCATAATCAAGTGCTGCTTCATATCCTCGTCCACGGCCAACTCGTCGATCATGGGGGCATAGTGTTCAATCACCTTTTCCGTGGCCCACTTCTCACCCGCGACGGCGGCTTTAATTGTGGCGCTGTCCAGCAACATTTCCTGTTCGGCCATCCCTTAAACACTCCTGTCATAGTTTTTATTCAGCATACCACAGAAGCGACGGGAATACCACCATCAGAAGAATTATTCTACGCATTTTGAAGCCCTCTCTGACGAGGGTTGGATAATCTGTCCCGCCTGCCCACCGACCATGCCGGAAAAGCCTTGTCACGGCTGGGTTTTCACCGCCATAAATGCGTAGACAGGAGGTATCTTTTCCGCTGCCGTTCGGCCTCTTTCTTTTGGTGTATGGCTGCCTCTGGATATGGCCTATACTTACACTCTATTATTCATATTTCCTGCCTTGTACTATTGTCACAGGGCAAATATAATAGATATGATGAGGGTTGCATGATTTGAATTGCAAGCCATTAT
>ENA-UERQ01000772-UERQ01000772.1-human-gut-metagenome-genome-assembly--contig:-NODE-772-length-20796-cov-10.632704_pt1 | contig 20796 bp, 20 predicted proteins | sample MGYA00242986_ERZ507987 | MGnify/ENA primary metagenome ERZ507987 (study PRJEB26167, sample SAMN06115429) | human gut metagenome | host: Homo sapiens | place: China:Chongqing | collected 2015-04-15...
TGAAGGTTTTTTCGTAAATTTGCGCTCCGTTTGTAATACTAGATCCTGTATTTAAGTGTATGAAAAGAGTATTCTGTCCAAAATGTGATAATCAGTTGTCTTTTGATGAGACCAAATATCCGGAAGGGAAGGTATTAGCCTTCGTCTGTCCGCAGTGTGGAGCGCAATTTAAGATTAAATTGGGCCGAAAGGTGGTGAAGACGGCTACCGGTGAGGAAAAAGAGGTGAAGGAACCGGATTTCTCTTGTGGTTATATTACCATTATCGAGAATGGTTTTGCTTTTAAGCAAGATCTACCATTAGTGATGGGAGATAATGTGATTGGTCGCCGTAATAAGGATACGGAAGGTGTAGATGTCCCTATTATCACGAGCGATCCAAGTATGGGGCGTAAGCATTGTGTGATTAATGTAAAGAAAGACACTAATGGCAAGTTCGTTTATATGGTGCGTGACTTTCCTAGCTTGACCGGGACTTTTGTGAAAAATGTATTGGTCGGTAAAAAAGAACAAGTACGTATCGGGGAAGGTTCGATCGTAACGATTGGCGCTACTACTTTTATCTTACATTCGGCGAACGAGGGAGAAGAAGAGGAATAAATATAAAAAACTTCAGAGGCTGTTCCCGTTAATGATCTCGATCTTTAACTTCGGGTCGGAATGATGGCAGATAAGGGATTTTGGCGTTTGTTTTGGGAGTGAGTTATAAGATATATGCTCATTCCGGGATACAGCTCTGAAGTATCACTGAGAAAACAAGGCTCATAGGTATTAAGATTAAGCCGATTAACATAAAGAAATGAAAAGAACCGAAAGAATAGTTGTGTTAACTATGGTTAAAATAGGCTCTTAGGGTTTGTTTTTCTAGAAATTAGCTAACTTTTTGTGTGGTTTTTGAAATGTTAATGAGCACGAGGTTAAATAGAAATATGGACAGTCATGGAGCAGGTTCCTAAACAACAGCCGGTAAATAAAACAGCATTCCGGGTATTGGTGGCGTTAAGTGTTACGCATTGTTTGAATGATTCGTTGCAATCCGTTATCTCGGCGGTTTATCCACTTTTCAAGGATGATTTAGCGTTGAGCTTCGCCCAAATCGGGTTGATTACGCTTGTTTATCAATTATCCGCTTCTGTTTTCCAGCCTATAACCGGTTTGGTTTTTGATAAGCGTCCCGTGGCTTGGTCGTTACCTATTGGTATGAGTTTTACGTTGGTCGGCTTGTTGAATCTCGCTTTTTCCTCTACGCTCCATTGGGTCTTGATCTCCGTATTCTTGATAGGTATCGGGTCTTCGGTTTTGCATCCGGAAGCGTCCCGGATCACCTCGCTAGCGTCGGGAGGGCGTAGGGGATTGGCGCAATCGCTTTTTCAAGTGGGTGGTAATTTGGGCGGATCGTTAGGTCCGCTACTGGTTGCTCTATTGGTGGCGCCTTATGGACGGACTCATATCGCTTTGTTTTCTATACTAGCATTCGTCGCTATTTTGGTGATGATTCCTATCTGCCGTTGGTATAAGGCGTATTTGAGTCGGGTGAAATGGCAGAAGAAGTCGGGTGAGACGCATGTGGAGATGCCTCTTTCTTTGGGAAAAACAGTCTTTTCGATCTCGATATTGCTGACCTTGATTTTCTCTAAATATATCTATATGGCTAGTTTGAATAGCTACTATACCTTTTACTTGATCCATAAATTTGGGGTGAGTGTACAGACTTCGCAGATCTGTTTGTTCGTCTTCCTGATCGCTACGGCCATGGGAACTTTGGCGGGTGGTCCTATCGGTGATAAGATAGGACGGAAATATGTGATTTGGGGATCGATTCTAGGGGCAGCCCCATTTAGCTTGTTGATGCCGCATGTGGGATTCGTTTGGACGATCGTGCTTAGTTTTTGCGTGGGGTTGGTCTTATCATCGGCGTTCCCGGCTATTTTGTTGTATGCGCAAGAGTTGCTTCCTTATAAATTAGGTCTTATCTCGGGACTTTTCTTTGGATTTGCTTTCGGTGTGGCGGGTATAGCCTCGGCCGTATTAGGAAATATGGCGGATCATTATGGAATAGAGGCTGTCTACAACGTATGTGGCTTCATGCCTCTTTTAGGACTGGTTACTTGGTTCCTTCCCAACTTGAAAAAGAAGTAAAAACAATCCTCCCTTTTTCGCTGTTATTACTCCAACTGAACGTCAATTACTAAATGAGTTTATGGTGAGTAATATAGTATCTTACAGTATTCTTTTGCTGTATCTTCTTCCATGCGCTTCATGGAGCCAAGGGAACGATGTGGATTTAAGCTTGGAACAATCTCTCGACCTGCTTCATAAGGAAAATAAAAGCTTGAAAATAGCCGGGAAAGAAGTGGAATGGGCTCGGAATGAGCATCAAAAGCTAAACGCTTTTTGGTATCCGTCGGTGAACGCCGCGGGTGCTTTCGTACATATGTCGAATCCGATAGAGGTACGGCAGTCGCTGAGTAAATATACGGAACCGGCGAAGGAGTTTGTCCATAATTATATCCCGGATAATGAGTTGATCATGTCGGTATTGGATAAGATCGGGCAAGGTACTTTCTCGCTTCCGCTAATCTCCCAAAACATCACTTCTATAGACGCTACGGTGACGTGGCCTGTTTTCACGGGAGGAAAACGTATCTACGCGAACAAGATCGGAAAGACGATGGTCTCTATAGCGGAGGTGAATAGGAGCCAAGTGGATGCTAACCAACAATCCTTATTGATCGAGGCTTATTTCGGGCTTCGTCTGGGACAAAGCGTGGTGGACGTAAAAACAGAAGTGTACAATTCTTTGAAAACCCATTATGACCAAGCCCTTAAATTAGAGCAAAACGGGATGATCAATCGGGCCGAGCGTCTGTTCGCTCAGGTGAGTATGGACGAGGCGAAACGAGAACTGGAATCGGCCCGTAAGGATTTAGCGGTCGCCCAACAGGCGTTTAAAAGCTTGATTAATATGGAGGAGGGGAGCGACGTACGTACCACGACTCCTTTATTTATTAATGAGGCGCTTCCTCCGGCCCAATACTTCAAGGATCTGGTTCCGATGAATAATTATATAGTCAATCAATTGAAATTGCAGCAGGTTGTAGCCGATAATCAACTAAAGATCGGCCGGTCCGCTTATGTCCCGAATATCGCTTTATTCGGCAAACAGACTTTGTACGCTGATGGACTGGATAAATATTTGTTGCCTCGTACGATGGTGGGAGTTGGTTTTACGTGGAATATCTTTGACGGCTTGAATCGGGAGAAAACCATCCGGCAGGCAAAGATCGCTAGTCAGTCGCTTCATTTGGGTAAGGAGAAGGCGATTACGGATCTGGAGGTCGGTATCGATAAATTCTACAGCCAGCTACAAAATGCCTTGGACAATGTAAAAGCTTTGGATACGACGATCGAGATGAGCCGGGAACTGGTCCGGGTGCGGAAGAAATCCTTCCAAGAGGGAATGGCTACTTCTACGGAGGTAGTCGATGCTGAGGTTATGCTGGCGAAGGTGAAGACCGCTTTTCTTTTGGCTTATTATCAGTATGATGTAGCCTTGATTAATCTGCTGTCTGTCTGCGGTACGCCGGAGCAGTTCCACCAATACAAGATGGAGGGAAAGACCGAGGAGCTTTTGGGGAATTGAAAATTGAGAATTGAAAATTGAAAATTTAGGAGTTATGGATAAAACTAAGAGATATTTGAGTGTGGCCTTCGTCGCAGTCTTGGCGATTGTTATAGTTGTCTCGTTGATCGGGATGATCTTGTTGAAAAAGAAGCCGGTGATCTTGCAAGGGCAGATCGAGGCAACGGAAATACGTATCTCCGGTAAGTTACCGGGGCGTATCGATACCTTTCTGGTAAAAGAGGGACAGAATGTACGCCAAGGCGATACCTTGGTAGTCATCAATAGTCCGGAGGCATTGGCTAAATATCAACAGGTGAACGCCATGGAGAACATAGCGAAGTATCAGCACCAGAAAGTGGATGAGGGTACACGAAAGCAAATCATCGCTTCCTTGCAACAATTGTGGAATAAATCCAAATCGGATTTACAATTGGCGAAGATTACCTATGATCGGGTCAATGCCTTGTATAAAGATAGCGTGGTAACCTCACAGCGTAAAGATGAGGTGGAGGCCATGTATAAAGCGGCTGAGGCCGCCGAACGTGCCGCTTATAGCCAATATCAAATGGCGGTAGACGGGGCGCAGATACAAGATAAGGAGAGCGCCCGCTCGTTGGTGACGGCGGCACAAGGAACCGTGGAGGAGGTGGCGGCTCTCTTACAGGACGCTCGGTTGACGGCTCCGGAATCGGGACAAATCTCCGCTATCTTCCCGAAACGGGGAGAGTTGGTTGGGGCCGGGATGCCAATCATGAACTTAGTCGTATTAGATGACGTGCATGTGGTATTGAACGTACGTGAGGATCGTTTGCCTTTATTTAAGATGGGAGGAACGTTTGTCGCCGATGTACCGGCGATCGATAAGAAGGATATTGAGTTCAAGATCAATTATATCAGTCCGTTGGGCAGTTTCGCTACTTGGAAATCTACCAAGCAGACTGGTAGCTATGACTTGCGGACCTTCGAGATACATGCCTTACCGGTGGAGAAGGTGGAGGGATTGCGTCCCGGTATGTCCGTACTCTATCAACTCCCTTAATACTATCCATTTGTAGAGACGGGGCACGCCCCCGTCTCTACAACTAAATAATTTATTGTCGCTATGCTAAAGAAGAGTCCTTTCTATATGGTTTTACGTCGGGAACTGGATCGCATGGTTTCCCGGAGGTTATACTTCGGGGTGTGTATCGTGCTGCCTCTGTTCTGTATATTCTTCATGTCTACGATTTTCGGAAGCGGGCAGATGGAGAATATACCGATAGCGGTAGTGGACCAAGACAACACCTCCATGTCCCGGGAGATCATCCGGCAGGTAGAGGCGGTACCGACTTTCCGGGTAACCCGGCATTATACGGACCAAGAGACCGCTCGCCATGCTACCCAAGCAAAAGAAATCTACGGTTATCTAGTGATCCCCAATCAGTTTGAGGCGGATGCCACGGCGGGGCGTGACGCTACTTTATCGTATTATTACCACTATGCCTTGTTGAGCGTGGGCGGTGAGGTACGTGGGGCCTTCGAGACCCTGCTGCGTACGCTTTCGCTCGCCCCGGTGGTTGTGCAAGCTACGGCGATGGGGCTGGGGGAGAATCAGATAACCACCTTCCTATTACCGGTACGATCCAGTAGCCACCCGCTGTTCAACCCGGATCTGGATTATTCCGTTTATCTGAGCAATCCTTTTTTCTTTGTCTTTTTCCAAGTGATCATTTTGCTGGTTACGGTGTACGCTATCGGTAGCGAGATCAAGTTCCGGACAGGCGATGAGTGGCTGGAGGCGGCACGGATGAACATGTTCGTGGCGGTGGTGGGCAAACTGCTCCCTTATACGATTATCTTTTGTATCATGAGCGTCTTCGCTAACTATATCATGTTCGGGGTCATGCATATTCCTTTCGCTTGCGGTTTCTGGCCATTGAACTTGACGGCGATCTTATTCGTGGTCGCTACGCAAGCGTTGGCGGTATTCCTGTTCTCGTTGTTTCCCGCTATAGCGATCGTGATTAGTGTGGTGTCGATGGTCGGTTCGCTGGGGGCTACTTTATGCGGCGTTACTTTCCCGGTCGATTCCATGTACGCTCCCGTACATTACGCCTCGTACCTGTTTCCAGTACGGCATTTCGTGGAGATCAACCAGAACTTATTGTATGGCGATTACGGATTCCCTTATACATGGGTAAACGTAAGTTCGTTGTTTGCGTTTATGTTATTGGCATTGGTGCTGTTGCCACATTTGAAAACCGCTATTTTAAGTCATAAATATGAGAACATCCGATAATATGAAAGGAACCTTGGCGGATATCGCTTCCTTGGTCAAGGACGAGTTTAAGACGATCTCCACGAGCTACGCTATCTTGCTCGTCTTGGTAGGAGGTATATTTCTCTATGGCCTGCTGTATAATTATATGTATGCCCCGGATCTGGTGCGTAACGCCCCGGTGGTAGTCGTCGATGACTCAAAGACCGACTTGAGCCGGGAGTACATCCGTTTGCTGAACGCCACTCCGCAAGTCTCGGTAATCGCCGATGGTTTGGATTACGCCGAGGCGCAGGAGTGGATGAAGGAGGGGGATGCCGTAGGTATCTTGTATCTTCCCTCTGATTTCGAGACCCGGGTGGCACGAGGGAATGAGTCCCTGTTTATCATGTACCAGACGACAAGCGCTTTCCTATATTATATGGCGATGCAGGAGGCTTCCAGCGGTGCCATGTTGGCGTTGAACGATCGGTATCGTCCGGAGATGTTGGTGTTCTTGCCCCAGCAAGACGCTTCCAAGATCGTTTCGGCGCAACCCATATCAGTGGTCGGGACGGCGTTGTATAATTTTACGGAAGGATATGGAACCTATTTGATCCCGGCGGTATTGATCGTCATTATGTTCCAGACCTTGTTGATGGTGATCGGTATGATAAGCGGGGAAGAGCGGGATTCGGGTACCATCGTTCGTTTCGCCTCCGAGGGATTATCCTTTGGCCGGATCGCTAGGGTGATAATCAGCAAGACCTTTGTGTATTGCGTATTGTATACGATTTTCGCTTTGTTCTTGTTGGGCTTGATACCGCTATTGTTTGGCCTGCCGGATATCGGTAATTATCTGAACACCTTGATCCTGCTGATACCCTTCCTGCTGGCTACCAGCTTCTTTGGGCTGGCCGCCTCTTATTTCTTTACGGACTCGGAGGCTCCGTTATTGATGATCGCCTTCTTCTCGGTAGGCTTGATCTTCCTTTCCGGAGTCTCTTATCCCTTGGAATTGATGCCTTGGTATTGGCAAATGGCCCATTATATCATTCCGGCGGCTCCCGCTACGCTGGCCTATGTACAGCTCAACTCGATGGGAGCGTCGATTGAGCAAGTCGGTGTGGAGTACGTGACGTTGTGGGTGCAATGTGTCGTTTATTTCCTCTTGGCTTGCTGGGTGTACCGGCGGAATATCTTAAAGGCGAGCCGTGCCTTGTCGTCATTGTAGCTCCCGTATCCTGACGTCGATGCCGCTACCTTTCAAGGCGTCTTTCAACTTGCCGATCTTCGTATCCCCGTAATGGTAAGGGTATAGGATTTTAGGCGAGAACATCTTGGCCGCTTTCGCCGCTTGCGGGACGGTCATGGTATAAGGCTGGTTGACGGGAAGGAAAGCGATATCGATGTCTTTCAGGTCTTTCATCTCCGGGATGTCTTCCGTATCGCCGGCTATATAGACTCTTAGTCCGTCGAACGTGAGGATATAGCCATTATCCCGGTGGCGGGGGTGATATTTATCCCGGCCGGGCGTGGTGTTATAGGCGGGGACGGCCTCTATCTTCATATAGCTGATGGAGGTATCCGTATCGCCGTTTTTTAGGACCTTCCCTTTTCCCAGTTTCTTTTGGCTGTTCTCGTTGGCGATGATTTCCGTACCGCTTTTCTCGACGGCTTGTATCGCTTTCGGGTCCAGATGGTCGCCATGCTCGTGGGTAATCAAGATGATATCGGCTTTCGGGAAAGTCGTATAATCGGCGTATTCGGAGACAGGATCTACCTGTATCGAATGATTGTCGTACGTAAGCATCAGGCTGCCGTGCTTGATGAACGTGATGATCAGTTCTTTTCCGCTCTTGGTCTTGAAAGAATCCGAGGCGAAGTTACTAGCGGAGGCTAAGCTCGCCATGAATAAACTACACATAAGCATACATGATTTTAGTCTCATAATCTCGCGGTTTTTTATAAGTGTTTCCGCGAATATACTCATAATAGATTAATTCCCTAATTTGTTCGCCTATCCGGTATAAATATTTACATTTGCGACGTATATTCTGATAACATGAAAACGAAATGAGAAGAATTGTTCTGTTGATTACGATTTGTTGCCAAGTATTTTGGGTGGCGGCGCAAAAGAAAGCGCCCAAATGGATGGATAAGCAACGAAAGGCGGTGGTTACCGTCACTACTTATGGAAAAGATAACCAGAAGAAAGCGTCTGGTACGGGATTTTTCATTACCGAGACCGGTGAGGCGTTGTCCGGCTATTCCTTGTTTAAGGACGCAGCGAGGGCGACCGTGACCGACGCCGACGGAAAAGAATATCCGGTAAGCCGCATCTTGGGGGCTGATGAATTATATGACGTGATCAAGTTCAAGGTAGAGGTTCCGAAGAAAGCTGTGTTCTTGCCGATCGCCCGTGAGCCGATCTTGCGAGGAGTTACCGCTTATCTGATGCCTTACTCGACCGGTAAGATCACGAAGTTCGGGGAAGGACCGGTCTCGGAGGTCAGTAAGTTGAAGGAGCCGTTCAGCTATTATAAATTGTCGATGGCGCTGGAGAGCGGGCAGGTAAACGCTCCTGTATTGACGGCGGACGGCGAGGTGTTCGGCTTGGCGCAGGAAGATGCGTCGGGGAAGAAAGAAGATTCCTATGCGGTCTCGGCGGGATACGCGAATAGCCTGACGATCCAGTCGGCGGACGCCTTTAATTCCACCTATAGCCGGATTGGTATCCGGAAGGCGTGGCCGTCGGACGTGAGCCAAGCGCAGGTTTCCTTATATCTGATGGCAAGCTCGCAAGACCCAAAGACGTATCTGGCTACCTTGAATGATTTTATCGCCACTTTCCCGGATTCTCCCGACGGGTATTTGAACCGTGCCAATCATTACGCTTACCACCGTGCGGATCTGGCTCCTACGGAGGCCGAGCAGGGGGCTTATCTGGATAAGGCGTTGGAAGATATAAACACGGCTTCCCGCTTCAGCGAGCGGAAAGGGGATATCTGGTTCAACCGAGCCAAGCTGATCTACGGCGTGGCCGCCGCGGATACGACCTTGAATAAGGAGCAGTGGACCGTCGATGCCGCTACCGAGGCGATACAAAAAGCGATCGGGGAGGAGGACTTGCCGGTCTATCGCCAATTGGAAGGGGACATCCATTTTTATAAAGGAGATTTCGAGCAGGCGTTCGATGATTATATGAAGGTGAACGATAGCGATATGGCATCTTCTACCTCTTGGTATTGGGCGGCGAAGGCGAAGGCGAATATCCGGGGCGCTAACTTCGGGGATATCATCGCCTTGCTGGATAGCGCCATCGCCAAATGCGGGAACCCGCCAACGAACGAGGCCGCTCCCTATATCTTGGAACGGGTGGATCTCCGCTTGAAACTGATGCAATACAAGGAGGCCGTGGACGATTATGATTTATACTACAATCTCTTGAAAGGACAGGTCGGCGACCGCTTCTTCTATTACCGCGAGCAAGCGAAGTTCCGCATGAACGATTTCCCCGGCGCCTTGGCCGATATCCAATCCGCGATCCGCTTGAATCCGGGCGACCCGACTTATCCGGCGGAGGAAGCGTCCGTATATATCCGTATGGAAAACTATGATCAGGCGTTGAGGAGCTTAGAGAATGCCTTGCGGATCGCTCCGGATTTCGCCTCTTGCTATCGTTTGCGAGGCATCTGCTACGTCCGTCAGGGTAAGAAGGCGGAAGCGTGCGAGGCTTTCAACAAGGCGAAGGAGTTGGGTGATCCTGTCGTGGACAAATTAATAAAGGAACATTGTAAGTGACGAGATATCCGGGCAGGTACGCACGTCCGTATCTACCCGGCTGCACGTCCGTGTCTGTCCGGTTGTAGGTACGTATCTACACGGTTGCAGGTCCGTATCTGTCCGGTTGCAGGTCCGTATCTGCACGGATGCACGTCCGTATCTACCCCGCTGCAGGTCCGTATCTACGCGGTTGCAGGAATGTATCTGCCCGGATGTAAGGCACCGCTTATCTCCCTATGAACTTCTTGAACGCCTCTACCTTGTCGTTCAATATCAATTCCTCCGGAAATCGTGTCTCTTGCAATAACTCGTAGATATGATCGTACCGGGCTATATCGAAAGATATATGCGCGTCGCTACCTAAAATCACAGGAACCTCGTATTTCTTGCATAGGCGCAAGATCGTGAGGTTATTATCCCGGGCGGTGAGTTTCTTGCGGACCGGGTTGAGAGAGCTGTTGTTGATCTCCAGCAACGTGTGATGCTCTTTGGACGCTAATACGATAGGCTCGAAATCCACCTCGGCCGTGCCGTCTCCCGGGTGGCTGATGATGTGGACATGCGGGTTGCGGATCGCCCCGATCATCGCCTCCGTATTCTGCTCGACCGTTCCCGGTTTGTAGCAAAGCGAGTGGATGCCCGCTATCCGGATATCCAGCATCGGGAAGTACTCCTCGCCCAGATCGATCGTACCCTTATAGTCGATGATGTTCAATTCCGCTCCGAGCAATAACTCGACACCGTATATCCGGCGGGGAACCACGTGCAGGTTGCGGAAGTAAATCGGGGAGCACGTCCCCGGTATGCCGGGGGCATGCTCTGTTATACCTAGTAACTTCAATCCTTTCTCGGAGGCGGCCGCTGCCATTTCTTGCAGGGTGCTAAAGGCATGCCCACTGGCTACCGTATGGGTATGCACGTCAAGTAACGTCTTCATAAATTCGTCTTTAACCTACCCGCGAAGGTAGTTATTATTTGGTGGATACCCAATTCCCGAATAAAATAAGCGTCGTGCGAGATCAGCAAGATCGTGCCCCTGTACGCACGGACCATGGAGGTGATAATCTCGATGCTTTGGATGTCGAGATTATTGGTCGGCTCATCTAGGATAAACAGGTCCGGAGTCTGGTTGCTGATCATCAGGCAGCAGAAAGCCAACCTCATTTTCTCGCCTCCGCTCAGCTTCCCGCAGCTCTTCTCCCACGTGTCGTGCGGGAAGAGGAAACGGTTTAGCAAGGTCTTGATCTCGTGCTCTTGGAAATGACGCTCGTTGAAGGCTTGCGCTTGCTCGTACACCGTCCGGTCGTTCCGGACGATCGAGTACTCTTGGTCGATATAGATAGAGGAGAAATCCGCACGGATCAAGGAACCGCTACGAGGCGGTAACTGGCCGGTAATCAACTTCAGCAAAGTCGTCTTGCCGGAACCGTTATCGCCTTGTATCAGCCACCGTTCCCCACTCTTGATCTGGAAGCTCATCGGGGAGGGCCATAGATCGCCGGCCTCGGCGTAACCGAAATTGATCTCCTTGGCGGTAACCAATATCTTGCCTTCGTGTAAGCCGGATGCGCTGAAATCCAGTTTCATGCCTTGAAGGTCGGGTAGGGAGGAGCGCATTTGCTTTAGCTCGTTGGCAAGGTTCTCCATCTTGTCCTCGTGAACCTCTTTTAGTTTGGAGGCGCTTTTCTCGGCGTTCTCCTTCAATCCGCCCATCATGATCCGGGGGATTCCTTTCCGGACGCTTTGCTTCTCTCCCCGGGATTCATGCTTTTGTTTTCGCTCGGCTACCTCACGGGCGGTTTTCCTGACCCTGCGAAGCTCTTTCTCCTTCGCTTCCAGTTTCTCTTGCATGGAAGCCTGTTCCTGTTCTTTTTGTCCCTTGTAGAAATCATAATTACCCCCGTAAAGGGTGATCCCCCCGACGGATAATTCCGCTATGGAAGCTAATAGGTTCAATAAGGTACGATCGTGGCTGACGACCAACAAGGTGATACGGCAAGACGTGATGAAATCGTATAACTTCTCCCGGCTACGCCTATCCAGATGGTTAGTCGGCTCATCCAATAGTAGGATCGAGGGTTGGTGGATCTCGATTCCGGAGAGGAAAACCTTGGTTTTCTCGCCGCCACTTAATGTGCGCATCGGTTGGGAGAGGAGGATATGCTCCAAACCCCAAGCGTGCAGGGCGGCGAGGCTCCGTTCCTCGATCGTCCAGTCATCCGCCAGCGTATTGAAATTAGAGAGGGAGGCGTCGCCCTCGGTAATCGCCCGCAAGGCTTCTAGTTTCCCGTCGATACGTAGGGCCTGGGCCACCGTCAGGTTATCATATTGCCCGAAATGCTGGGGTACGTAATAGGGTGGGGTCGGATAGATAATCTCCCCTTCCTGCGCTTGCAAGGTTCCAGCCAAGATACGGAGGAAGGTGGATTTTCCCGATCCGTTGTTCCCGACTAAGGCTACCTTTTGCCCCTTGTTGATCGTCAAGTCGATCCCCTTGAATAAGACTTGATTGTCCGGATGTATATACGTGATTTTTTGCGCTACGATACTCATAGTGTGAACTGATTTAAAATGTGAGATACTAAAATGGATAAGAAATACCGATGATGATCGGTTTCACTATAGCCTCGAATCTGTCGTCACGAAATCAGCCCTATACGGATAGAGGGCTTTCCGGATGGAAAGAACGACATCTTGAGATAAATTAAGCGGCTATTCTCATTGGAGTAATTATATAGTTATATAGGGACGCAAAGGTAGGAATAGTTTTGGGTTTAGGCAAATGAGTATATACTTTCATGTACAAAAGGGTATGCTTTTGCCCTTGAAAGTATATACTTATGGGGATAAATCCTAGAATTTCTTTGTTTGCTTAAGGATATAGAACTTGGCTAAGTCGCCCGTGACGGGTTGCTTCTGCTGGTCCAGCATTTTCAGTTGGCCTTCCTCTACCTTATAATACGTGATGTCTCCCCCTTCTTGTTTCGCCGTCAAGATGTTACCGTCCAGCGTGTAAGTTCCCTTATCATTAAAAATACCGTCTTTCTCGTCAATATATTCGGAGCGGAGGGTAAAGGTTTTATCCTTGTTCAATGTCAAGGTCGTTTTAATACCCGGCGAGCTGGCGGCCGGTAATGTCCCTTCGTAAACACCCCAGTAATCCAAGGAAGTCTCTGCGTTGTGCATATCCGGTACTTGGGCGGTTTCCTGCTTGTTCTTGTCTGTTTGCGTGGCGTCTGCCTTTGGGTTGCCGCTACAGCTGAATAGGGCTGCGGCTACCGCTACTACTAATACATATTTTTTCATGTCATTCAATTGAATTATAAGTTCTCGTTATTTAAAACCAGTTTGTAGGTTGTTTTGTTGCGTACCGATATTCAAATAATAAGGATCGTGTCTGGGTTCCATCTGGCGAAAAAGCATTATCTTTGTGTTGTAAAACATAGATAACATTTTTATTCGTAAGATTATGTCATTACCAAACGATCCGATGATGCTATTCAGCTTCGTCAATATGAAACTTCGTGACAATTATTCTTCCCTCGACGATTTATGCGAGGATTTGCAAGTGAACAAGAAATCCCTTCTTACAAAGCTTAAAGACGCTGGTTTTGAATACAGCCCGGAGCATAATAAGTTCTGGTGATCGGGAGTGATCCTAGCCCGGTAAACCTATGAGATCCGAACCATAAGTCAATGACTTACGTATCGTAATCCATTGACTTACGATGCGTAATCCAATGGATCGCATACCCCGGTCGACAAGGTTGTCCCCATCAAGTCTCATTCGATATAGTTCTTGACGATCTCTTTCCGGTCCGTATACTTCGGATACTTAAAAGCCGGTATGCCGAGCGCCATGATCGCTTGTATCTTGCCGTCGATCCCTAGAGTCTTGGCGAGCGTATCTTTTCCTTCCTGCCGGATGGCGGTGAGCACAAAGCCCATATAGATCTGGCTTACCCCAAGCGATTGCGCCATCAAGGAGGCGTTTTGATAAGCGAGGTTAGCGTCCTCACTTCCGAATCGGTTGGACTTCGGTGTATGGATCAGTAGCAGGGCGGTGGCTTTCCGGAGAATCGGATCTTTACCCGCCTTGTGTTCCTCTTTCAACCGATTGAATACCGGTACGTATTTATAGACATCCTTCATAAACGGCTTGACCACACATTTCACGACGGGATTCAATAATAGCTTCGCCAAGGAGTCGAACACGCCTATCGTATAATCGCTCACCTGCCGTAGCTTTTGCGGATCGGTGACGACGGTGAACGAGAGGCTTTGGGAGTTTGTAGCCGTCGGCGCGGAATGAGCGGCCTCCACGATCTTGTCCAGCATCTCCTTGGGGACGGGCCTCGAGGTCAATGTCCGGTTGGAACGGCGTGACTTGATCAGCAACATCACCTGCTCCGGCGTAGGCATTTGGCTGTAATCGATCGTATGCGTTTTCTCCGGCGGGAATTCGCTGTGTAGCACGGAACCGGTCGGACATACGTCCACGCAATGCCCGCAAACGATGCAGCTTTCCACACGTACCAGCCCGATCGTCTCTCCGGCTCTTTCTTGCGTGAATATATCCGAAGGGCATACCCGTACGCATTTCCCGCATTTGATGCAACTCTCTTGGTCTATGTTTAGTGTCATCCTTTTCCTCCTTTTGATAAGTAAAATAAAAACTCCTGCAACCATCAAGATTACAGGAGTCTATATATAAACAATTATTTTATTGTTTAGTTGATTACTTCTTCATAGCTTCCTCGATAGCAACCGCTACAGCAACCGTAGCACCTACCATCGGGTTGTTACCCATACCCAAGAAGCCCATCATTTCTACGTGAGCAGGAACGGATGAAGAACCAGCGAACTGAGCGTCACCGTGCATACGGCCCATTGTGTCCGTCATACCATAAGAAGCAGGACCAGCGGCCATGTTGTCCGGGTGCAAAGTACGGCCCGTACCACCACCAGAAGCAACAGAGAAATACGGGTGACCGTTCTCCATACATTCTTTCTTATAAGTACCGGCTACCGGATGTTGGAAACGAGTCGGGTTCGTAGAGTTACCCGTGATGGATACGTCAACACCTTCCTTACGCATGATAGCCACACCCTCACGAACGTCGTCAGCGCCGTAGCACTTAACTTTCGCACGAAGACCGTTAGAATAAGCTTTCTCCTCGATAACGTTCACCTCACCTGTCATGTAGTCGAACTGAGTCTGTACATACGTGAAACCGTTGATACGAGAGATGATCTTAGCGGCATCCTTACCTAAACCGTTCAAGATAACACGCAAAGGCTCTTTACGAACCTTGTTTGCCATCTCGGCGATCTTGATAGCACCCTCAGCTGCGGCGAAAGACTCGTGGCCAGCCAAGAAAGCGAAACACTTAGTCTCCTCGCGAAGCAAACGAGCGGCCAAGTTACCGTGGCCGATACCCACCTTACGGTCATCCGCAACAGAACCAGCGATACAGAATGCCTGTAAACCGATACCGATAGCCTCGGCAGCCTCGGCAGCGTTCGTACAACCTTTCTTGATAGCGATAGCGGCACCTACTACGTAAGCCCAGCAAGCGTTCTCGAAACAGATCGGTTGAGTTTCCTTACACATTGTATAAGGGTCGATACCCTTAGCATCGCAGATAGCCTTTGCGTCTTCGATACCGTTGATACCATATTCGTTTAATACCGCGTTGATATGATCAATACGACGGTCATAACTTTCAAATAAAGCCATATTATTTTTTACTTTTTAAAATTCTTATTTACTAGGAATAAAGATATCAGAAAGTTGAAAACCAATACACCGCCGCAACAAGCCACGTAAAACGCCAACCACGGTTTCTCCGGCTTCATCACGAAATACGTGATAAGCGTAGCCACGGCCGTGATAACGCTCAGCCCGATGAGGACACGTGTAAATGTTTTCTTATTCATTACGAGGATCGATATATTTTACAGCTTCTTTGAAACGACCGTAAGAGCCTTTCGCCTTTTCCAGTGCCTCGTTAGCGTCCATACCCTTCTTTACCATATCCATGAATTTACCCAAGTGGATGAATTCATAACCGATTACTTCGTCATCAGCGTCCAAAGCCATGCGTGTGCAATATCCCTCGGCCATCTCCAAGTAGCGGGGACCTTTAGCCAATGTACCGAACATCGTACCCACTTGGCTACGCAAACCTTTACCAAGGTCTTCCAAGCCAGCGCCTACAGGCAGACCTCCCTCAGAGAAAGCGGACTGTGTACGACCGTAAACGATCTGCAAGAACAACTCGCGCATAGCGGTGTTGATAGCGTCACAAACAAGGTCTGTGTTCAATGCTTCCAAAAGGGTTTTACCCGGAAGGATCTCAGAAGCCATAGCCGCTGAGTGAGTCATACCGGAACAACCGATTGTCTCTACAAGAGCCTCTTGGATGATTCCTTCTTTAACGTTTAATGTCAGCTTACATCCACCTTGTTTCGGCGCGCACCAACCGATACCGTGAGTCAAACCAGAGATATCAGTGATCTGAGTTGCTCTAACCCACTTTCCTTCTTCAGGAATCGGAGCGCACTGGTGGTTAGCTCCCTTCTTTACAACACACATGTGTTGAACTTCATGTGAATAAATCATAATCGCTAATTTATTATATTAAAGTGTAATAAAACCTTATGCTAATTTTATAGTAATATCGCTTTCTCTAAAGATCGCACAAAGATAAATTTTTTAATCCAGCCATGCAAGAGGCGGGAAAGGTTTAAGGCTCGATGATATTAAAATAAGCGTCCGGAGCCTCAAAAGTGGAGAATAGCTCTTTTAGGCTTTCAAGTTTCCCGGTTACCGATAACTTATGGGCTTGCAGATTTGCCGCTATATTCTCCGGCTGCATGAGACTTGCGTAGATGACTTGTTTGTCTCCTTCCAAAGTTACGGTAGGGGCCGGATGGAGCCTGCCGATACGGTTCGATAAGGCGCCGTTCTTTAAGATCAAGGTGGCTTGTTCGTTCGTATCGGTTAAGATAATATTTATTATTAAGTCTTTATCGGCCGCTTTTTCTCCATTTATTTGGATAGCGAGCAAATCGAATAGCATTTCGGGACTTAGGTTCTGGGACATACGTGCCCGGTTTGAGTTGGCCTTGCCTTTGCCAGCGATGCCTTCGGTCAGTTCCATAGCTCCGGTCAGGTAGAAATTACGCCACGGGCCGCTTTCCGCTTGGTAGCCCAATTGAGCGTACGTGTCCGCAAGTAATTGGCGGGCGGGTTTATGCTTTGGATTAGCGAAAACGAGATGGTTCAGCAAAGTAGCCGTCCAACGGTATTCTCCTTGATTGTATGCCTCTCGCGCCTTTTTCATTACCTCGTCCTCTCCTCCGATAGCCTCTACGTATTTTTTACCTTCTTCTACCGGCGGGAGTGGGTTCAGATGGGCGGGGATGCCGTCGAACCAGCCGAAATACATTTGATATTGGGCTTTTACGTTATGGCTAACGGTTCCATAATATCCCCGGTTGGCGAACTCGTTGGCGATAGAGCTTGGTAATTTAATCATCTCCGCTATTTCTCGAGGCGTATATCCTTGGTTGGCGAGGTGAAGTGTCTGATCGTGTAGGTAGCGATACAAATCCCGCTGCTTTTCCCAGTAAGCGACGATGTTCTTATTGTCCCAAGTCGGCCAATGGTGGGTAGAGAAGGATACCTCTACCTGATCGCCGCACTCCGTGATCGCCCGGTCGATATATTTGCTCCATAATTGGCCGTTCCGGACCTTCGCCCCTCGTAAGGTCAGCAGGTTGTGCAGGGTACGGTTGATTTCCTCGGCTACGCAGAAAGCTTTCATCTCAGGGAAGTACATCATGATTTCCGAGGGAGCCTCGGCGCCGGGTACGGACATGAATACGATCTCGACACCATCAATTCGTAAAGTCTCGCCCTCCTCGGATATCTCACGGGTAGGAGGGACCAAGCCCGTAGTTCCTGCCGCGGTAGTTTGTCCTAAACCAGTACCTATATTTCCTTTCTCATTTTTAGGTAGACTGCGGCCATACATATAGGTCGCTCTTCGCCCCATGGCTACACCCGCCATCAGGTTCTCGCTGACGGCATCTTCAAAGAAACCCTTGGGGCCAATGATCTCGATCGTTTCGGGCTTATTGGGGGCGTTCTCCAATATAGCGTCTATTCCCGCGAAATGGTCCACATGAGGATGCGTATAGATAACCGCCTTGACCGGAAGATCTTCTACATGTTTCTTCAGAAGATTATAACCTGCTAGGGCCGTCTCTTTCGAGAGCAATACATCTATGACGATCCAACCGTTATCACTACGGATAAACGTCATATTTGCGAGGTCGAATCCTCGTATCTGGTATATTTTACCGGGTAATACCTCAAATAAGCCGTGTATGCGGTTGAGTTGCCCTTGTCGCCAAAGACTAGGGTTGGCGGATGCCGGAGTCTCTTGACGCAGGAAATCCCAGACAGTTAATCCATACACCTCTTTTCCTGTCTCGTCGGTAATGGAAGATTCGTCTATCGTGGCGATAAAGCCACGGGTAGCGTCTTCAAAATCTTGTTTGTTATCAAACGGGAGTGATTTCACCACTTGTTCGTTAGCCTCTTTCGTAAACATTGAAGGTTCCGTGTTTTGCGCATATACGAACAAGTGACTGGTAGAGATAAATAAAAGTAAGAACTGTTTTCTAATCTTCATGTTTTTGTGGTTTAAGCGGTTCGCCGTTCAGTAAGATATCGTAGGTAATCGGGCCTATCTTTTTCATCATAAGTCCTACGCCACAGTATTTTTCCTGTGAAAGGCGAATCGCTTTCTCTATTTTGGCGGCGTCCCCGATGTTCCCGTCGATATGGTATGTAGCGTGGAATGCGGTATATACCATCGGGATCGTATCCGAAGTCTCTGCGGTTACGTCGATAGAGATTTTGTCGAAACGTACTCTCATTTTAAGGAAAAGGGAGATTACGTCCATTGCGCTGCATCCGGCCAAGGCGACCAGCATTAAAGCCTTAGGACGGGGGCCTTCATTATTACCCCCGTTCTCGGCTGTTGTGTCGATCGTAACCTTATGGCCGTCCAGCAAGGTCTCGAAAGTCGAGTCCTTCGTCCAGTTTAACGTGATTTGGGCGGACATATCGTGTTATTGTTATTATTATTTCAATATTTCTTGAAGTTTAGCGTCGATCTCCTCGCCATGTAGGTTCTTGGCGATGATCGTTCCGTCCTTATCCACCAATACGGTGTGAGGGATGCTGTTTACCCCGTATAGTTGAGCACCGGAGTTTTTCCAGCCTTGCAAGTCGGAGAGTTGGGGCCATGTGATATTTAGGTCCTTTACGCCTTTCGCCCATGCGTCAGCCTTGCTATCCAAGGAGATACCGACGATCTCGAAACCTTTGTTCTTGTATTTCTTGTAAGCGGCTACCAAATTTGGCATATCCCGGCGGCAAGGAGGACACCAGCTTGCCCAAAAGTCGATCAACACGATGTTCTTGCCATTGCCTACGAACTCGGATAGCTTGTGCGTCTTACCGTTCGGGTCGGCCATCTCGAAGTCCACGAACTTCTTGCCTACGGCTACGGTTTTCAGTACATCTAGGTGAGCCATGAGCTTATCGATGTTTGGAACGGCCTTGAAAGCGGAGTCCGCCTTGGCGATAATCTCGTTCTGGGCCGCCTCGTCCAAGCTATAACGGAAATCGTATAATAACTTGGCGGCGGATTGCTTGGTCGTATTATTCAATATGTAAGTCTTGACGGCATCGGTTACCTTTTGGTCGATCTCGTCATATTTCTTCTCGGCGGCGCTTACGACTTCCTTGTCCTCTGATTTCATGTCGGCGGAAAGTTTCTCCAGATCCGCACGCAAAGTCTTCATTTGTGCTTGCAGGGCTTTCAATCCGTCATTCTCCGGTGTTCCAGAAACGGCGGAAGCTGCCTCATCAAGAATAGCCTGTAATTTACCGTTCTCCAATACGAATACGCTTGTGAAAGGGGCGTTCTCGCCGGAAGCGGCACGTTTGGGTTCCACGACATCCTCGGCGAAGGCAAGCTTGCGTAAGGCGGGGGCGTTCTGTGTTCCCTTGAACGTGAACGTACCGTTTTGCACCAATGCGCTATCCATTGGGGCGGCATCTTGTACGCCATATTCATACAGGTAAACGTATTTTCCGTTTAGATCGGTGTTCGCTACGGTACCGTTGATCTCGTAACCCGGTTTTTCGCTGCATGCGGCTAGGAGCAGGGCTGATGCGGCAAGAATAAGATACTTTTTCATTTTGTATTTGTGTATTAAGTAATGTATATGAGATATAAACTTCGCAAATATACGAAGTCTTTTGTGATAATCGGGCGCAAACCGATGAATAGTTTGCACCCGATTTGGATATATATAGATGATGTTAAAAGGGGCGTATCTTATGGGTTGTATTTTGCGAATTGGAAATAACAAGATTGCAAATAAGGGAGTTGTGCGCATATTTGGTTGTGTGTTCCTCCTATCTGCCAAGTTCCTTGGAAATCGAATCCGGAATATAAAGTCTTTTCGCTTTCGTCTCCTTTACGGCTATCTGGCAGGGTTGCGGTTGCTGCGAAATCTTTTCCCGTATCCTTTACTAAATAGCTCGACTTCATGTTTTTATCGGTAAGATACCCGGCAAGGGCATTCCCATAGTCCACTTTTGCGGCGTTTATGACGAAGTGGCAATTTGCGTCTTTTCCCATATTTCCGACAATACCTCCTCTGTAATCTCTCCTTCCCCAGGATGTTGAGTGCTTTTGCCCTGTGACAGTTCCTTGGTTATAACAATCTGTTATGTTCCACTTGCCTGCTCTCGTATGTTAGATGCTACCGATAAGACCACCTATACCGCCATTTTCTTTTTCAGAGTCTCTGGAGAGATCTCTATTTCCCCAGTTACAACAACAATTAACCCATGGAATACTACAGTTTGCGTATCCTAAAATTCCACCTGCGCCCCAATAGTCTTTACTTGCTGTGACATGTCCGTGATTTACGGAGTTATGGATCTGCACATTCATCGAAGAGTAGCCAACGATACCACCTATGGCATCGTTTTTATCCCATCTTCCTTTTTTACCGCTGATATCTCCGTAATTTGCAGAGTGATAAATTTTAACTAC
>ENA-UERQ01000777-UERQ01000777.1-human-gut-metagenome-genome-assembly--contig:-NODE-777-length-20669-cov-14.068036_pt1 | contig 20669 bp, 6 predicted proteins | sample MGYA00242986_ERZ507987 | MGnify/ENA primary metagenome ERZ507987 (study PRJEB26167, sample SAMN06115429) | human gut metagenome | host: Homo sapiens | place: China:Chongqing | collected 2015-04-15...
TTCCATATGTCCACGGAATTTCCAATTTATTGGGATTAATTTAAAAAAGCCACACACACTTTTTGTCCTATAAGCCTACTTCGCTTAGGAGTGAGACCGTTTTTGTTAACCTAAAAAGGACCCTGTGAAGGGTCCTTTTTAGGTTGTAATATTGTAGCGTGTTTGAAGAAAGTTAATGAAAAATTTTTTATAAACATTCATTGCCGGAGATGAAGTTAGTTGTCAGCTTGTCACTGATGAAGTGGGGTGGCAAACTGTTGTGATGAAGTTGCCGGCAATGAAGTGTTAACGAATTAAGCCTGAGTCTGAATAGGTTGAGGCGCGGTGCGTTCCAAATGCAAGTCTTCAATCATCTGTAAGTCTTGGAGTGGGGAACGACCATCGGTGGTTAAGTAACCGCCTACCATGATACCGTTGAGACCGCCGGATAATGCTAAGGCCTGTAAGTCGCGGAGGTTAACTTCACGACCGCCGGCTGTACGAATCTGTGCATGTGGCAATACGAAACGGAACATGGCGAAAGTACGTAAAATTTCCAATGGAGGCAATGGTTTGTTGTGTTCAAATGGAGTGCCTTTGATTGGATTCAAAATATTGAGCGGCACGGAATCGATGCCGAGACGTTTTAATTCATAAGCCATTTCAACGCGTTGTTCCAAGGTTTCATTGAGACCGAGGATACCGCCGGAGCATACGCGGATGCCTGCTTTTTTAGCGTTTTCAATGGTGGACATTTTGTCAGCAAAGTTGTGAGTGCTGCAAATGTTAGGGAAGTTGCTTGGTGCCGTTTCGATATTGGAATGGTAACGAGTTACACCGATAGCTTTCAACTGAACAGCCTGTTCGTAAGTAAGAAGACCTAAGGAACAGCAAATTTCAAGACCTGTTTCTTCGTGAATACGACGAAGAGCACTCAAAATCTGTTCAAATTCTTTAGGATTGTTGGTGTTACGACCGCTGGTTACGATGGAGAAGCGGATAGCACCGGCTTCTTTTGCTTTACGAGCGTGTTCAACGATATCTTCTTCGCTCATAAACGGATATACGGTAACGCCTGTTTCGTGATGAGCCGATTGGGCGCAGAATTTACAGTTTTCAGGGCATTTGCCGGAACGTGCGTTAACAATCGCACAAAGGTCAACTTCGTTGCCGCTGAATTTTTGACGAATTTTATCGGCCATAGCCAATAAAATCATTGTATCTTCGTCGGAAACATGAATTAATTCTTCAGCTTCCTTTGGCGTGATTTCACCACCATCTAAGATGCGTTGGGCGTACGCAATAATTTCTTCATAGCCAATAGTTTGTTTTGTTGTCATGAACCTACACCTCTGTATTTCTTTAGTTTATCCCGCTCTACCTGGGAGCTTCGGCTGTGGGTCTACTTGATATTAACCATTAGCCGTTGCCTATATTATACGAACATGATTTAAGATAGTCAACCATGAATTTTAATCATAGTTAACAATAACCGAAAATTATAAATATGGTTAACAATTGTAATGTCAGTTTGTAAAAAATTTACAAAAAATGGATAGGACAGATTACCATTTTCAAGAGGCTGTGATAAAATAAGAAGTAATGTAGTAAGTATTGTTTTACACGGCTTAAAAGTCGGTGAGGGGGCGAGGCATCTGTTAACAATTGAACGTAAAAGTGTCACGCCTTTATATGAACAGATTTATCAATACCTTAAATCTCGAATTGAGCACGGACAATATGCGGCCGGTTCCCGTTTACCGTCGGTTCGTTCCTTAGCCGGTGAAGTGGGAGTAAGCAAGATTACGGTGGAACAGGCCTATTTGCAGTTGGCCGCGGAAGGCTATATTAAGGCTCATGATCGCTCGCCCTATGAAGTGTTGCCTTTGCCGATTTTATTGGACAACGGCTCTCATTTTGCAAAGAGCCATGAATTGAGTGGCACCGATGCCGAGGTTGACAATATTTTGAATGAAAAGGCAGCCGAAGCGGACATAAGCGGTGTGAGTCAAAACGGAACTCGGATGGAGCTTACAAGGTTAGCCAATCAAAGGGAACTAACTGCTAAAGCAACACAGGCCGTGCCCATTCGCTATAATTTTGCTACCGGTGCCATGGATCCGGAGGGTTTTGACTATACGCGGTGGAAGCGATATATCGGTTATATCTTGCGTGAACCGGAACGGCTTTTGGCCTACGGCCACCCGCAAGGGGAACCGGAACTGCGGGCTGAGCTGGCGAAGTATTTGAATAATGCCCGCGCTGTGCGTACCACGGTGGATCATATTATTATCGGCAGCGGTACGCAGGCTATGGTCATGATGCTGGCAGCCCTTTTAAAACGTGCCGGCCTCACCACGGTGGCCGTTGATGCCAGTGTTATCATCGGGGTAACGCATATTTTTAACGATTACGGATTTACCGTTATCACCGTGGACCAGCATAGTGAGACCTTGTTGGCAGACCTGCGTAAAGCCGGTGTGGAAGCCTTGTACTGCACGCCGTCTCATGGCGATAGGCAAGGCCGAGTCATGAGTGTAGGCCGACGCAAGGAATTGTTACACTGGGCGGCGGAGCAAAACAGTTATCTCATTGAAGATGATTATGACAGCGAACTTCGCTATTACGGACGGCCCATTTCGTCCTTGCAGGGGATGGCCACGACGGAGCGGGTTATCTATTTGGGGACCCCGTCAAAAGTGTTGCCCCCATCTATTCGCATTAGTTACATGGTTTTGCCACCGGTGCTGTGGAGCGATTTTTTAACCTATCGCACATCGTATCGGCAAAGCGCCGGTGTGATGGAGCAGCTCGTATGGGCGCGTTATATTAAGGATGGCGAGTGGTCCAAACAAATTCGTCGTTTGCGTAAGCACTATGCGGATAAAAGTAAGGTTTTAGCGGCACAGTTGCAGCAAACATTTGGCGATACCGTTAAAGTATATCTGCCGGAAGGCGGTGTTTATATAGGTCTTACGATTTTTACGGATAAGGGAGCGGACGCTCTTTTGCAAAAAGCCCGTGAGGCCGGTTGTGATGTGCGCATTGAAGCGGACGGCGATGACGAAGTCCGTTGTCTGTTGTCATTCAGTGCGATTCCGACCAACGAATTGGAAGCGGCCGTAAAAGAACTGGGCAACGCTTGGAAAGGAATGTGAGATGATACCATTTCGCTTTATACAATGCGGAGACCTTCACTTGGGGACTCCTTTTAAATATTTGAAATCATTAGGTAAGCAAGTGGACGAAGCGGTCAATCGTGCTACCTATCAGTCGTTTACGAATATTGTGGATTTTGCCATCGAGCAGCAGGTGCACGCCGTGCTGATTACGGGCGATATTTATGATAGTGAAAAACATAATTTGGAAGCACAGGTACGTTTTGCCTATGAATGCGAACGCCTTAGCGAACATAAGATTCCCGTATTTTTAGTACAGGGCAATCATGATCCGGCGGAAAGTTGGGCGGCCAAAATAAGCTTGCCAAGTTCCGTGTATGTGTTCAGCGCCACTAAGAGTGAGCGTCAACCTTTATATGTGAAAAACAAGGTGGCTGCGTATATCTACGGCATCAGTACGAGCAATCAAAACCGGGCCGACAATGTGGCACAGCAATTGAAACCTTGGTCGGACGATCCTTTCTCCATTGGGATTTTTCACGGTACCGTAGGCTCAGCGGTTGAGCACGAAACGGTGGGCCCCACTACGCTGGGGGAATTGACGGCGTCGCCGATGAACTATTGGGCTGTCGGGCATATTCATAAACGGCAGGTATTAAACGAAACGCCTTATGTGGTGTATGCCGGGAATATTCAAGGCCTTCATAAAAAAGAATTGGGTCCTAAAGGTTGCTACTTGGTTGATGTGACCGCCAAGGGTCGTGTGACTCTGCAGTTTCACGAAACGGCGCCCATTCGCTTTGAGCAGGTAACCATAGATATTGGCGCGCTGGGCAGTACCGGCGATATGGTGGAAATGATTCGCCATAAGAAGGAAATGCTGCGTAAATTGAAAAAGCAGGTACTCCTCGAAATTGTGCTCACCGGCGAAGGGGCCTTGTATAAACTTTGCAGTCAAGACGAAGTGCGCCAAACTTGGCTTGAAATGGCGCAGGCGGAAGAACGTAATAAGTTTAATTTCGTCATGCCTTTCAGTATCGTGGACCGCACGCGGGGTGTAACGGACTGGACGGCGCGCCGTGAAATGGAAGATATGGTAGGCGACTATTTGCGCAGTTATGATACAATCGCCAAACTGCCGGCCGTAGAGTGCGCTTCCACGATTCGCAATCTCATTGCGGAACGGCCGGAAAGTAAAAGGCTCGGTATGTATCAGGAACTGTTGACAGATGATGTTTTATTAGACGCATTGCGACGAGCGGAAGCGGAAGGTGCTCGTTGCCTCATGGGAGATACGGATGAGGATTAAGGAAATATATATTAAGGAATTTGGCCCTTATCATGAATGGTCGTTCACACCGGCCGGTGAAGGGGTACAAGTTATTTACGGTCCCAACGAAAGCGGCAAGACCTCCTTATTGGAAGCCCTTCGCTTTTTGTTGTTTGGTAAAAAAAGTAAAACTTACGGCTACGGCTCGGGCTATCTTGTGGTAGAACGGGAGGGCGTGTCCTATCATATCGGCCGGGACGGCAAAAAGCTTAATTTCTATCCGTTAGGCAAAGGTCCGATTTCGGAAGAACCGGCGGCTCTATGGTGGCATGGTCTCGACAAAAAGACCTATGATAGAATTTTTGCCATTACCGTTGATGAATTGCAAGGTGCGGATGTGCTGGCCGAAGTGGAAGTGCGAGCTCGCTTCTTCGGCGGCGAGGGTGGTGAGCGCCTCAGCACGGCCGTGAAGGATATTGAAAAAGCCTCCTCCGATTTACTGGTTGCTTCGGCGAACGGGAAGCGGAAAATCAATGTGCTCATGGAGCGGTTGAAACAGCTGCGTGAAAAGATGGCAGACCTCGGCAAGAATGAAGAGGCGTATACGGCGTACCAACAGGAGTTGGACGGCATCGCCACGACGGAAAAGGAATTGCAGGAGCGCCTTAAAGAATGGCAAGATTACGGTAAAGACGTGGACCTTGTATTGCGTGCCTGGGATGTATATAAACGGGCGGAACATGCGAAAGAGCAGATGAATACCTATGCGGTTACAGATTTGCTTGAAAAAGACGCTTTCTATGAACTGGACGAAAAGATTACGGAATGTCGTAATAATATGAAGCTCTGGAGTGGTAAAGAAGCGGGTCTCGTGCCGGAAAACTTTGCTCCCGATTCTTTGGTAGGCGTTTACAGTCAAGAGATTGAAAACCTGTTCCAAGAATTGGGCCAGTGGACGCAACTTCAAAAAGATTGCGAACAAGGGCGTAACTATTTAAAACGAGTTAAAGAACAGTTGGATTTGTCCCGTACTTTGCATAATGCTTGGCGGGCGGATGCACAAATGCCGGAAAAAGTGGACTGGGCAACCGGTGAAAAACTGGCCCGTGAACTTCGCAGCGCCCAAGATAATTATTTGAATTGGCAAGGTCGTAAACCGGTTGAGCCGGCAGACATTGCCAACTCCACGGTGAAAGACGAAGAAAATTCCCTGAAGGAATTGGAAGCCGGCATGGCCCAATTGAAACAGGCCTTTACGGAGTATGAAAACAGCATAGCTAAGGAAAATGAACTCAACCAAAGTGGCCCGTCACCTTTATATCGCTATGGCGCCATCGCACTCATTGTTATTGGCATTGTCCTCATGATGGTGCTTCCCGATATAGGCCTTTGGGCAGGCATTCTTTGCTTCCTTTTAGCAGCGGGTGCTTTTGGCTATGGTTGGCAGCAAGGCCGCAAATTTACGGGCCTTCGCGAAGCAGCTTTGCACCAGCGTGAACGCTGGGACGAGCTGGTAAAAGCCATGGCTCGTGATTTGGAATTACCGGAACCCAAAACAGCGGCCGATATTAAGGATTTGGAAGATTCGGTAGCGGCTAAACGGGCGGCTTTCAGTAATCAGAATTTAATCTTGGCTAAAATTCACAGCTATGAACAGGTACATAATCAGTGGCTGGAAGAAGGTAAAAAATTGGAAGCCGCCGGTAATGCGGCCATGGAAGCTTGGCAACGTTGGTTACCGGAAGGGGCCAGCCGTGTTTTGACGGACAATCAATTCTTTGCCCTCAAACAGGAATACGATACGTATATGGAAGATTTCAACCAGTATAAAGATTATGAAAAACGCTTGGCAGAACATGAGGCAACCCTTAAGGATATTGAATCTCGTTGCGCGGCTTTGTGGGAAAAATTGGAACTGGATATTCCGGTTACGCCGATTGAATTGCGTCGTGTTTATAATCTTTTGAAATCCCATCGTCAAAACCAGGTCCGTTGGGAACAAAAAGAATCACAGCGTCGCAATTATCATGAAGAATATGAGCAGTGGAGCCGCCAAGAAAAGGCACTGTTGTTGGAACAGCAAGAGTTTTTACAAAAGACCGGGGTCGCTACGGCCGGCGAATATCGTCAGCGTTTATTGTTGCAAGATCAATATGTGCAGTGGCAAAAAGTGTACGAACAGAGCCGTGATCAATTGGCCTTGTTTGCTCCGAAGAAAGACGGTCAGGAAGCTTTGTATCGTCGTTTGAAATCGGGCAATAAAGAAAAGTGGCAGACCGAAGCGGAACGAAGCCATTCGGAAATGGCGGCCTTGCAAAAACGTTTAGCTGCTTTGTATGAAAAACGCGGCCAGATTCAGGAAGCAATGCGCACCTTATCACAGGATAAGGCTCTGTCCTTGGCGCTGCAGGAAGAACAACAGTTGGAAGGGGAATTGCAGGAAGCGTTGACAGCCTGGGCGACCCAAGTTTTGGTAAGCCATTTCATGGAACTGGCACAGATGGACTATGAAAAAGACCGTCAGCCGGAAGCTATGGCGAAGGCTTCGAAATATTTGTCTTTGATGACAGACGGCAAATATACTTTACAATTGGGGGACAGCACGGCCAATGTGGAAGCGGTGCTCACATCCGGTGAAGTGGTACCGACGGAGCGTTGGAGCAGCGGCATGGGCGATCAGGTATACCTCGCCTTGCGCCTCAGCTTGGCCAGCGTGTTTGCACAGCGCGTGGAATCATTGCCGATTATTTTGGATGACATTTTGTTGCGCTTCGATGAAGGTCGACAAAATGCGGCCTTGAAGCTATTGGCTCATATTGGCCAAAGTGAACAAATTTTGATCTTTACCTGTCAGCAGGGCACGGCGGAACGCAGTGCGCAGCTCGATGGCGTGAGCGTGTACGACTTGTCGACCCGCGAAGCCATGTAGGTGAATAGAACAAAATGTAAATTTATAAACTGAAATAGATTAAAAATACAGGAAGTTATCATTTGACGAGCTGTATGGAAAATCTGAAAACCTCTCTGAAAATAATTCAGAGAGGTTTTTTGTATTTAAAAGTACCTTGTATACATGAGATTAATGCACAGTATGTATGGCATATTGCTATATGATTTTTTTTGACAATAGGTATATAATAGAAACAATCTATTTTCTATAGAATGGATATAAGGCGTATAATCATAGATTGTTAGACGTTGGTACAGGCTAATAGCGATTCCCGGCGGAGCTATTTGATATAGCTTTGGGGAGGCTGTGGGCATGAACTCGTTGGACGAAAGTGATTGTCTTAATATAGAAATAGCAATTGCCCGTGCTAGGGCAGCTAAAGAGAGAGTATAGGGTTTGGAAGGAGCAAGGGCTTATGGGACAAGCACATCAAGGGACATATCAAAAATCAGGAAGCGTACACCAACAAGGAAAAACGCAAATTGAAATTCAGCAGCAGGAACAGGCGCAATGGCAAAAGCAGGGCTTATATGATGCGGCCTATGAAAAAGACGCCTGCGGCATGGGTTTTGTAGTCGATATTAAAGGCCGTAAATCCCATGATATTATCGATGACGGTTTGCGTATTTTGGAACGTTTGGAACACCGTGGCGCGCGTGGCGCCGATGCTTCATCCGGTGACGGCGCCGGTATTTTGGTGCAAATTCCGCACGACTTTTTCCGTCGTGAATGTGAAGTGTTGGGATTTTCCTTGCCACCGGTTGGGAGTTACGGTGTAGGCATGGTATTTGCCCATCGTTATGAAACCCTTCGCAATAAGCAGAAGGCGATTTTGGAAAACATTGTTCGCGAAGAAGGTCAAGTCGTACTCGGTTGGCGTGAAGTGCCGGTCGATTCCCATGCCGTGGGCGCCGAAGCGGCAGCCATTCGACCTTGGCTCATCCAGATTTTTATCGGTAAAGGCGATAATATCATGAACGATGAAGAGTTTGAACGCAAACTGTATGTAATTCGTAAAGAAGCGGAAAAACAGATTATTCCTCTCAGCAAAGCGGAAAGCGGCGATTTCTACATTGCTTCGTTGTCCGCCAAAACCATCGTTTATAAAGGGATGCTCACACCAAAGCAGCTCCGAGAATTTTATCTTGATTTAGTGGATTTGGATTTCACGTCGGCCTTAGCCATGGTGCACTCCCGTTTCAGTACCAATACATTCCCAAGCTGGGCGCGGGCTCATCCGAATCGCTTCATTGTCCATAATGGGGAAATTAATACCATTCGCGGCAATATTAACTGGATTAATGCCCGCGAAGGCAAAGCCGATTCGGAATATTTTCCGCAAATTAAAAAAGTATTCCCCGTTGTTGACGATACCGGTTCCGATTCGGCCATGTTCGACAACACGCTTGAGTTCTTATATATGACGGGCCGCAGTTTGCCGCATGCCATGATGATGATGATTCCGGAACCTTGGGAAAACAACGAGCTCATGAGTCAGGAGAAAAAAGACTTTTACGAGTTTAACAGCTTCATGATGGAACCTTGGGATGGTCCTGCTGCTATGGGCTTTACGGACGGTACCGTTATCGGCGGTGTGTTGGACCGCAACGGTTTGCGCCCGTCCCGTTACTATATTACGGGCAATGATCGCCTCATTATGGCGTCCGAAGTAGGCGTTGTCAATGAAGCGGCTGAAAACATTCGCTATAAAGGTCGTTTGGAACCGGGCAAAATGCTCCTCGTTGATACGAAGGAACAGCGTATTGTATCGGATGAAGAAATTAAACATCGTATTGCTACTGAAAAACCGTACGGGGAATGGGTGAAAGAACATATCATTCACTTGGACAGCATTGAGCAGGCGACGGATGATGAAATTCCGACAGTGTCCAACTTGAAAGAATTGCAGCAAGCTTTCGGCTATACTCAGGAAGATTTGGTGCGTATGTTACAGCCTATGGCTAAAGATGGCAAAGATCCGGTAGGCGCCATGGGGGCTGATGCACCGTTGGCCATTTTATCGGATAAACCGCAGTTGTTGTACAGTTATTTTAAACAATTATTTGCACAAGTAACGAATCCGCCAATCGATGCGATTCGTGAAAAAATGGTAACCTCCACCGGCGTAATGTTCGGTAACAGCGGTAACATGATGGATCCGCACAAAAGCGGCACTTATTGTGTGTACTTGGATAGCCCGATTTTGACAAATAAAGAATTTGCCGCCATTCGTAAATTAGATTGTCGCCGCATGAAGAGCACCGTTTTATCCATTCTCTTTGACCCGGCCGAAGGCACGCAAGGAATGCGCAAAGCCTTACAGGCTCTTTGTGAAAAAGCGGAAGAAGCGGCGCGCTCCGACCATAATGTGTTGGTTTTATCCGACCGTGGCGTTGATGCCAATCATGTAGCTATTCCGGCACTCCTCGCTGTAGCAGCAGTGCACAATCATTTAATTAAAAAAGTACTCCGCACCGATATCGGTTTGGTCCTCGAATCGGGGGAACCGCGTGAAGTTCATCATTTCTGTACCTTGATCGGCTATGGGGTAACGGCTATTAATCCATATGTTGCCCTTGAAACGGTAGCGGATTTACAAAAACAGGGCCGCTTAGGCGATGTTACGCCGGAACAGGCTGAACAAAACTATATTAAAGCAGCGGTAAACGGTATTTTAAAAGTCATGTCCAAAATGGGGATCTCCACGGTGCGCAGTTACCAAGGGGCTCAGATTTTTGAAGCCGTAGGCCTTAACAGCGATTTCATCGGTAAATATTTTGTGAATACACCGACTCGTATCGGCGGTATCGGTACTGATGGGGTAGCGTTGGAAGCATTGAGCCGTCATCATCGTGCCTTCGAAGAACCGGCCGACACTGCCCTTGAAGCGGGTGGTTTCTATGGTCCTATGAAGGACGGGGAACCTCATTTATACAATCCGAAGACCATTGATTTATTGCAGCGTGCTTGTATTGAAAATAATTATGAACTCTACAAAGAGTATGCATCGGCGATTCGCAATGATTACCATGTAACACTTCGCAGTTTGCTCGAGTTCAATTTCCCGGTGGGCGGCGGCATCGCTATCGAAGAAGTAGAACCGGTAGAATCTATCGTGAAGCGCTTTAAAGGGGGCGCCATGAGTTACGGCGCAATCAGTAAGGAAGCGCATGAGACCATCGCCATTGCCATGAACCGTTTAGGGACTATGAGCAATTCCGGTGAAGGCGGCGAAGATGCGGACCGTTACAAATTGTTGCCTAATGGGGACAATCGTTGCAGTGAAATTAAACAGATTGCATCGGGCCGTTTCGGCGTGACCTCCGAATATTTAGTCAATGCCAAGGAATTGCAAATTAAATGTGCCCAAGGTGCCAAACCGGGTGAAGGCGGTCAGCTTCCGGGCAAAAAGGTGTATCCGCCAATCGGCAAAGCCCGTCACTCTACGCCGGGCGTAGAACTGGTATCACCACCTCCTCATCACGATATTTACTCCATTGAAGACTTGGCGGAATTAATTTTTGATTTGAAAAACGCCAATCGCGATGCTCGTATCAGTGTGAAATTAGCCGCCGAAGCGGGTGTTGGTACTATCGCTGCGGGGGTAGCCAAAGCAAAAGCCGATAATATCCTTATTTGCGGTTATGACGGCGGCACCGGCGCGGCCGGTCGTACCGGTATGCGTCATACAGGGGCCCCTTGGGAATTGGGCCTTGCCGAAACGCATCAGACCTTGCTGCTCAATCGTTTGCGTGACCGAATCGTCCTCGAAGTGGACAGCAAATTGATGACCGGTTTTGATATTGCCGTAGCAGCTCTCTTAGGGGCTGAAATGTTCGGCTTCGGTACCTTACCGCTCATCACCGTAGGTTGTAAGATGGCCCGTGTTTGTAATTTAAATACCTGTCCATACGGCGTAGCAACGCAGGATGAAAAATTACGTAAAAACTTTAAAGGCAAACCGGAATATGTGGAACATTTGATGCTCTTTTTAGCTCGTGAACTTCGTGAGATTATGGCTAAACTCGGCATCCGCAGCGTAGAAGAAATGGTTGGTCGTGTAGACTTGTTACGCCAAAAAGTGGTGGATGATAATTACAAGTTATCCCGCGTCGACTTGAAACGAATTCTCTTCCGTCCATATACGGATATTTCAGTCGGCCATTACCATAAACACGAACAAGACCATGAATTGGCAAAAACGTTAGATGCGGGCAAATTGCTCCGCATGTGTCGTCCGGCTATTGAAGAGCAGAAACCGATTCGTGCTAAATTGGCCATCAACAATACGCACCGCGTAGTAGGTACTATCGTGGGTAGTGAAATTACTAAAAAGTACGGCGCTGACGGTTTAGCGCCGAATACGATTAAGCTCAGCTTCGTTGGCAGTGCCGGTCAAAGTTTTGGCGCCTTTATTCCGAAAGGCATGACCATGGTGCTCGAAGGCGACGCTAATGACTATGTAGGTAAAGGCTTGTCCGGTGGCGTTGTGACGGTATATCCGCCGAAAACGGCGCTTTTTGAAGCAGACCAGAACGTTATCATTGGGAACGTGGCTTTTTACGGGGCCACTTCCGGTGAAGCCTATGTAAGCGGCCGTGCCGGTGAACGCTTTGCCGTCCGCAATAGTGGTATTACCGCTGTGGTGGAAGGTGTGGGCGACCACGGTTGTGAATACATGACCGGCGGCGAAGTCCTCATCTTAGGTCCCACCGGTCGTAACTTTGGGGCCGGCATGTCCGGTGGCTATGCGTACATTCTTGATTTTGATGTGCGCAAGTGCAATACTGCTTTGGTAGAGCCGCGTGCGGCTACGAATGAGGATTTAAAACGCATTAAATCTTTTGTTGAAGCACATGTATTGCATACAGATAGTCGTAAAGGTCGTCATATTCTGGACAATTGGCAAAACTTTGCACAGCGTTTTACCAAAATCGTACCGACTGCTTATGAAAACATGCAAAAAGCAATTGCTGTTTATGAAGCAACGGGCTTAAAATTGGAAGATGCTCAATTACAGGCCTTTAAAGATGCCTATCATATTAAGTAGCATGTAAGTAACGTTGTAAAAAGCGTTGTAAGTAGTATTGTAAGCAGCGTTGCAAGTAGCATTGCAAGTATCGCTGTAAGTCGTATCGTTTGAGTAATTACATAACACATGGGCTCTTTAGTGAGTTCGATATAAATGGGTTCGTTTGATTCTGAGTTTTTAAATAAAACTCGTTTAAACGGGCCCATTTTGCTATATTCGGCGATTTTTTTGAACATTAGAGATTTTTAAAATATTCAAAATAGTATATAATTAAGAACAGACAAATAGAAATAAGTAAATAAGTTAATTATAAATCAATTATTGGCATATCGAATCTTAGGATATAGTTAATGCGTGTTTGGCGCATATAGTAAAGGAGCCATTAGTGAAATTATTACATATAGTGACAGCCTTGTTTTTCGGTGCAGCCTTGCTTTTGGGAGGATGCGGTTTAGCTTCTGAAGAGTCGTCTTCGGTAGAAACCGCAAAGACTGTGTCGCCTAATACAACGGCCATGAAAGGGCCGGTACCGACGACGGAATTGCAAGAAGCAACTAAATTACTGCAGTCGAATGATTACCCCGGAGCTATTGCAAAAGCGGATGAGATTTTGCAAAGATATCCGAAATCTGATGCGGCTTATTCGTTGAAAGGTATAGCCATGGGGCTAAACGGTGATCCTGCAGGGGGATTGGTTTTGGCGAAAAAAGCGTATGATTTGAATCCAAATAATTTAAGCAATTATTACAATTTGGCCATGCTGTATAAATTGCAGGGGCAATTGAATGATGCTAAATTTTGGTTTGATGCGTTATTGGCTAAGGATCCAACCAATACTTGGTCGGTCTATGGCATAGCCACTATTTATGCGGATCAGGGTCAGGATGCTAAAGCATTGCAATATTTACGCCAGGCCATTGCGCTGGACAAAAGTGTAAAAGAAGTTGCGCGCACGCAAGATCATTTTGAGCGTTTTCACGGCAATGAAGAATTTGAAGAGATTGTAAAATAACCGGAGAAGGAGGATTAGTTATGGAAGAACGACAGCGACGTTTTCGATGGCTATTCATGGTAATGATTGTTATGGTAGCCGGTCTTATGGCCGGGTGCTTTGGACCGACGAAGGTAACAACAGCCGAGGCGGATATGCGCGAGATGCCGGTTAAAATTAATAATGATGCCAATATTACGGCTTTAAATAAAGCGACCATTGAACCGACTGTTTCCGGGCAGGTAGCGACGATGGCTGTTAAAGTGGGCGATGAAGTTAAGCAAGGTCAGGTTGTGGCCATGCTCGATACGAGTACCATGCAGCAGCAACTGAATCAGTTGATTCAACAACTCGGTGAAGCCCAAAGTAGTGGTGGTGTACAGGCTGTGCCGCAAGAGACGACTATCGTACCGGGCGCAGTATCGGCGGCTGATGTGAACCGTGCTCGTGAAATGATGCAGAACGGGATCATTACTGAAAAAGAATACCAGACCATTGTGCAACGTTCGCAGGCAACCGTTGTGACGAGTGGCGGCGGCTATGTGTCTACTGGCGGCATGGAAACGGCCGGCATCCAAGCGGCGATTGCGCAACTGCAAACACAAATTGCCCAGGCTCAAATTGTATCACCAATCAATGGGCGGGTTGCCGCTATTTATAATGAAGACAGAAAGGTCGCCATTGAAGGCAGACCGTTTATGCTCATTCAGCAGAATTCTCCGGTTGTAGCTTCCTTAAGTATTCCTCAGAACTTTGCTCTTAAGTTGGCCGAGCCGACGATTAAACCATCAATTAAGGTATATTTAAAAATTGATGACAAACAGATTCCGGGTGAAATAACGTATATAGACACGAATGCACCGGCCGGCGTGCCAAGCGTATTAGTAAAAGCGACCTTCTTGAATGCGGATGGCCTCATTCAGCCGGGCGAGTTCTATACGTTGGTTATTGAATCAGAAGCCAAAGCACCGGTACTCGCTGTTCCTAAAGAGGCCGTTCGTGAAAACAAGGATGGCAAGTTCGTGTATGTAGTAACTGCCGATAATACGGTGGACGTTCGCGTAGTAGAAACCAGTGAAACCGATGATGATTATACGGCTATTGTAAATGGCTTGGTCAAAGGGGAACGTGTAATTACGTCTAAAGGTGAATTCGAATTGGGTGAAAAAGTAGAATATTAGTAGAATATTAATTTGAATATTAAGTAGAATATTAATACATGCGAAATTGACTTGCTGTATAACATACGTATATTAAACTGCACGAGGCTCAGATGAGAGCCTCGTTTTTTGTGTATTAGTCACAGTCTTTATATACAGCTTTTTTATACGGTCTTAGATATGTTCGTTAACAGGGCCATTAATAGCATATAGAACCTCCTGAAGAAAAAAACTGAAAATTTTAAAAATAGGGGTTGACGTTCCCTGTGTTAATTTGGTAAGATAGTCAAGTCGTCAGTTGAAGACGACAAACAACACTGAGTGTTGTGAGTAGCCTGAATGTTTAAATCTCGTAAATAACTTGTAAAAAAGTTGTTGACAGAATAAAACAACGGTGTTACAATATAAAAAACGTCAGAGATGACGGTGACTGAATCGCAAATCTGAAATGCGTTAAGTGCAATGAAGATTAAGCGAGCAGATCTTTGAAAACTGAACAATGTAAGGTAATCATTTTTAACGAAATGAACATAGCCAGAGTGCGGGTTTCGACAACGTCGAAACCAACCAAATAAATTCTAGTCACTAACTTCGGTTAGAGACAAACAACGAAAACGAGCTAGCAAATAGCTCCAAGATATCTTGGAGAGTTTGATCCTGGCTCAGGACGAACGCTGGCGGCGTGCTTAACACATGCAAGTCGAACGGAGCTTATAGGAAGCTTGCTTCTTGTAAACTTAGTGGCGAACGGGTGAGTAACGCGTAACCAACCTGCCCTTCAGAGGGGGATAACAACGGGAAACCGTTGCTAATACCGCGTACGAATGAACTTCGGCATCGAAGCTCATTGAAAGGTGGCCTCTATTTATAAGCTATCGCTGAAGGAGGGGGTTGCGTCTGATTAGCTAGTTGGAGGGGTAACGGCCCACCAAGGCAATGATCAGTAGCCGGTCTGAGAGGATGAACGGCCACATTGGGACTGAGACACGGCCCAAACTCCTACGGGAGGCAGCAGTGGGGAATCTTCCGCAATGGACGAAAGTCTGACGGAGCAACGCCGCGTGAGTGATGACGGCCTTCGGGTTGTAAAGCTCTGTTAATCGGGACGAATGGTCTTTGTGTGAATAATGCAAAGATTTGACGGTACCGGAATAGAAAGCCACGGCTAACTACGTGCCAGCAGCCGCGGTAATACGTAGGTGGCAAGCGTTGTCCGGAATTATTGGGCGTAAAGCGCGCGCAGGCGGTTTCATAAGTCTGTCTTAAAAGTGCGGGGCTTAACCCCGTGAGGGGATGGAAACTATGGAACTGGAGTATCGGAGAGGAAAGCGGAATTCCTAGTGTAGCGGTGAAATGCGTAGATATTAGGAAGAACACCAGTGGCGAAGGCGGCTTTCTGGACGACAACTGACGCTGAGGCGCGAAAGCCAGGGGAGCGAACGGGATTAGATACCCCGGTAGTCCTGGCCGTAAACGATGGGTACTAGGTGTAGGAGGTATCGACCCCTTCTGTGCCGGAGTTAACGCAATAAGTACCCCGCCTGGGGAGTACGGTCGCAAGGCTGAAACTCAAAGGAATTGACGGGGGCCCGCACAAGCGGTGGAGTATGTGGTTTAATTCGACGCAACGCGAAGAACCTTACCAGGTCTTGACATTGATGGACGAAACAAGAGATTGTTTTTCTCCTTCGGGAGCCAGAAAACAGGTGGTGCACGGCTGTCGTCAGCTCGTGTCGTGAGATGTTGGGTTAAGTCCCGCAACGAGCGCAACCCCTATCTTATGTTGCCAGCACTTCGGGTGGGAACTCATGAGAGACTGCCGCAGACAATGCGGAGGAAGGCGGGGATGACGTCAAGTCATCATGCCCCTTATGACCTGGGCTACACACGTACTACAATGGGCTTTAATAGAGGGAAGCGAAACCGCGAGGTGGAGCAAACCCCAGAAACAAGCTCTCAGTTCGGATCGTAGGCTGCAACTCGCCTACGTGAAGTCGGAATCGCTAGTAATCGCAGGTCAGCATACTGCGGTGAATACGTTCCCGGGCCTTGTACACACCGCCCGTCACACCACGAAAGTCGGAAGTACCCAAAGCCGGTGGGGTAACCTTCGGGAGCCAGCCGTCTAAGGTAAAGTCGATGATTGGGGTGAAGTCGTAACAAGGTAGCCGTATCGGAAGGTGCGGCTGGATCACCTCCTTTCTAGGGAGACATACACGAAGACAGGTTCTTCGATGTCACTTAGGTCGACACTTTGGCGCTGTACTTCGTACAGTAACCTACATTGTTCGGTTTTGAGAGATCTGCAAAGACTCTCAAGTTCATATAACTATATATGAGCATTGTTCTTTGAAAACTGCATAGAAGATAGATAATTAATATGTAAGGTAAGCCTCTTGGAGTAATCCAAATGGTTTAACCAAGCACATTAGGAAAAAATTCTCTGATTTATAAAGAGTAGGTTAAGCTACAGGCGAGACGCAAGTCTTAAAAATCTAAGTAAAGATTTTAAGGGCGTACGGTGGATGCCTTGGCTATACTGGCCGATGAAGGACGCGGTAAGCTGCGATAAGCTACGGAGAGGTGCAAGCAACCTTCGACCCGTAGATTTCCGAATGGGGGAACCCGGCAGAAGTTATGTTCTGTCACCCATACCATAGAGTATGAGGAGGGCACCTGGGGAACTGAAACATCTAAGTACCCAGAGGAAGAGTAATCAAACGAGATTCTCCTAGTAGCGGCGAGCGAACGGGGAAGAGCCCAAACCGGATCGGGAAACCGAACCGGGGTTGAGGACTGTCATCAAGTGTAAATGGGATAGAAGAATCGTGTTGGAAAGCACAGCCGTAGAAGGTGAAAGCCCTGTAATCGAAATCCTGCATGCACGGGACAGTATCCAGAGTACCACGAGACACGTGAAACCTTGTGGGAAGCAGGGGGGACCACCCTCCAAGGCAAAATACCAGTATGGACCGATAGCGCATAGTACCGTGAGGGAAAGGTGAAAAGCACCCCGGGAGGGGAGTGAAAGAGAACCTGAAACCGTATGTCTACAAACAGTCGAAGCGCGTATAATTGCAGCGCGACGGCGTGCCTATTGAAGAATGAACCGGCGAGTTACTGTTACTAGCGAGGTTAAGTGGAAAACATGGAGCCGAAGCGAAAGCGAGTCTGAATAGGGCGAATAGTTAGTGATAGTAGACCCGAAACCGTAGTGATCTATCCATGGCCAGGTTGAAGCACAGGTAAAATTGTGTGGAGGACCGAACTCGTGAGCGTTGAAAAGCTTTGGGATGAGCTGTGGATAGGGGTGAAATGCCAATCGAACACGGAGATAGCTGGTTCTCCCCGAAATAGCTTTAGGGCTAGCCTCATGGAGAGAGTATAGGCGGTAGAGCACTGATCGGGCTAGGGCCCATACCGGGTACCGAACCTAGTCAAACTACGAATGGCTATACTTATACATGGGAGTCAGACTATGAGTGATAAGGCCCATAGTCAAGAGGGAAACAGCCCAGACCACCAACTAAGGTCCCTAATGCTGTACTAAGTGGCGAAGGATGTGGAATTTCTAAAACAACCAGGATGTTGGCTTAGAAGCAGCCACCATTTAAAGAGTGCGTAATAGCTCACTGGTCGAGAGACTCTGCGCCGAAAATGTCCGGGGCTAAAGTACAGAACCGAAGTTGTGGCAAATGCTTAATGCATTTGGGTAGGGGAGCGTTCTTATTGGATTGAAGCAGTACCGGAAGGAGCTGTGGACTGGTAAGAAGTGAGAATGCCGGTATGAGTAGCGAAAAGAAAGGTGAGAATCCTTTCCACCGAAAGCCTAAGGGTTCCTGAGCAACGATCGTCGACTCAGGGTAAGTCGGGACCTAAGCCGAGGCGGAAAAGCGTAGGCGATGGACAACAGGTTGAAATTCCTGTACTAGTATGAATTGTTTGATCGATGGAGTGACGCAGTAAGATAGGTCAGCACGAGGATGGAAATTCGTGTTTAAGCGTGTAGGTGAAGTGGCAGGCAAATCCACCACTTCAAAAGCTGAGGCGTGATGAGGAGTTACTAGCGATAGTGACGAACTGATTGATTCTACACTGCCGAGAAAAGCTTCTAGGTAGAGACATACTACCCGTACCGAAACCGACACAGGTGGGCGGGGAGAGAATCCTAAGGTGCGCGGGAAAACCCTCGTTAAGGAACTCGGCAAAATGCCTCCGTAACTTCGGGAAAAGGAGGACTCATGTAGTGTGAAGAGCAGTAACGCTCGGAGCATGAATGAGTGGCACAAGAGAGGCGCAAGCGACTGTTTACCACAAACACAGGTGCCTGCTAAAGCGAAAGCTGATGTATAGGTGCTGACACCTGCCCGGTGCTGGAAGGTTAAGAGGAGGGGTTAGGAGTAATCCGAAGCTCTGAATTGAAGCCCCAGTAAACGGCGGCCGTAACTATAACGGTCCTAAGGTAGCGAAATTCCTTGTCGGGTAAGTTCCGACCCGCACGAAAGGTGTAACGACTTGCGCACTGTCTCAACGAGGGACCCGGTGAAATTGAAGTACCTGTGAAGATGCAGGTTACCCGCGACTGGACAAGAAGACCCCATGGAGCTTTACTGCAACCTAAGATTGAATTTAGTTATTGAATGTACAGGATAGGTGGGAGACTTAGAAACTAGGGCGCCAGTCTTAGTGGAGTCATTGTTGGGATACCACCCTTTCCATAATTGAATTCTAACGGGAAGACTAACACCCTTCCGGACAGTCTTAGGCGGGCAGTTTGACTGGGGCGGTCGCCTCCGAAAATGTAACGGAGGCGCCCAAAGGTTCCCTCAGAGCGGACGGAAATCGCTCGAAGAGTGTAAAGGCAGAAGGGAGCTTGACTGCGAGACGGACAGGTCGAGCAGGGACGAAAGTCGGGCTTAGTGATCCGGTGGTGCCGAGTGGAAGGGCCATCGCTCAACGGATAAAAGCTACCCTGGGGATAACAGGCTAATCTCTCCCAAGAGTCCATATCGACGGGGAGGTTTGGCACCTCGATGTCGGCTCATCACATCCTGGGGCTGAAGTAGGTCCCAAGGGTTCGGCTGTTCGCCGATTAAAGTGGTACGTGAGCTGGGTTCAGAACGTCGTGAGACAGTTCGGTCCCTATCCATCGCGGGCGCAAGAAACTTGAAGGGGGCTGCTCCTAGTACGAGAGGACCGGAGTGGACGAACCGCTGGTGTACCAATTATCCTGCCAAGGGTACAGTTGGGTAGCTACGTTCGGGACGGATAAACGCTGAAAGCATCTAAGCGTGAAACCAGCCTTGAGATGAGGTTTCTCATAACATAAGTTAGTAAGATCCCATGTAGACGACATGGTTGATAGGCCAGGTGTGGAAGAGCTGTGAGGCTTGGAGCTGACTGGTACTAATAGATCGAGGGCTTTACTTGAAATAAATGTTTAACATAAATAAGTGCCTAGAGTACCTATCCAATTCAGAAATTATCTAATGTGTAACTTACATAATCTACACTTCTATGTGGTTTTCAGAGTACAAGCTCTGACAAATTCAGTGGCGATAGCTACGAGGATCCACCTGTTCCCATCTCGAACACAGTAGTTAAGCTCGTATACGCCGAAAGTACTTGGCTGGAAGCGGCCTGGGAGGATAGGTAGTCGCTGATTGACTAAAAGGACACATCGAAAGGTGTGTCTTTTTTTGTTGTATTGACTACCTATCCGACCAGGCCTTGGCCTTGGGAAAAGTAGGGCAAACGATTTGAAGGAGCAAAGCGACGCACAAATCGTATTGCATCACTTTCTTTCGTACGCAGAGAGCATAATTTAAAGGAGTGAAACGACGCATAAATTATAGCGAATCGCGTAGTTCGGGGCGTAAGATTTTGCGTAGCAAAATCCACAGCATCCGAACGGGAAGCATATATAGCGTGACTGCGTACGAATGATAGGTAGTCGCTGATTAGAGCTGGACGTACTCAGGGTTACGAACTCCCTCCGCCACAGCGAGCGAAGCAATGCGGTATGCCACTAAATCAATAGAGCATTAAGCCACTAGCCCCCTAGCATCAAATGATAGTATTCCTACTACCGCAGCGAGCGAAGCAATGCGGTATGCCACTAAATCAATAGAGCATTAAGCCACTAGCCCCCTAGCATCAAATGATAGT
>ENA-UERQ01000786-UERQ01000786.1-human-gut-metagenome-genome-assembly--contig:-NODE-786-length-20533-cov-5.434836_pt1 | contig 20533 bp, 23 predicted proteins | sample MGYA00242986_ERZ507987 | MGnify/ENA primary metagenome ERZ507987 (study PRJEB26167, sample SAMN06115429) | human gut metagenome | host: Homo sapiens | place: China:Chongqing | collected 2015-04-15...
TAATCAAGTATTTTCAAATAATGATCGTTTTCTGGTGATCATATTCAATTTTCAGTATGAAAAGAGCTATCAGACTATTAGCCTTTATCTGACGCAGCTTGCTGTCAGTTTTCTTTCGTGGGAAAGTTCTTATAACTTACCAGGAAGTATCTCATCTTGCTTTCTATTCCTTACCGAACCACTCACACTATTTCTTTATCTGATTTTGCTTTGCATTCTAATTTTACGCTATTTTTTGTGAGCTTAATCATAAATTAATGCGTAACTTTGGTATTTATTGAGCGCTGATCTGTGATGTTGTATATTCGATTTAAGGTAAATCAATTATTCCCAGGGAGAAGAATGCGTTTATTTAATTGATTTGCTTTTGGCGCGATGGCAGGGGTTGCCCCCCCCTGTCACCGCTGGCCACCAATAACCCAAGCACTTTTAACAGGAGGTTACGATGGTTATCATCGATCCTATCCGTATGGAAATTTTACGCAAGATCTTTCCTGAAATTAATGATGTCAAAATTGAAGTATTTACTCTTTTCGCATTTGGAATGGCTATTAGAGAAATATCTGATTACAGAAATACTACTACACAGGCAGTCTATAAGACCCTGAAGGAATTGTGTGAACAATATAGTTCCCCCTCCAATGAGGCCCTTAAGACTTTGTACATCACGCGACTTGCTCTGCACTCATTTCTTGAACTCAGAATAGAGCTTCAGCCAGAGGAGTAATTCGCCTCTTTTCAGGAAAAACGTGATGTGATTTATATCACGTTTTTCCTGTTGATTTAGATCAAAATGCGGTTGTCAGACTTTTCGCTTTATCACCTTTTTTATATTTAGATCAATATGTTGAATGCCTTGAAAATAGTTTTATTTCCAATTGGACAGCCCCTATTTTTTCACGTCATCATATACATAGTTTTTATGACTTAGCGGAGCATTGGAAATGATTCAAGACACCCCTATGAAACCACGTCCAGCAGGGAAGTTTATCCGACTTTATCTGGATGGTGTCGTATATGAGGAGCTAAGAAAGAAAGCCAAAAAAAATGCCAAGCCAGTACAAAAGACAGCAATTCTTATTATTGAGGAGGCGTTAGGGTTGAAGGAGTAACTCCGGTACAGAATCATTTTTTGGTGGTTAATGGTTCTGTTCCGGATTGACTTAACCCGTCAATACCGCTCTGGGTTGTTTTGTAAATAATATAAATGGAGTTTTTTTATGAATTTATCCTTATCAAAAGGCGGCCTCCCCGCGTCTGTAAAAAACCGTGCATGGCAGTACTGCCAGATGGCATGGCGTGGTGTGACCAGTAAAAAAGCGCTGTCCCGTCTGGCTGCGCTGTCTCCGCTGCTGCTACTCGGTGTGGGACAGATGGCTAATGCAACCGACCTGCTGGCCGGGGGCAAGGATGATGTGAAAGCCACCTTCGGTGCCGACTCATTCGTCATGATGTGTATCATCATCGCCGAACTGATTGTCGGTGTGGCGATGTATATCCGCACCAAGAACCTGCTGATCCTGCTGGGCCTGGTTGTGGTTATCGTCTTCACTACCGTTGGTCTTACCTTCATCAACTGATATGGAGGGAAACGATTTAGACAAATACCGTTTCCCGAAAACCCTGTCAGAGCAGAACCGCATTATTGGACTGCCCCTTGATGAAGCTATCCCCGCAGCGGTTGTTTTGCTGTGGGGATTTTTCACCAAGAAATATTTATTCAGTCTGATTATTGCGGCAGTTATCTGGCAACTGATCAGGGCGGCGAAACGCGGAAAAAGCTCCCGCTGGTTATACAACTGGTGTTACTGGTATCTGCCTACTGAATTATTCCGGGTTGTCTACCGCGTTATTCCCGATTCCAGTTTCAGGAAATGGATAAAATAAATTACCGCAGGGCCATATTATGGAAATTAGCGCTCGTAATTCATCCACCAAAATTATTGCCGTTATTATTCTATCGCTCACGACACTGGTCTTTATTCTGGGCTTTGCCGTGGCATGGCTGGCTGTGACCAACAGAGCACTCATCCACGAGCAACGTACAGTCGTCACACCGATGACCTACAACGCGCCTTTTGTGGTATCCGAAACGAAAGCCGATACCGAGTATTTCCGGATGATGACGCTGTCCTTCCTGGCCCTGCGTCTCAATGTCTCGCCTGAAACGGTCGATTCCAACCACGCTTTTCTGATGTCTTTTGTCGAACCAGAGGCCCGGGAGGAATTTAAAAAAGTACTCCAGGAAGAGGCTGCACAAATTAAAGCCAATGATGTGAATTCCACATTCTACACCACAGAAATCAATGTCTATCCCGTTGACGGCCGCATCGATGTTCGTGGCGTGCTGAAAATGTGGATTGGTAACTCTAAGCCTTCCACGGAAATAAAAACCTACCGGCTTCGTCTGAAGTACACAGGAGGCTTTACCCGTATCGGCCGGTTCTATGAGGTGACCAATGAAAAATAACCTTCCGGCGTTATTGTTTGGTACAGCCATGATGGTCGTTGTGCCCCCGGCTGCGCAGGCACAGTCACCTGCCACGATCAGCTTCCCACAAGGCGGCCAGTTCCGGCTGAGTATCAGCAATACCGATCCCAACATGATTTTTATCCCGGGTGACAAAGTCACCGCCATCACAGCGCCCGGGGGAATGCTGGCAGACAAGCGGCTGACAACGGCCGGAGGTGTGCTGTTCACCTCGGTGGCCACCCGTACTTTCACGATTTTTGTAGAAACTGCGCTGGGCCAGACCTTCTCTGTCGTGGCCACTCCCGTAAAAGGTGAGGGCCGCGTCTATCGACTGATGAGCGCAGAACCGCCCTCACGCCCTGAGACCCGTAAATGGGAAACCGCGCAGGCTTACGAAAAGCTGCTAATCAGCCTTAACCGTGCTGTGCTGACGGGCGACATACCTGATGGATACGGCGAAGTAAAACCTCTTTCTGACGGTATTCGTTTCCCCGGTGGTTTTTCTGTTACCCCCCTGAAAGCCTGGGCAGGCGACCAGCTGCGTGCCGATCGTTATGAACTGCGCAATGCCAATACCTGGGGTGTGGCGCTGCGGGAGCAGGACTTCTGGAAGCCCGGCGTTCGTGCCGTGATGTTCGATAACAACGCACAGACTCTGATGGGCGGAGGAAGAATGACCGTCACCGTTATCCGTGAAAACGGGGAGGGTGAAGATGGCCAACGTTAATAAAGTCGTCCGCCGTCGTCAGGTTGCCCTGTTTATAGCTCTGGTTCTCGGTATTGGTGCTGGCGGTGCCGGGACCTGGATGGTCTCAGAGATGAACCTGAAGAAAGCGCCCGCCGCCAAAGTGCCAAAAGGAGAACCCGCGCCGGATATGACCGGAGTGGTCAATCAGTCCTTCGATAACAAAGTCCAGCGTTCCGCCATTGCGGAAGCACAGCGGCTTAACAAGGAAACGCAGACAGAGATTAAAAAGCTGCGTACTGAAATGGGGCTTGTCAGTCGCGACCTTAAAGGTAGTCAGGATCGCATTCGTGAACTGGAAGACCAGAACCAGTTGCTGCAGACACAGCTTGAGGCCGGGAAGAATTTTGACTCCCTCAGTGCCGAACCCCTGCCGGGTGCGCTGGCCTCTCAGGGGAAACCTGTACCCGCGGGTAATGTTCCTCCCCCGACCAGTTTCTGGCCAGCAGGTGGCGGACAGGCCCCGGCCGCTCCGGTGATGACCCCCGTTCCGCGTCCGGGAATGATGGACAGTCAGGAATTCAGTCTGCCGGATACCGGGCCGAAAAAGCCCCGTTTCCCGTGGATTTCTTCCGGCAGTTTTGCTGAAGCGATCGTGGTGGAAGGGGCTGATGCCAATGCGTCCGTTACCGGCGATAAAAATACCGCCCCGATGCAGTTGCGTCTCACCGGCAAAGTTCAGATGCCTAACGATGAAGAGTTCGATCTGACGGGGTGCTTTGTGACCCTGGAGGCATGGGGGGATGTTTCCAGTGAACGAGCCATCGTTCGTAGTCGCTCAATCAGTTGCAAGCTCGGTGATGACGACATCGACCAGAAGATTGCCGGTCATGTGTCCTTTATGGGCAAGAACGGCATCAAGGGCGAAGTGGTTATGCGTAACGGCCAGATCCTGCTGTATGCCGGGGGCGCGGGCTTCCTGGACGGGATCGGCAAGGGCATTGAGAAAGCCTCCTCCACTACCGTGGGTGTCGGCGCAACTGCCAGCATGAGCGCCGGCGATATCGGCCAGGCAGGGCTCGGCGGTGGTGTCAGTTCTGCGGCCAAAACACTCTCTGATTACTACATCAAACGCGCCGAACAGTACCACCCCGTCATTCCAATCGGTGCGGGCAATGAAGTCACGCTGGTTTTCCAGGACGGTTTCCAGCTCGAAACACTGGAAGAAGCGCGCGCGAAAGCGGCTGCACGTAAGAAACAAAATCAGCCTTCTGCCTCATCCACGCCTGCTGTCATGCCAGGTAACACCCCGGACATGCTGAAGCAGCTGCAGGACTTCAGGGTAGGGGACACCGTTGATCCGACGACCGGACAGGTCGTCACACAGTAAACGGGGCCGGGAAACCGGCCACAACAACACAATCCGGAATAGTTAGTGCCCTGGAAGACGAGAAAGGGATGGGCGGTAGCGTGTCCGGGCTGCATACACAGGAAAGCGTGATGGCAGACGTACTGGACCAGTTGCAGGAGCAGGAAGACCTGATTCACGGGCTGCACATTCAGGCGGTCAGACAACAGTTAAGTGTTAAAGGTGAAAGCCTTACCCGTTGTGAATGTTGTGGAAACCGTATTCAGGAACGGCGTCAGAAAGCGATACCTGGCGTGCGTACCTGCACGGAGTGTCAGCGGGTACTGGAAATTCGGGAAAAAAATTATCAGAGGTGAGCGATGGGAAGCAGAAAAGTCAATGTGATGGTCGTGGGGGAAACCGGGACTGGCAAAACGACGACACTAAGTCAGGTCACTCGAATTTTCCTGGCAAAGTCTGACGTAAGCCAGCTCAGGGAACTGTATTCCGGTGATGACGAGGAGAGGCTGGCGGAGGCTATCCGTGAGAACTGCAACATCTGGTATCCACTGAAGCCAGGGGACGGGCATCATGATAAATAAAACTCTGACCCTCATTTTATATTGCCTTCGCTGGCTGGCATGGGCTGTTCATTATTTGGTTATCTGGCCTGCCGGAACGCTGGTACTGATTGTAGCTCTGGTGTTCTGTCTTGATAAAACTACGCCGGGAATGGTTGTGGTGGATTATCTGCAGGAGGCCGGGAATATCACCGATGGTCAGCGCTGGACGTGGCGAGAGTGTACGAAACAGATACCTGCTGGACTCCCTGCCTCATCTGAACTTCCAAAAAGTACCGACCGTTTTCAGCTGGACGCGTGCCCGGAGGTGGTCTCCGATGCCAGAGGTTATGCAGCATATGTTGACCGTACTTTGATGAGAACGCTGAATTGGCTGTGGGTTCTGATGGGGTTGACTTATGCCGGACTGGCCTGGCTTCTGGGCATCAGACCGTATTTTCCCCGCTATGTATTTGTCAAAGTCGCAGATGACAAGGGGTATATCCGCTGTGCTTCATCCCGCTCTTGTCCGGAGCGGGGGATGGGAGTTCCGGCAATTTTCCCGGTGAAAAAGAAATCCGAAAAACACCAGGGGTGCGATGTGTATGCATCTTCTCTGTCCTCCCAGACTGTCAACAAAAACGCTAAATGGCCCGAAAACGAAAGCGAGAAATGATGATGGATATTTCTTCATTACTTCTACGAGATTTTAGCGATCTGACCAGGCCGGAGTTAATTGCACGGTTGAGGCGCCTGAAGATCCTTCAGGCACGAGTGGAGTACACCCGTGACAACTTTTCTCCCCGGCAGCTAAAGGCATTCGCCCTGGCCATCCTCCTTCTGGTCATGGCTTATGCATTAACCGATTCCTTAATCTTCAGCGGCATAACCTGCCTGGTCACATTCATTGGGGTACTGCGTTATTCCCGGTTACCCATGACATGGCACACACAGCTAAAAGACGGTATCTCCCGGTTCGAGAGTCTTCGAAGTTCTCCGCTTCGTCAGATGGATGAAGCGGATGCCCATTATGACTGGCATTACGCCTCTTATTGTCTGGCTGCTGAAGTCCAGCTTATTTACTCCGCGCTTACGCAGCCAGCCAGACCCTTCAGCGCATAATTTTTCAGGAAATATCAATGAAAAAAATCACACTTTTGCTGGCAGGCAGCGCCCTGCTGTTATCCGGTTGTGCCGGTGTCAAAAGCAGTTTCGACTGTGATGCCACAACGTCTGATACCTGTATGACTATGACGAAGGCTAATCAACTGGCCCGGGACAAGGCGGCAAAACAGGCGGGAAAGCCGGCTGCGGGCGGACTGCCTTCCCTGGTTAATCTTCCGGCCACCTCTGCGGCGGCGGTTCCGTCTGCATCCCGTTCCGTCGTCAGTGTCCCTTCCGGCGCGCGGGTAACCAGCAACAGACCCGCTGTATCAGCTGGCACCGCAACAGGTATAAGCACGAACGCCGCAGCGTCAACACTGACACCCCGTCCGGTTGCCGTAACGCCAATAACACCTGTTTCACGCACAAATGTGTCCGCAGTCACTCCGGCACCCTCATGCCAGAGCGTGCGTTGTGACAATCCAGGCTCCGTGCACCCACAACGCAGCCAGGACCAGATAGCCACGGTCTGGATTGCGCCCTGGGTGGACAGCGATAACGCCTTCCATCAGCCCGGTCGTGTGTCCTTTGTGGTCAGTCCTGCCGATTGGGTTCTTCCGGCCCGGATAAATTAAGGAGTCTCGGGTGAAAAAATTTCTGAACGTACTGGAAAATCTGCAGAACGCCTTCCGGATGCCGGATGGCGCGTCGGAGATGACGCGCAACCTGGCCAGCTTGGACTTTCCGCAGCTTACCAGCGTCCTGCCATACCGTGATTATGACCGTGACAGTGGGCTGTTTGTGAACCGCAGTACGGTGGGTTTTCTGCTACGTGCAGAGCCCCTTATCGGCGCTAACGAACAAATTGTGTATGTGCTGGAAGATCTCATCAAAAGCAAGCTGCCGCGTAAGACGCCGATATCATTCCACCTGGTGTCCAGCAAGCTGATCGGTGATCAGCTTGACCGGGGCCTGTCTGAGTTCCGCTGGCAGGGGAAGCATGCTGACAAATTTAACCGTATCACCCGGGCATATTATCAGCGCGCTGCGCAGCAGCAGTTCAACAGCCCGACCGGCCTGCCGCTGACCCTGCGTGACTATCGTCTGTATATTTCTTACTGCGTGAAGGCGAAGAAGCGGACGGCGGCCGTGATGACGGAAGTCGCTCATACCCTGAAAGTGCTGCGTTCCTCTCTGGACGCGGCAAAAATTTACACGCAGGCGGCCGATGACCAGGAGCTGGCTACGCTGGTTCACGGGATGCTGAATGCCCGTCATGATCAGTTGTACCCGGATGAGATTCGTGTCGGCAAATTTGATGAGCTGCATCAGCGCTGTGTTGACCAGCGTATCGGTATCGATGTGCGTCCGGATGATGTTCTTATTAGTCTTGCCGACCGTCAGGGCAGCGTAACCTCCACGCGGGCTATTAACTTCATGCTGGAGAACAACCCGGATATGTTCATGCTGTGGATGGGGGGAGATAACCTGTCCAACCTGCTCAGCCCGGACCTGACCATCGCCAGCCCGTTCGTCATCACGATGGTGATGGAGGCCGAAGACCAGGTGGCGACGCAAGGGGAAGCCACGCGCAAATATCTCGACCGGGATAAAAAAGCAAACTCTCCCTATGCCACCCTGTTTCCTGGTGTGGCAAAACAGGCTAAAGAATGGAAGGAAATCCGCGAGCATCTTAACAGCAACCAGACCTGTATTGTCCGCTATTACTATAACGTCACCACGTTCTGTCCGGATACGGATGAGGATGCGCTGGTCTGCGAACAGCAGGTCATTAATACCTTCAAGAAGAATGGCATAGATCTGTTTTCCCCGACCTATATGCAGTTCCGTAACTGGATAGCGATGATCCCCTTCATTCATGCGGAAGGGCTCTGGGAAGACATCAAAATGGGCGGGGCCACGTGCCGGGCCGAAAGTATCCAGGCCGTGAATCTGCTGCCGGTGGTAGCCGACAACCGGCTGTGTCAGGGAGGATTGTTGACGCCGTCCTACCGCAACCAGCTGGCGTTCCTCGATATCTACGGGGACGGGATGGGTAACACCAACTACAACATGGCGGTCACTGGCACCTCGGGGGCAGGCAAGACCGGTCTGGTACAGCCTATTCTGCGCAGCGTGCTGGACTCCGGCGGTATTGCCTGGGTGTTTGACATGGGGGACGGCTACAAGTCGTTCTGTGAGAACGTGGGCGGCACATACCTTGACGGTAAGTCACTCAAATTCAATCCGTTTGCCAACATTTCCAATATCAATGAGTCAGGGGAACGTATCCGTGACCAGCTGGCTGTGCTGGCAAGCCCTAACGGTACGCTGGATGAAGTCCATCACAGTCTGCTGCTGCGCGGGGTACAGGAAGCCTGGGAAGCTCACAAGGAAAAAGCCCGAATTGACCACGTCGTCCAGAAGCTGACGGCCATCCGTGAGGATGAGAAATACCAGAACTCGCCGGGTATCACCAACCGACTGGATGAAATTATCGAGCTGCTCGGTAAGTACTGCTCCTGGGGAATTTACGGCGAATACTTTAACAGCGACGAGCCGTCACTGACCGATGATGCCCGCTTTATCGTCCTGGAGCTGGGGGGCCTGCAGGACAAGCCTGATCTGCTGGTTGCGGTGATGTTTTCCCTCATCATCTACATCGAAGACAAAATGTACCGCACGCCGCGCAGCCTGAAGAAATGTTGCACCATCGACGAAGGCTGGAAGCTGCTCAACTTTAAAAATGAGAAGGTCGGTCAGTTCATTGAAACCGGCTACCGTACTGTACGCCGCCACCGTGGCGCGTTCATCACCATCAGCCAGAACATCAAAGACTTTGACGCCGATGATGCTTCCGGAGCTGCAAAAGCGGCCTGGGGTAACTCTGCCTTCAAGGTGATCCTCAAACAGGATGCCTCTGAGTTTAAGCAGTATAACCAGAACCGTCCCAACCAGTTCAGCGAACTGGAGCGCAGTGTTATCGGCAAGTTCGGTGATGCCAAAGACCAGTGGTTCTCCTCCTTTATGCTGCGCATCAACGATACCTGCAGTTTCCACCGTCTCTTTGTCGATCCGCTCAGTCGAGCGATGTTCAGTTCAAAGGGTGATGACTTCGAATTTATCCGCCAGTGCCGGGAACAGAACATGGATATCCATGACGCTGTATACCAGCTGGCACAACGTAACTTCCCTGATGAGATGCGCGAACTGGAAGCGCTTGCGGAGGCCGCATGAAAACGGAACAACAGGTTAACGACACTCAGTCAAAACCCACAACTGCCAGAAAGACCCTGACTCAACGCGAACGCCAGAGGCGTCGCTGTCTGCGTAGCCTGCTGCTGGTTGCCGCCACCATCCTGTGTATTAACGCTGCTGTCACGTCGTTGCTGATTAGCTGGCGTACGCCAGTGGTGGTGTCATTTGATATGAAAAAAACGCTGGATCAGTTCACTGAACAGGCCGGCGCTCAGTCACTGGATGAGCCTCAGACTAAGGCACTTACCGAACGATTTATGAACAGCCTCAATGCTGAGTTGCAGGAATGGCAGCGCCGCCATGATGCACTCATCCTGGTGACGCCCGCAGTGGTCAGCGGGGCGGGCGACATCACTGATGAGATTCAGACAGGGGTGGCACACCGAATGGCGGCGGGAGGCGGCAACTGATGAAAAAAGGGCTGCTGGCACTGTTGTTGATTTCCGGCGTAGCACAGGCAAAAAATCTGGGGACATGGGGGGAAATGTACCCCATTGCTGAGCAGGACATGCTCACTACCATCCATACCCGCCTGAAGGCAATGGAGGCCAGCGGTGAGATGGCCCGGGAGCAGGAAGCATTCAAACAGCGTGTCATTGAAAACACTCTACGTCCCAGGCCTGTTGAAGGGCTGACGCTGGCGCAGGAGAACACCACGCACTATATCGATCCATCGCTGACGGTCAGTGAAGATCTGAAAGACCATCAGGGGCGGGTGTTCGCTCGTAAAGGGCAGGTGATTAACCCGCTGGATACCGTACCGTTCACCGACACGCTCTATTTTATTGATGCAGATAATCCGCAACAGCTGTCCTGGATGAAAGCGCAGAAACCCGGAACGTTGACTTACCGCGTCATTCTGGTCAACGGCGATATCCGTGAGGCGACCAAAGCCCTGGACACGCGTATTTATTTTGACCAGGACGGCACGCTAAGCAGGAAGTTTGAACTGAAATCTATCCCTGCGCGGGTGACTCTCTCGGAAGACCGACGTCGCCTTCGGGTAGATACTTTTGCGCTCCCTGGACCCGGAGAAGCCCATGAATAGGTTACTTATTCTGTTACTCATGGCTTTTGCCTTCAGCTGGTCGTCAGTGAGCAATGCTGCCACTACCAGCGCTTCCGTGGAGTGCGAGGGACGTTTTGTAAACCCGATCACCGATGTCTGCTGGGAGTGCATTTTCCCGGTCACCATTGGCAATGTGCCTGTGGCAAAGGGACGTCAGCCGGATACGCCGAATCCTGGCATGCCCATCCAGTTTTGTCCTATGGGGATTTTCTGGCGTGTGGGACTGGCCATTGGCTACTGGGAGCCGATGGCGCTGACTGATGTTACTCGTTCCCCTTACTGCATGGTGAATCTGGGCGGGTTCAATATCAATGTGGGTAATGTCGGTACCGGGACAGGCGGGCAGGAGAACAGGGCCAACCCCGGCGCGTTCTACCATGTTCACTGGTACAAATATCCGCTGACATACTGGCTCAATATCATCACATCAATGGGCTGTCTGCAGGGAGGAGACATGGACATAGGGTATCTGTCTGAACTTGATCCTATGTGGGACAGCAGCTCGCTCAGCATGATTATCCAGCCTGAAGCCATTCTGTTCGGCAACGTGATTGCGCAGGCAGCCTGTGCGGCTGATGCCGCTGCAAGTCTGGTGCATATGCCGCTGGACCCCCTGTTCTGGTGTGCTGGTAGCCAGGGAAGTATGTACCCCTTTAACGGCTGGGTATCGAATGAATTCAGCCCGATGCAGACCTCGCTGCTGCTCAGTGAACGAATGGCATTCAAGCTGCACCGACAGGGCATGATCATGAACTCCGTTGGGGCTGATACGGCGGTTTGCTTTGAATATCCATCTCCTATCATTCCGAAAAGCCGCTGGCGTTATCACCTGGTCAATAAATATCCCGATGCAGGGCAGTGTCATCCGCTGGGCCGCAGCGTGACACGGTGGGAAACCGGCAAGAACATGCCTAATGACCGTCGAAATTTTGGGTATCTCTTCTGGCGTAAACGCAACTGCGTTTTCCTCTAAGGAGCACAGTATGTTTGTGAACAAGCTATTGATTTTCCTGATCGCTCTGTTGACCTCAGGGCTGACTCAGGCCACTGAACACACGGAAAACCGGCAGTTTATCAAGGAGCAGCTCAGACTGGACCGTCAGCGATTTCAGTCTCTGCAAACCCCGGATTTCCTGAAGCAGGCCCGTCCGGTAGCTCCGCAGGATCAGTCGTTCCTTGATGCGCAGGCACAGCAATTCCGGCAATCCATGCAGCCCGGGGAGCGCCCTGTTGATGCTGCGCTGGTCTTTGTTTCATTCTCGATGCCATCTGATGAACTGAAACAGCGCGTTCAGGACGCGGCAGCACTGAATATTCCGGTGGTTATCCGGGGGATGGTGAACGGCGATATGCGGGCCACGGCGAATGCTGTCGCTGGTCTGGTAAAAGAGAGCAATACCGGAGGTGTGCAGATAGACCCAACCACCTTTCGTAAGTACAACATTACCGCCGTACCGGTACTGATCGTTGCCTGCGGAAATCAGGGCGATAAAGTCGACCGCCTTCAGGGTGATCTCACGCTGCATCAGGCGCTGAAACGCGTTGCAGAAGAAGGTGACTGCGCACAGACCGCGAAAAGCCTGCTGGGCGAGGGGGAATAATGAAAAGGATACTCCCTTTATTTGTGTTTACGGCATCGGTTTTTATGGTGCAACCGCTCATTGCCAACGAGCAATTTAATCAGGGCATGCAGCAGGGGAAAGCGAACAAAGGGCAGGGTGCTGATGCCATTCAGGGATTTAAGCCAGCTGAAGTCATCCCGGGCTACACGACATCCCCCTCTGAAAGCGGATACTACGGTGGGGTGACCTCATCGGGTGTGGATATGACAGCACCAGGTTCTGCAGCGTTGAACAGTTCTGAGGCCGGGAAAACTATTACGGAATCTATCCTTAATACTCCTGCAAACAATAAACCATCGCTGGATGCACCGTTTATTTCCGAGGGACTGGATATGCAGGCGAAAGCGGAAACTATCACCGGAGGGGGATTCGACGGTTGTGTGGACCAGCCAGCGAGTTTTACGGAAATCACCACGCATCAATGCCTACGGGACACGAAAATTGAGCAGTATTGCACCCGTACCGCGACCATTACCGGGGACTGGAAAAACACAGAAGTCTACCGGTATGTGACGATTTCTCCGGGGCAGTTCCGCTACAGCCAGAACGGAAAGCAACTGGTATTCAGCGTAACCTCTCCGGTGACGGGCGTCGTGATGAATGCACAACTGAAGGTGTCTGCCAGTTTTTATTTCCTCAACTCCCGCTATACGTTCATGAACTCTGTTTTTAACGTCATGACGCTACCGGGCAAGACAGATACTTTCACATTAAGTGGCGCTCCCGGCTTGAACATTACTGAAGGTCAGGTGCTGACAGGAACAGGTTGCACAGCTAACGGCAACTGTATAAGCGGTGGTAACGGGGACTGGCAGGTTTATCAATCACTGGTCAGTGGGAAATCGACGTTCACGCTCACCATGTACGTCAGAGTCAGCGAAAAAGAATGGGTGCCACGCGTGGAGTGGTCGGAAAGTTGTCCTTTCAGTAAATCAGAAGGGGCAATGACGGGTTCCCAGTGTGTAGAGCCAGGAGGGACGCGAAGCGTCGTTGTCGGAGGAAAAACCTACAGCATCCATCAGGACTGCTGGAAATGGCAGGACACCTACCTGACCCAGACCGAGACGGAAGGAACCTGCGGGGAGTACATGAAAGACTCCGCCTGTACAGTGACGCGCAGCCAGTGTGCGGATTCCGTAGATGGTTTTTGTGTTAGCCAGCAAGTGACGTACTCCTGTGAGCGGAAAAAAACGGGTAACGGGCAGATTTGCGGTGGTGAGTTTTTCTGTACTGACGGCAGCTGCGCGCAGGGCCAGACCGGAACCAGCAATATGTTTGGTCAGGCCGTCTCCGCGCTGGCCGCCGTCGCTGCCGCAGGTGAGGACGTGGCTGAGCTGAACGGAGAGAATGTCAGGGCATTCACTGGCGAGGCCAAGTCCTGCAAAAAGATGGCCGTGGGCTTCAATAACTGCTGCAAGGATTCCGGATGGGGCCAGGATGTGGGGCTGTCGAGCTGCAGCAGCGATGAAAAAGCGCTGGGCAAGGCCAAAGAGAAAAAACTGACGGTCTATGTCGGGGAATACTGCAGTAAAAAAGTTCTCGGCGTGTGTCTCGAGAAAAAGCGCGGCTACTGCCAGTTTGATTCCAAACTGGCGCGTATTGTCCAGGAGCAGGGGCGTCGTGACCAGCTGGGCGTTGGCTTCGGCAGCGGAAAGTCACCGGACTGTCGTGGCATAACGGTGGATGAACTGCAGCGCCTCGATTTTGGGGTGATGAACTTCAGTGATTTTTACAGTGATCTCGATGCCGGCAGTGACATTCCGGAAGACCAGGCGTTGCTGAAAAAAGCGCAGGACATCATTGCTGAAAAAATGAAGGAGAACGCACCATGAGATGTATTGCCGGTGCGCTTGTCCTGATGATGGCAGCATCACTGCATGCTGCTCCCGAGGAGGTGCTGGCACCTGAGTATGCCCGGGAAGAGGGATGGCAGTGGTACAACCCCAATGCTGAAGAGGCTGAACCCGAACCGGCGTCGCCGCCGACACTACGGGAACGTCTGGCCAGCATGACACCATCAGAGCAGAAAAAGGTGCTCCAGCAGGCTACCCGTGAAGCGCTGGACACCGCCATTCTGTATCCCTCTGCGGAGAACTTTCGCCGCTTTATGACACTCCAGAACTTCTGGACTGACCGGGCAACGGATTTCACCCAGACGGCGAAACTGGCCCGGCTGAAGTATCCGGAGCTGGATTACAACGTGAAGCGCAGTCATTACAACGGCACGGTGGAAGCCCGCCTGACCGAAGAGAAGAAGGTCCAGAATGCGGTTATCAGCCAGGTGGCGCAGCGTTATGGCCTGTTCTTTTTCTACCGGGGCAACAATGCCGTCGACAACCTGATGGCCGGGGTGATACGCGCTTTCTGTGAAGATCGGGGGATCAGCCTGATGGCCGTCAGCGTGGACGGTAAACTCAGCGACCAGCTTCCGCAAAGTCGCCCTGACAGCGGGCAGGCTGAAAAAATGCGCGTCACCCACTTCCCGGCCACGTTTCTGGTCGACCCGAAAACTCACCAGTGGCAACCCCTTGCGTGGGGATTTATGAGCCACGATGACCTGGACCGCCAGATGGTCAGCGTCCTTACCCACTTTGCACCTGACTACTGATAACACCTGTCTTTTGAGGTAACCCATGCTTATTACCGTATTGCGGACCGCCATCCTGATGGCGGCGATGCTGGCCGGCTGTCTGCAGGCCGGAACACTGGATGATATTCGTGCTCTTGAAGCCGGGAAAACGGGCCGCAGCGCCCCTGCGATGGACGCTATCAGCCTGCCGGAGAACAGGGCGACACCGACAACAGACCGTGCCGCTCAGGATACGTCACCTGTCTGGTACACGCTGAGTGACGGGCGGAAAGTTAACCTGCAGGACTGGAAGGTGGTGCTGTTTATGCAGTCGACCTGCCAGTACTGCCGCCAGTTTGCTCCGGTCCTTAAAGCTTTTTCTCAGCAAACCGGTCTTGACGTTTTCCCCATCAGCCTTGACGGGAAGGGGGATGTCGAATTTCCCGATGTTCTGCCAGCAACGCCGGATGTGATGGTGGAATATTTCCAGAGTGGCCTGCCGGTGGCCACGCCAACCACCTTTCTGACCAACGTCAACACGATGGAAACCTGGCCGCTGCTGCAGGGGGCCGCAGAGACCGGTGAGTTTCGCAGCCGGCTCAATGAGGTGCTGCGTATGGCACTGGATCGGCAGTCAGGGAAAAGCATTCCACTCAACGCTCAGGGACAACAATAATGCGACTGAAACCGCTCTGCCTGGCCTTTGCGCTGGGCCTGTACAGTGCAGGAACGGCACATGCCGGGCTGCAGGATGACATGAATTCATTCTTTAATGACATGAGTTATGCCAGCAACACCACCTCGGCAAAAGCCTGGCAGGGGCAGGCCGCACGTTATGTCTCCGGAGGCTCGTTCTACGCGCGCACCGGCAACAAGAACATTCAGCTGGTTTCCATCAGTCTGCCGTCCATCAACGCCGGGTGCGGCGGGATTGACGTGTATCTGGGGGCGTTTTCCTTTATTAACTCCGACCAGATTATGGCGTTTGTGAAACAGACGATGGCGAACGCGGCGGGCTACTTCTTTGACCTTGCGCTGGAAACTACCGTACCGGAACTCAAGGCCGCGAAAGACTTTCTGCAGAAGATGGCCGCTGATATTAACCGGTTCAATATGTCCAGTTGTCAGGCGGCAAAGGCGATGGTCGACAGCGTGGCATCGCTGTGGGGAGAGAGTCAGCAGAACGTCTGCCAGTCTGTTGGCGGGCAGAAAAGTGTCTTTTCAGACTGGGTGGCTTCCCGGCAGGGGTGTACTTCCGGCGGCAAATACGGCTCCGTCGCGGACAAAGCCACCGGCGCGGAAAAGGACCAGGTCCTGAAGGATATTAACCTGATGTGGGATGCGCTCGGCAACAGCTCGCTCAGCAGCAATGCAGAGCTGCGTCAGTTCGCCATGAGCATCAGTGGCTCGGTGATTTTCGGCAGTTCCGGGGAAGTACGAATCCTGTCTTCGATGGCATCGGACCGCAGTCTACTGACAGCGATGATGAGCGGGGGGACGGCAAAGGTATACGTCTGCGATAACCAGAATAAATGCCTGTCACCGACTCTGAATAACGTGACGATTTCCGCAGACAAATCGCTTATTAAGATGGTGCAGGACATGCTGACCAGTATCGAGAACAAGGCCATCACCGACACGCCGCTGACGGAAAAAGAGAAGCAGTTCATCAACAGTACCTCCATCCCCATTCTCTCCTGGATTGTGGACCAGTCGTCACTGAGTGTCTCTCAGTCCCTGTTTGCCCAGCTGACGGATTACATCGCGGTCGACATCTATCTGCAGTATCTGGAAGCCGTGATGAAGGTGGTTAACGGATCGCTTGCCACCAAAGATTACCCGGGCGCCAACATGAAAGAGCTGAAAAGCGGGCTGGCCGACGCGCGTCAGGCGCTTAACTCGCTGCGTATGGAAGTGCAGATCAAAGAAGATGCCCTTATCTCCGCGCAGCAGCAAATCCGCTTTATCCGCCAGCAGGTCTCCTCAAAGATGAGCGATCGTGTGCTGGGTAACTACCAGTTCAGCAGGGTGAATTGATATGGCTGTTGATACGATTTACACCGTTGCCGGCGGGGCGTGGTTTCAGGATACGCTCAATGGCGTGGCGGCATTTTTTAACAGCAGGGCCGGAGACTCACTGATTGCTATGGCCACCGCCGTATCGGTGATTGTCGGGGCGGCAACCTATATCCGGACACGCAATATTATGGACCTGGTCAAATGGGCCGGGTTTTATGTCCTGGTGATTGCCGTTCTGGTCGGGGACAAGCGGAACGTGCAGATTATTGACCTGTCTGAACCAGCGGCCATCTATCAGGTGGATAATGTCCCTACCGGCCTTGCAGCCCCTGCCAGCCTGATCACACGAATTGGTGCCGGAATGGCACAGGTTTACGATTTTGTGTTTGCCCGGCCGGACGCGCTGACTTACAGCAAAACCGGGATGCTGTTCGGCGCGCAGCTGGCGGCGGGGAGCAGTGACTTCCGGTTCTCTGAGCCGGAAATTCAGCGCATGTTCTCTGATTACGTTCATAACTGCGTGGTGGGTGACATTATGCTGAACAATAAGTACAGCATTGGCGACCTGATGAATTCTACAGACCCATACGCGCTGATATTCAGTAAACCCAGTCCTCTGCGTGGTCTGTATGACAAAAACCGCAATTTTCTGACATGCGAGCAGGCCACAACCAAAATAAACACTGATTCGAGTGATATCAGTGGACGGAATATGTTCCCGTTTCTCCAGCAGGTGCTTAACCGGATGCACGGTTTCACGAACCAGGTCTTTGGTCCGACAAACGGTGCCAGTACGGCACTGTTCACCGAAATGCTGGGCGACAGCTATAACTATTTTCACGGCAATTCCATGACCTCCACCGAAATCATCCGCAAGAACGTGGTGATGAATGGCCTGCGCAGTGGTCTGGAGAGCTTTTCAGCGCAGAATGGCGATACGGCCGGACTGGTGAACACCGCTACGCAGACATCGATGGCAAAAATGCGCCTGTCTCAGGCGACCAGTGCGTCCATCGCTGCCAACACGCTGCCGGTAATGCACAGCGTTCTGCTGGGCATGACAATGGCACTGTTCCCGGTATTGATTGTTCTGGCCGTGGTGAGTTCCCTGTCCTGGACCATTATCAAGGGCTATATCTACACCATTGCCTATCTGCAGATGTGGCCCATTCTGTTCTCCATACTGAACCATGCAATGAACTTCTACCTGCAGGGCAAACTCAACGGGACTGCGGTGACGCTGGCCACGTTTGACCAGGTGCAGAATACCTATTCAGATATCGGCACCACAGCCGGCTGGCTGGCGCTGTCCATCCCGTTTATCGCCTGGGGGATGGTGAAAGGCCTGGGGCAGGTGGTGTCGCAGGCGGGGAACTATCTGGGACAGACCCTGCAGTCTGCCTCCACACAATCGTCGTCTCAGGCTATCGACGGTAACTGGTCGTATAACAATATGACGACCGGGAACGTGCAGGGGAACAAGTGGGACACTAACTACAGCCATCGTGAAGGGCATATGACCAGTCAGCTGGAGAGCGGGGCGACGAAAACCCTGACATCGTCAGGGCAGTCGGTCTACAACACCACGGAAGCAATTTCAAAATTACCGGTCGATATTGCGCTGGGTAAAACCGCATCCAGCAGTTGGCAGCAGCAGCAACGTGATGCCCTGAGCGAAGCGCAGAGCCTCAGCAACAGTCTGTCACAGACCTCCAGCCTGGCCACCTCGCAGATGAGTCAGTGGAGCCAGCAGAGGGGAAACAGCGACACCACGGTGACAGGCAGCGATGCCTCTGCCAGCAGCAATCTGACCAAAGCGCTGAACACCATTCAGTCTATTGGTTCCCGCTATGCCCGGGATGAAAATACCACTCTGGCGGAAGGGATTCGTGCAGCGGCAACCAAGAGTCAGGATATGAGTTTTGGTGCCGGGGCCAGTGTGCAGGGCTCTGTTGACTCAGACCGTCAGATCCTGGGCAAAGTTGCCGGCCTTGTGACCGGAGGGAAAGTCTCAGGGGAAGCGCATCTGAAAGGTGAGTATACGGGCAGAAGCGGCTCCTCGCACGGCACCAGTTCCGATCTGACTCAGCAGGGCGGGACCAGCAAAGGGTTCAGTGCCCAGGAGCTTAAGGATTTCCGCGATGCAATGGACGTGGTGAGTTCCAGTCGCGTGACCGACAGCGGCAGCCATACGGACAATGCCTCGGCCTCGCTGGCGAACCAGTTGTCGTCCACCTTCTCCAGCCTGAAAAGCCAGGCATCGCAGTATAATGATGCGGTTACCCGCAGCCATGAATACTCACAGCTGGCCAGCTATGCGGAGAACAACAGTGCCAGTATTAACCAGAACTACTCGCAGGAGTTTGTTGGGTATGTCACCAGTAAGCGTCCGGGTGAAGCTGATCAGCTGCTTTCTGACGCGGCCAGCCCGGAAGTACGTGCCGAGCGTGACAGACTGGCGCAGGCATTTGTGGAAGATCGCATGAAGCCGCAACTGCTGCAGGAGTTTGAGCAGAACAGGGGCCGAACCGGTGAGGGGATGGGAAGTGTAGGAGCTTCCTCTGGTGGCGGTAATCTGCAGAGTGAATATGATACGCAACAGACACAAATGGAAAACCGGGCAAACGCTGGCGGCGTGAGACAGCAGGATGATATCAGTGGTGATGTGGCTGACAGACGCCGTCACGCCGAATCTCAGGTCAGTGATGAAAAAAATACTGTGATCTCGTCCGGCAATATACCGAAGGAAGAATACAACAACTTGCAGAGTGAACATGAACAGGGTAATAAAAACTTTAATGAAGCGAAATTATCTGAAAATGAAAGGCAAAAAGTCTATAAGCATGATGCTTTTACGGATTATGAAGATAAAATTAAGGATATAAAGGACGAGCTAGCAAAGAAATCAAAAGATTTAATGTAAGAGGGATTTATGAAAAAGTCAGAGCTTGAAAAAGATGTTGATGATTTACTGAAAAGATTAATTTCCAGTGACTATGATATTCCGGATAATTCTGGTGTCATGAAGATTCTCTTGCGGAAATTGTTCATGGTAACGTTTATTGGAGTAGTGTTAGTTAGTTTGAACTTTCTGTTGTATCAGGATGAATGGCGTGACCTTCTGGCAGTGCTTGTGTTTTCTATATTGCCTCTTGCGATTTTTAGCCTTGTTTTTATCGCGTCTTTGTATCAGCCGGTTAGTATGTATCTGTCATTAACTGATGAAATAAAAGAAACTTCTTTAGTTGTTCAGTTGTTAATAAAGAAAGTAAGACATTATTGGCATGTGCTGTTTGCTTTGAATTGTGCGGTTGGCATTGTATTGCTTTTTATAGATGATGGTTTTGTTGTTGGATTCGGTGCAGCATGGTTTGTAACGTACATTATGGGGATTATAGCGTTTCAGACATCACTATCCAGATACATGACCCCAGCAGTGGTAAGCAGTTTATCCAAAGTTAAAGAGTTGCGCTCCGCCTCACCAAAATAAACGTTTCATCTTAGTCTGAATCTCTAAAAAATCTTAAAGCATAGCCGCATGATTGATGTGGTTATGCTTCTGTTTGTACATTAACCATACCTGTACTGAGCGTACGGGCAATAACAGTAATACCTCCCGGCATGGCAGATAGCATGCCACTTATACGGAAATGAGAAAAATTATATGAAACATAATGTTAAGCTGATGGCAATGACTGCCGTTTTATCCTCCGTTCTCGTGCTCTCTGGGTGTGGCGCGATGAGCACAGTGAATCGCCACAGATAATCTAGACACTTCCGAGCCGTTGATAATACTGGTTTTCATATTCTGTCGGTGACATCTGAT
>ENA-UERQ01000790-UERQ01000790.1-human-gut-metagenome-genome-assembly--contig:-NODE-790-length-20446-cov-5.550052_pt1 | contig 20446 bp, 19 predicted proteins | sample MGYA00242986_ERZ507987 | MGnify/ENA primary metagenome ERZ507987 (study PRJEB26167, sample SAMN06115429) | human gut metagenome | host: Homo sapiens | place: China:Chongqing | collected 2015-04-15...
ATAAGCTTTATCAAATAAAACTTTTTTAAATTTTTCAAACTTTTAGGCTTGATTTTCTCAATTTCATAGGCTATAATGTAATCAACAATGATTATTCATTAGTTTGAATTGTTGTGAAATAAAAGTTTATTTCTAAGCTATTTTAATTCTTTACTTTATTTCGTAAGTACATTATGAATTGTGTCAAAGTTGTCACAACAAAAAGGAGAGATTAATATGTCAGAATTAAAAGGTACAAAAACTGAACAAAACTTACAGGCCGCTTTTGCCGGTGAATCTCAAGCTAACCGTAAATATACATACTACGCTTCTGCGGCACGTAAAGCCGGTTTGAACAAAATTGCTGACTTCTTCGAAGAAACAGCTGTAAACGAAAGCGCTCATGCTAAAGTTTGGTTCAAATTATTACATGGTGGCGACGTTAACGCTGATACTGCAGTAAACTTGAAAGACGCTGCAGCCGGTGAAAACTACGAACACACTGAAATGTACCCTGAATTTGCTAAAGTAGCAAAAGAAGAAGGCTTTGCTAAAATCGCATTCCTTTTCGAACAAGTTGGTAAAATCGAAGCTCGTCATGAAGAACGTTATCTTGATCTTTTGAGCTATGTAAACGGCGGTAAAGTATTCAAACGCGAAGAACCGGTTGCATGGATTTGCGCTAACTGCGGTTACATCCACGTTGGTACTGAAGCTCCTCAGGTTTGCCCTGTATGTGCTCATCCACAAGCATTCTTCTCCCAACACAGCGAAACACTTTTATAATTTAAAGTAAGTAACAATTTTTTGTATATACTCAAGTGAGCAACTTATAACCTATATTAAACAAGTGCTATTTAACCTTCGACGAGTGTCATTTACTGCATACAACAAGTGTTGTCTCTTATGATCATCAAGTGATGAACCGATGTAGAAGATAGAACTCCTAAAAAATTATGTATGCTAACTAATGATTTAGTGGCAGTATACGGGAAATAAGTATTTCCTCTCACTATGTATGAAAAGTTCACATGTTGTTAGCGCCAAGTGGCGTAACATACTATAGAAACCAAGTGGTTTCACCCAAAAGAAAAGGGCCCCTTTCGGGGCTCTTTTCTTTTTATTGCAGATCCCCCTTACAGCATGAAATAAAGAAGATACAATTGAGCACATAAAAGAGCGGCGTCATACGGCGCCGCTCTTAAAATCATATATAGTTATGAATGCAATACTCCGTCTTTAAATTGCCAACGACTATCGCCGACTGCTTTTGCTTCCGCTTCATTATGAGTAACCCACAAACAAGGAATACGCCATTCCTTGATGATTTTCACAATATCATCCTGTACCTGTTCCCGTAATGTCCAATCTAAGGCTGATAAGGGCTCATCTAAGAGCAAAATACACGGCTTAGCATATAAAGCCCGCCCTAAGGCCACACGTTGCTGTTCACCGCCGGATAGATTACCGGCCTTCGTATTCGTATATTGTTCCAGATGCAGTCGCGCCAAAATACGATCAAGCAGTTCTTTATCGCCCCGTTTGCTGTAAGTAATATTATGTACCACGTTCATATGGGGAAACACGATATTTCCCTGCGGCATATACCCCACTTCACGACGTTGCGGTTTTACAAATATATTTTGCTCCTTGTGAAACCAATAAATCCCATCATGACTAATGAAACCCGCTTTGGGTTTAATGAGTCCAGCTAAACTTTTTATCAAAGTAGATTTACCGTTCCCAGAAGCCCCGGTGAGCGCAGTAATGCCTTCGCTCAATGTGCCCTTGCCTTGCACCAGAATAGTAGGGCGCTGAACTTTAATATCAAATTCTATCATACTACGCCTACCTTTCTTCACGATGTTGGAACAAGGAACCTTTGGTAATGAAGTGAACCGTCCACAATAAACCCAACGTAAGAGCGCATATATAAAGAACCAAGCTAAACGCCCCTTCATAATCACCGAATTCTACCAATGAGTAAATAGCCAGCGGCATAGTTCGGGTAACGCCCGGAATATTGCCGGCAATCAAAATGGTGGCGCCAAATTCGCCCAAAGCACGACTAAAAGCTAAGATACTCCCCGTCAAAATTCCTTTCCACGCGAGCGGTATCGATATAGTAAAAAATATACGAAGTTCCAATGCTCCCAATGTTCGGGCTACATCTTCAACCGCAGGATCAATGGAACCCAAAGCGGAACGCACCGTCTGGTAAAACAAGGGAAAGCCGATAATCGAAGAAGCGAGAACCGCCCCTGCTTTAGCAAAAACAACCTGCCAACCGTTAGCATCAAGCCATGCCCCAAAACTATTGCCCGGTGTAAATATAACAAGTAACATAAAGCCAACCACTACCGGTGGCAATACAAGAGGCAAAGTAACAATAGAATCAATCAACGCCTTACCGGGAAACGAATACCGTTTTAATATATAACAAAGCAACAGTCCCACTACCATTATATTAAACAATGCTATACACGCTACTTCCAGCGACAGCCATAATGGAGTCATACGCCACAACCTTTCAAACGAATCCTATAATCTACAATAGGCGGTTCATCACCTGAACCGCCTATGCATTCTTATATACTCTGTCAACAACCGTTCATCATCTTATTTAGCGCTGTTAGCTACACTGGTGAAGCCGTATTTTTGTAAAATCTGTTGAGCTTCATTGCTGGTTAAATAATCATAGAATTGCTGTGCCAATTCATTGTCATATTTCGTTACGATGCCGATTGGATAACGAATCGGCTCATGACTGTCACTAGGAGCGACCGCGGCAATGTCTACGCGATTTTGCAAGTCCATAGCATCGGTTTTATATACAAAACCGGCATCAGCGGAACCTTCGGCTACATAAGCGCCAACTGCTTTAACGTCTTTAGCGTAAACGATTTTGCTTTCTAACTGATCCCAAAGGTTTAATTTGGTCAATGTCTGTTTAGCATATTTACCGGCCGGTACAGTTTCAACGGTGCCGATAGCTAAACGGTTAACAGTAGGTAACTGTTCGATAGTAATTTTTGGCTTATCTTTAGGAACAATTAATACTAAGGAGTTTTCTACCAAAGGTTTAACCTTCGTCACTAAATTCTTTTCTTTTAACTGCGCCATATTTTTTTCGTCAGCAGAAATGAAAATACTAGCCGGAGCGCCACTTTCAATCTGTTGGCGCAATGTGCCGGAACCACCGAAATTAAGTGCAATCTGTGTTGGATCTAAATGACGAGATTTAACAAAATTATCTTTCAATTCGTTAGCTGCAGCTTGTAAGCTGGCCGCTGCTGATACAGTAATTGTTTGAGATTTAGTAGCTTGCGCATCTTTTTTATCTGTATCCGTTCCACCACAACCTGCTACAACCAATGCCATCGCGCTTAATGCAACCATTAATAACTTTTTGTACCCTTTCATGTACATTGCCTCCTTCGCCTCCATCATGTGGCTCTTAATACTGCGTTTACACTTCAAATTACAGAGTATATATTCGCCGGATAATCACATAAGTGATTATTTGTAAACCTATTATAGTCTTATTATGACATAAATATAAATAAATTCAAAGGTTTTAATTCCCTATTTTTTAGCGGTATTTAACATACGAAGTTAATCACATTATTATATAGCTAACAAAAATCAAACTCACTCACCAAATTACTAGTAAAACCGCGACCTTTTAAAGGTTGTTTTTTTATACTCAATTGGGTATAGTATAGATAGATTACACCAAAGGAGGGCTTCACCGTGGGGTTATTTTTTCACATTTTTTGGACAAGTGTTGTACCTATTTTAGCCTTAGTAGCGGTAGGTTTTATATTAGATAAAAAATTCAATCTGGATTTACGCTCATTAAGTAAGTTAAATTTCTTTATCTTACTGCCGGCTTACGTTTTTCGCTCATTATATACAGCTAATCTTACCCTCGAAAGTGTCGGTATATCCGTCTGTGCCTTTATCATTCTGTTTTCCAACAGTTACATGGCCTTAGGCGTATCCAAACTTCTTGGCTATGATCGGAAAAAGACCCAAATCGTGCGTAACGCCACTATGTTTAACAATGGCGGCAACATCGGTATCGCCATTGCCACTTTCGTATTCTCCAATGAACCATATATCGTAAACGGTCAAACGCCCTATTTAGATGCAGCCATTGTGGGCGTAATCGCCACCTTTATTATTCAAACAATCTTCTGTAATACCTTAGGCTTTTATCAGGCCGGCACCGGTTTGCTCACGCGCCACGATGCACTTAAATTAGTGTTCCACATGCCCGTACTCTACGCGGCTCCGGCGGCCCTCTTAGCGCGTCTCATCCCTTACGATTTAACTACTTTGGTATTATGGTCACCACTCCATATTTTTGCCAACGCCTTCGTCGGCATGGCCATGATTACCTTAGGTGTGCAAATGAGTCGTACGCCTTACAACTTCTTAAAAAAAGACGTTTTGGTTACTACATCTTTGCGACTTATCGGCGGCCCAATCTTAGCAGCCTTTGTTATGCTTCTTTACATCGTATTATACGAACCGGTAAATCCGATTTCCGCCCAAGCTGTTATTATTACCTATAGTGTGCCATCAGCTGTAAATACAGCGCTCATAGCCTTTGAAATGAAAAATAACCCGGAACTGGCCACGCAGATTGTTATGTCCACAACACTCTTGTCAGCCGTCACCATGCCGCTGGCCATCCTATTTGCGTACTACATGTTCCCGGTTTAAAATTATTACCTCATTCTTTGAGCCATAATACTCAGACCAATGTCTTAGGGATTGTAATAAATTAACATCAAACTGCATATTAATTCTTAACACCATCAGTGTAAACTGGTGGTGTTTTTCTATGTAATCACTGAATCATTACATATCATCATACTTAACATGTCAATCTTCTATCTATTTTTGCAAGAATTTTTTATAATTAATTGTTGCATTTTTATGCATTCAGGTCTATAATGCCAATCATAGAATTTTTATTCAAATAAACTGTATATTTACTTCATCTTCCATTAATAAATTTATTTATTCTTTGCGTAATTTTCAGAAGTAAATATACATAACGAATACCATAAACCGTATTATTATACCTACATCAAGTGTAAAACTATTCTACAAAGGAGCGATTCATATGACCAAAGTCAGCATCCTCGGTGCTACCGGTTACGCCGGGGCCGAGCTCGTAAAATTAATATTACAGCATCCGAATGCCACATTAACCCATATTACTTCGGAAAGTCATACCGGCCAAGCCTTGGCCGATGTATATCCTCATATGCGAGGCATTACCGATTTGACTTTGGAAAGTATGGATAATTTGGAAGCCATTGCGAAAGACAGCGATTTTATTTTCATTGCCCTTCCTCACGGACACGCCATGGCCGTCGGTAAAGCCCTCGTGGATACACCGGTTAAAATCATCGATCTCGGCGCCGACTACCGCTTCAGCGACACCAAGGTATATGAAGCGTGGTACCATGTACCCCACACTCATCCCGGTGCCCCCAGCGTCTATGGCTTAGCCGAACTAAACCGAGAAGCTATCAAATCCGCCAAAATCATCGGCAATGCCGGTTGCTACACAACAGCTTCCATTCTGGCGTTGGCTCCTTTAGTAAAAAATCATATGATTCAAACTAACTCCATCATCATTGATGCTAAATCCGGTACCTCCGGCGCAGGGCGAAGTGCTAAACTCGATACCCATTATCCCGAGTTCTACGACGCCTTTAAAGCCTACGGCGTAGCTACCCACCGCCACACACCGGAAATTGAAGCAGCCCTCGGTAAGCTTAACGGTGCCCCGATTATGCTTAATTTTACGCCGCACTTAGTGCCAATGAGCCGCGGTATCTTAGCTACGGCGTATGCCAACTTAAACGAAGGCGTAACACCGGACGCAGTAAGCCAAGCTTTTGAAAAAGCCTACGCCACGGAGCCCTTCGTCCGATTACTCGGCCTCAATGCCTACCCAAACACTAAATATGTACGCGGTTCCAACTTCATTGATATTGCCTGGCATATTGACGAACGAACCGGACGCGTCATCGTCCTCAGCGCCATCGATAATCTTGTAAAAGGCGCGGCCGGTCAAGCCGTTCAGAACTTTAACATCGCTTGCGGCTATGAAGAAACAACGGGACTCAAACTAGTTCCCATGTACCCATAAATTAGGAGGTTCTACCATGAAACAAACAATCACATTAGATACACAATCTCACGGCGTTACCTACGCCAAAGGTTTTGAAGCCATTGGCATTCAAGCAGGTCTGAAAAAGAGCGGCAAACATGATTTAGCCCTAATCTATACTAAACAAAAAGCGGCTGTAGCCGGCACCTTCACACAGAATAAAGTGGCCGCCGCTCCGGTCTATGTGTCAAAAGAAACAGTGGCCACCGGCACGGCGCACGCCATCATTTCAAACTCCGGCTGCGCCAATGCCTGCACCGGTCCGCAAGGCTTAAAAGATGCGCATACCATGGCGTATCACACGGCCCAAGCCTTAGCTTGTGATCCTACGGACATCATCGTGGGCTCTACCGGTATCATCGGTCAACAATTACCTATCCACGACATCGTAAAAGCCATTCCAAACCTCGTAGATTCCTTATCCGAGGATGGCAGCGAACTGGCCGGCAAAGCCATTTTAACAACCGACACTTATTCCAAAACGGCCTCAACCCATTTCATCGTCGACGGTCAAACCATTCATATGGGGGCCATCGCTAAAGGTTCCGGCATGATTCGGCCTAACATGGCAACCATGCTTTGCTACATCACCACCGATATCGCCATTACTCCGACGCTTTTGCAAAAAGCCTTACACGCCTGTGTCGATAAATCCTTCAATATGATTTCCGTCGACGGCGACATGAGCACCAATGATATGGCCATCATCCTCGCCAATGGGGCTGCAGGCAACAAACCGATTACCGAAGAAAATGAAGATTTCGCACTTTTCCAAGAAGCCCTCATGGCTATCACCATATCCTTAGCTAAGCAAATCGCCGCTGACGGCGAAGGAGCCAGCAAATTTATCACCATTGATATTAAAGGAGCTACCGACTTCGAGAGCGCCAAAACAGTTGGCATGTCCATTGCCAATTCACCACTCGTAAAAACCGCCTTCTTCGGTGAAGATCCAAATTGGGGACGTCTTATCTGTGCTGCCGGTTATGCCGGCGTACCAATGAATCCGGCCACTACAGTATTAAAAATCGGCGGTGTTACCATTTTTAAAAACGGCATGGGCGCGGTGTATAACGAAGCCACGCTAAAACAAATCATGAATGAACACGATATTACGGTCACCGTTGAGCTCAACGAAGGCGATGCGAACGCCACTGTTTGGACCTGCGACCTCACCTATGACTATGTGAAAATCAACGGCGAATATCATACCTGATACAGCTATAACCGTGCTAACCACCCCATCACAGTAGCGTAACGTATCAACCGGACCTAAACTATCAAGCCAACGAACCTTTCGGAAAGGAGCCTCCTATGATCAACGAATTAAACGCCTTCAATATGGCCACCGTCAACACGCCTGACGAAGTAGCTGCGCACACCACCATCAGCGCCGCCGGTAAAGCATCCATACTCATTGAAGCACTGCCATACATCCAAAAATTTGCCGGCAAAACCATGGTCATCAAATACGGTGGCAATGCCATGATTAGCGAAGAATTAAAGAACAAAGTAATGCAAGACATCGCCCTTATGAAATGTATCGGTATTAAACCGGTCATCGTCCACGGCGGCGGTCCTGATATAACCGCTTTTTTAGAAAAAGTGGGCAAACCCAGCCAATTTGTAAACGGTCTGCGCGTCACCGACGCAGAAACGGTAACCATCGCCGAAATGGTATTAGGCGGTAAAATCAACGCCGAAATCGTAAGCCGTCTCAACACCTTGGGCATCCCCGCCATCGGCCTTTCCGGGAAAGACGCAAACTTGCTGATGGCCCATAAAAAATTAGCCGAAGTTCACGAAGCGGGTGGCCAAATCAAACACGTAGATATCGGTTTTGTCGGCGAAGTAACGAAAGTAAACACCGAGATTATTAATGACCTGTTAGATAAAGGCTATGTACCGGTTATCTCCCCGATTGGGGCCGGTAAAGGCGAAACGACCTATAACATTAACGCCGATTATGTGGCGGCTGAAGTAGCCGGCGCCTTACAAGCGGAAAAACTACTCATGCTCACCAATACGAAAGGAATTTATACCTCCCTCGATGACCCGAAGAGCTTCTTATCCAGCATCTTTAAAGCTGACGCTGTCGCTATGATTGAAGATGGCACCATCCAAGGCGGTATGATTCCTAAAGTGGAAGCCGTTTTACATGCCCTTGAGTGCGGCACTAAACGGGTTACCATCATCGACGGTCGCGAACCGCATGCCTTATTGCTCGAACTATTTACCAACAAAGGGATCGGCACGGAAATCATTTAAATTAACCATCACGCCCACCCTCGGCATTGCCATAGAGCATGCCATGATTAATCTATGACTAAGGAGGTTCCCCATGAATACAACGGATATTATAAACCACGATAAACAAGACTATTTTCCCGTCTTCGCCCGGTACGACATCGTCCTCGACCACGGCGACGGCCCTTATTTATACGATACTAACGGTAAAGCCTATTTAGATTATCTCGCCGGCATCGCCGTTAACGTAGTAGGTCATAACTATCCACCATTAGTTGATGCTATCGCTACGCAAGCCGCTAAAATGATTCACTGCTCCAATTTATACTACACGGAAGTACAAGCCGAAGCAGCGGCAAAACTCAAAGCTTTAAGCGGTATGGATAAAGTCTTCTTTGCCAACTCCGGGGCGGAAGCTAACGAAGGGGCTATTAAATTAGCCCGTAAATACGCCACCGCCAAAGATCCGGAAAAAGTACAAATCATCACCGCCTTACACAGTTTTCACGGTCGTACTTTGGCTACCTTGACCGCCACCGGCCAAGAAAAATATCATCAAGGCTTTGGCCCCCTACCGGGTGGTTTTGACTACGTTCCCTTCGGCGACATCGACGCTATCAAAGCAAAAATTAACGACAAAACCTGTGCAGTCATGCTGGAAGCCATTCAAGGCGAAGGAGGCGTCCATGTTCCCGATGCGAACTATCTAAAAGAAGTAAAAGCCCTTTGTGAACAACATGACGCCTTGCTCATTATCGATGAAATCCAAGCCGGTATGGGCAGAACGGGTAAATTCTTCGGCTACGAACACTTCGGTATCCAGCCGGATATCGTAACACTCGCCAAAGGCCTGGCCGGCGGGGTGCCTATCGGCGCGTTTTTAAGTACCAAAAAATTAGCTAATACCTTCCATGCAGGTGATCACGGCTCTACCTTTGGCGGTAATCCCTTAGCTTGTGCCGCCGCCAATGCTGTACTCACCGCCATTAAGGCTGAAAACTTAATGGATAATGCAGCTACTGTCGGCGATTACTTAATCGCACAACTAAAAACCTTGCAACAATCTTTTCCGACGCTCATTACCGAAGTTCGCGGCAAGGGTCTCATAGTTGGCATGGAGCTCACGAAACCGGGCCGCGATATTGTTAACGATTGCCTTAGCAAAGGTCTCATCATCAATTGCACCGCCGGCAATGTCTTGCGCTTTGTGCCGCCACTCATTATTACTAAAGACAACGTTGATACCTTAATTACTATTCTAAAAGAAGTATTACCGGCTTACGCAAACTAGCCGTTCCCACTATATGAAAGGAGCCTATTATGAAAAAAGGTGACGATTTTATTTCCATCCACGACCTCTCCACGGAAGAAGTTTGGCAGCTGCTCGACTTGGCTGCCGATTTAAAACAAAAACAAAAAGCAGGCATTCCTCATCCCTATTTGCAAGGCAAAACCTTGGGCATGATTTTTGAAAAAGCCTCTACCCGTACCCGTGTTTCCTTTGAAACCGGCATTTACCAACTGGGCGGTCAGGGACTTTTCTTATCCGGTCGCGATTTACAAATCGGCCGTGGCGAGCCCATCAAAGATACAGCCCGCGTTCTCTCTCGCTATGTGGATGGCATCATGATTCGTACCTTTGCTCATGATACGGTACTCGAACTGGCCGAATATGCCAGTGTGCCGGTCATCAATGCCCTTACCGACTTACTCCATCCATGCCAAGCCATGGCGGATATGATGACGGCCATCGAATACAAAGGGAAAGATTTAAAAGGTAAAAAACTCACTTTTATCGGTGACGGCAACAATATGGCCCACTCCCTCATGTTCGCCTGTGCCAAATTAGGCCTTAACTTTGCCTTTGCCGGACCTAAAGGGTATGAACCGAATCCGGACATTATTGCCAAAGCCGAAGCAGATGCCAAACAGTCGGGCGGCTCTGTTGAAATCTTAAACGATCCAATGGCAGCGGCTAAAAACGCCGATATTTTCTACACCGACGTCTATGCCAGCATGGGCCAGGAATCGGAATACGAAGAACGGCTACAGATTTTCAAAGGCTTCCAAGTTAACAGTCAATTGCTCAGCGTGGCTAACACCGATCCGATTGTAATGCACTGCTTGCCGGCTCACCGGGAAGAAGAGATTACCGACGAAGTATTTGAAGCGCAGGCTAATGTTATTTTTGACGAAGCGGAAAATCGTTTGCACATGCAAAAAGCCATCATGGCCACCATCATGTAAAACGGTTTAGACTCAGCAATAGATTAAATTTGGTAAATACTTTTCGTCAACTATTATGTATTGACGCTTTACATTGTAAACCCCACTAAAAGTGTGGGTTGATAAAACAAACCTCCCCTAGTATACTTAGAACAGGTATAGTAGAGGAGGTTTTTCAAATGAAAACACGTTTATTATTTCGCGCCGCTTTAATGATTGCGCTCTTAACAGTGGGTGCACGTATCCAAATTCCATTGCCTTATTTTGATTATTATACGTTGCAGTTTACCTTCGTGCTCTTAGCCGCGGTCATTTTGCCGCCCCGCTACGCTGGGGGCTCCGTTGCCACCTATGTACTCATGGGCCTTATCGGCATTCCTATCTTCGCCGGCGGCGGTGGTCTCGGTTACGTTGTACGCCCAAGCTTCGGCTACCTCATTGGCTTCATCATTACAGCCGGTGTGTTGGCTGAATTGAAACACCGTTATAAAATTCACACGCTCAAGGGCTACTTTACACTGAATACTATCGGCATTGTCATCACCTATATCTTTGGCTTATCCTACAAAATCGCCATTCTGGCCTGGTATTTGAACCAGAGTGTACCATTGAGCGATATCTTCTGGGTAGCCTTTGCCTTCGACATTCCGGCCGACTTCATTATGATTGTCATCTTATCCGCAGCGGAAGTGCCTATCGTCAATGCATTGCAATCCTTAAATCAGCGTGCTGCGGCGCATTAATTACTTCAGCCCCCAAGCCAAGCTGGTCATGCTTAAGCTGCCCCATACATAATCATGGGTATGAATATCAACCGGTGGCAAAGTAAGCTCTTTTACATCGCCTTCACCTACTACGGCACCAAGGCAGTAGTAGAACGGTGCCAAGTGATCCGGTGATTCAGCGGCTACACGAGCCCCTTCAAGGGCTTCCCATTTTAAAGCGCCAACTAAATCATTTTCCTTTTCAGGATTTATCTTAGCAAGTAAGGCTTCCTCGAACGCTTCCGCTTCGGGGAAGCCTTTATTGCCCATATTCGGATTGATTAAACGCAAATTATGAACAATGTCACCACTGCCTAAAATCAAGATACCTTCATCGCGCAAAACGGATAACGCCTGCCCCATAGCAAACCATTCACGAGCATCCGCTTTATAGTTAACCGATAACTGCACTACCGGAATCTTTGCATCAGGATACATTTTCAAAAGCGGTGCATAGGCCCCATGGTCGTAACCGCGGTCTTCTTTGGCGGCCACCTGCGCACCCAAACGTTCCTCTATACGCTCAATCAAAGCTTTGGAGGTTTCTGCAGGATACTGCAATTGATAAATCGGATCAGGGAAACCATACATGTCATAGATCATAGCCGGTTTTTCATCCACTTGTACAAAACTGCCGGCCGTATACCAATGTGCCGAAATCATTAAAATAGCTTTTGGACGCGGTATAAGCGTAGCCAATGCTTCCCATTCCTTTGTCCAAGGATTATCTTCAATTAAATTCATAGGTGAACCGTGGCCAATGAACAGCACCGGCATTTTAGACATATTAATTGTTTCACTCATAGTAAAACTCCCTTTCTTACAGACCCTAATTCGCAATCGGATACGTTCCGTCAATGCGTTCCTAAGGGGCTAACGGAAAACTAATCATATCTGAAGTACTATTCCCAAACATCTATGCCATCAGAAATTTCCAGCTGAATGGGAATTACATTCACTTTCATCGTACGACTCTATTATAAGATGTAATATAAAATATTACAAGTGTTTTTTTGAAAATTTTCACTTTTACCAAACATATAAAAAGCCGGCACAGCAGACTATACTGACTGTACCGACTTTTACATTATGTCGCTGATTACGACCCAAAACCTTATTTCGTATTACATTTTATACTTCTTCATCCAATAACGGCAACCAAGCGCCATAGCCTTCTTTGGCCATATCTTCAGCCTTAATAAAGCGCAAGGACTTACTGTTAATACAATAACGAAGACCACCCAAATCTTCTTTGCCATCTGTGAAAACATGGCCTAAATGGGAATCGCCATGGGCACTGCGCACCTCTACACGAGGACGGCCCGGAATCGAAAGATCCTCTTTATATACAACCGAATTTGCCGTAATAGGTCGCGAGAATGCCGGCCAACCGCAACCGGAGTTAAATTTAGCCGCGGATATAAAAAGCGGTTCCCCCGTTACAATATCCACATAAATGCCTTTTTCAAAAAAGTCGTCATATTCACCGGTAAACGGGTGTTCCGTTGCACTTTCCTGGGTAATGGCGTACGCATCATCACCGATACGAGCTCTTAAGGCGTCCTTATCTTCTTTCACATAAGCCGGTAAATCCACCAATGGTTCGTTCGCTTTATATAAAGCCACATGGCAATAGCCGTTCGGATTTTTATCTAAATAGTCCTGATGATAGAGTTCCGCATCAAAGAATTGTTCCAACGGCAATACTTCTACGGCAAATTTACCGTACGGATCAACGGCCTTAAAAAGGCGTTCAACACGGGCTTTATCCGCTTCATCGGTATAATAAACGCCGGTTCGGTACTGAGTGCCTACATCGCCGCCTTGCTTATTCACAGAATAAGGATCGATAATTCTGAGCAAATGCAGTAGAATTTCTTCCAAGGAAATAATGTGGCGATCATACTCGAGGCGCACCGTTTCCGCATGGCCCGTATCATTATGACATACCTCTTCATACGTCGGGTTTTCCGTTTTACCGTTCGCATAACCTACGGCAGTCCCCAAAATGCCGGCTACACGTTTAAAATACGCTTCTACACCCCAGAAGCAGCCACCTGCCACATAGATTGTTCGTTTATCTGCATAAACACTTTGAATAGCCATAAATTGACCTCACTTTCTCTTTTAACTCTCTTTTATCTCTCATTTCATCTCATATAATGCTCTGATTTAACATCATATTACACCATATTGATAACACTATACCATTAAATCGAAAATATTAAAAGTCTAAATATATATTAGAAGGCATCAGCCGCTTTAACACGGCGTTGATACACTTGATATGCTACGAACATCAAGAGCACGCCGGTTACCAAGAATACATACTGAATCCCAAAGAAGGTGGTTACACCACTCGCAAAGAGCGGCCCCACCATGCAACCGAACTGGTTGGCCGTCGTGGCCATACCGAATACGCGACCGCGAAATGCCGGTTCTGTATAATGAGCTAAGGCCGCACTCAACAACGGGTTGACCCCTACGATGAAACAGCCTACCAAAATCTGCAAGCTGCCGAACCAGGTAATGCCAAACGGCATACTTTGTAAAAACAAGAATATACCGGTACCGCAAAGGGCATAAAATACGGCTTTAAAATAGCCCTTGCGCTGCCCGAAAGCGGCCCAAATATTGGTTGTTACCGCACCGGCCAAACCGCCGACACTCAAGATTGTACCGGCCAAGAGAGCGGCCCCTTCCATCGTGCCTTGCAACTGCCCTACATAGAGCGCCAAAATAGGCTGCAGCATTAAGATAGCGGCCTGCATAATGAAATACAACCATAGTAAATCCGTCAATACTTTGCGACCTTTAACAAAATTCCAATCTTCTCGGAACGAAGTCGTTTCAACCGGCTGCGCATCGCCCATATGCGGTTCTTTTACAAAGAAGAATACCACCGCACTGGCCACGAATAAAACGCCACCGGCAATGAAAAATACCGGCCTCATGCCCACAACCGCTTCAATCAAACCTCCGAGAAGCGGCCCGATAACGTTACCTACAATTAAACCGGTCTGAAAAATCCCCAGCGCCGTACCGGTTTTTTCTTTCGGCACACTGAGGGATACCATGGTCATCGCCGCCGGCATAAAGCCGTTGGCAAAGCCCATCAAAGCACGTGTCGCAAACAATTGCCACGCATCTTGTACGAAACCCGTTAAAATATAAGAAATACCAATCAAAATACCGGCACGAATAGCCATGAGTTTTTTGCCCTTCGTATCCGCCATACGCCCCCAAATCGGAGCCATGACGCCGGCTACAAAAAACGTAATGGAAAAGACAACGCCGGACCAAATAGCGACGCTATCGTGACCTACACCTAATTCTAATAAATATACCGGCAAAAACGGTATCAACATCGTGTAACATATGGATAAACCCGTCATACAGCCGGTTAACAGCCATACGTTGCGCATTCCGCCTCTCGCATCTGCCATATGATTCCTTCTTTCTTCAAAACTTGCCCTTCGGCCATTCATTTCACAATTTTAAGGCAACATTTGTTGTCATATACTTATAATTTTAATTCAAACAAAGCAAAGCTCCTTGATCATACTCAAGGAGCTCACACTAAATAGCTACAATTATACTTTTTGTTCCCGTCCGGTTAGCTGCGCAATCAATTTGTACAACAGTTTATACATGGTAGTGAATTCTTCATCCGTCAAATTTACCACCTGCGCCATCGCCTTCGGCACATGGGCTACCCGCTGTTGCAATTCGCGGCCTTCATCCGTAATGGAAATAATGACGGTTCGTTCATCTTCTTTGGAGCGCGTCCGTGTTAAAAAGCCTTTAGTTTCCATTTTACGCAGTAATGGCGTAAGCGTTCCCGAATCGAGATATAAATACTCGCCCAGGGACTTTACATTCAAATGGCTGTGTTCCCACAAAACCATCATCACAATATATTGCGTATATGTTAAATTTAAAGGTTCCAATAACGGCTGATAAGCTCTTACAATCTCCTTCGCACAGGCGTACAAGGGAAAACACAACTGATTCTTTAGAGCCAGTTCCTCTATATTTGTATCTATCAAGGTTTTTCTCCTTATCTCAATTAATTAGTTCACAATATAATTCTATACAATGCGACAACCCCTGTCAAGGTGAGTGCCTCGGCTGAAGAGAGTAACCTGCTCATCTTCCAAACGTCTAGTGCTTCGCCCCCATACATCCGGCTGTGTCAAAAAGAAAAACACCTTTTAGCATCAGCCCGCACTTTTACCATAAAAAGTAAATGCAGATTGTACCACTCAAAGGTGTTTTATAACTTCAAACGTTCTTTTGATATACCGTATCGCTATTTACTTTTTACTACAGTACCGTCCGTTACCATTGTCTTCAATTAGGCCGGTGTACTCTTACCGGTTACGTCAGCGGAAGTGTCGTCAGTGGCTGTCTCATCGGCAGTTTTGCCTTCGGCCGAGTGAGCCTCTTCATCATCTTCTGAATCATCAGATACATCAAACTTTTTGTCCAACACATCCTGCAACGTTAACTTTTCCATATATTCTTTGAATTGAGCCTGCATATGTTCCCATAAAGGCAAGGTCATACAAGTCTTGCTGCGTGGACATTGGTTTACTTCATCTTCCAAGCAAGCTACGAGAGCAATAGAATCTTCCGCAGCGCGCAAAATATCATAAACCGTGTAATCTTTCGGCTCCATCGACAAGCGATAACCGCCGTATTTACCACGTACACTCTTTACATAACCGGCCGCGCTCAAGCGTGCTACAATGCCTTCTAAATATTTATCGGAAATACGCTGACGTTCCGCAATTTCGCGGATAGACACGTTCTTCTTAGTACCATGTTCTGCAAGGTCAACTAATACGCGTAAAGCATAACGACCCTTAGTTGAAATTTTCATAGTTCATATACCTCTTTCACAGTAGGAATTACTAAATTCATTATATCACAAGATTTATCCCCTATCAAAGAGGGGAATTAAAATTCCTCGCCACATTTCTTTGATTTACTTCCTACTTTTTTGAATTACCTTGCTAATTATCGCTATTTATCTTGCTAATTACGTCTATTTACTTTGTGAATTTTCTCTATTTACCTCTCTACTTTTCTGATTTACCATGATACAATAGGGGTGAATTTATAATTCTAAAACATATAGGAGGTCACATATGTTAGAAAAACTGTTTGCGCTCAGCGAGCGTAATACAACGGTGAAAGGTGAAATTATCGCCGGTTTAACCACCTTTATCACCATGGCGTATATTCTTTTCTTGGCGCCGAATCTACTCAGCATCGCCGGCATGGATAAAGACGCGGTCCTCATCGCCACTGCATTAGGCGGCGGTATCGTAACGATTGCCATGGGGCTCCTCGTTAACTATCCGATTTGCTTGGCACCGGGCGTAGGCCTGCTCGCCTTTTATACCTTTACCGTCGTACTCGGTATGGGCGTCGCTTGGCAAACCGCATTGGGGGCCGTATTTATTTCCGGTATTGTTTTCCTCATTTTGACCCTCACTACGGTGCGTCAACACATTGTTGAAGGCATTCCGGCGTCTATGAAAATTGCCATTACCGTCGGTATCGGTCTTTTCATCACCATTATCGGTTTGAAATTATCCGGTCTCATGGCCATTACCTTATCCTTGTCCCCGGACAGCTTGGCCCAAGTGATTGCCACCAAAGGCCATTCCACACCGGGTTCTTCGGAAACCATCCTTACCTTAGGTAACCTCATGGATCCGCAAGTAGCTTTGGCCCTCTTCGGTCTCGTTTTTACAGCCCTCTTGATGGCCCGCAACGTACAAGGCTCCTTCATTATCGGCGCCGTTGTTACCAGCATCTTGGCGTATGCAACCGGTAATGCCCAATTACCTGAAAACTTCTCCATTATCGCAGTGCCTGATTTCAGCAAAGCCGCTTTCTTCCAATTAGATATCGGCAGCGCCATGAGCATGGGTCTCGTAACCATTATCTTCTCTTTCACCTTCGTTGAATTATTCGACTCCATGGGTACCTTAATCGGAACAGCCACTAAAGCAGGCATCGCTAATCCTAAAGAAGGTAAATTCCCGGGACTTGGCAAAGCCATGACCGTCGATGCCGTCGGCGTAAGCTTCGGTGCCCTTTTAGGGGCCAGCACCATTACCGCTTTCGTAGAAAGTGCGGCCGGTGTCGGCGCCGGTGGTCGTACCGGTTTAACCGCCGTTACTTGCGGTATCTTGTTCCTCTTGGCATTACTCTTTGCACCGTTAATCACCCTCGTGCCAAACTGTGCAACAGCTCCAATCTTAATCTTAGTGCGTGCCTTGATGATGGAACCGATTCGCGACATCGATTTCTCCGATTGGACCGAAGCCTTCCCGGCTTTCATGGTAATCGCTTTGATGCCTTTCACTTACAGCATCGCTAACGGCATATCTGCCGGTCTTATCATGTACCCACTTCTTAAAATCGTTGCCGGACGTACGAAAGAAGTTCACTGGATTATGTATCCGTTGGCTATCATCGTATTGATTCGTTACATCTGGTACTAAGATTTTTTGAAAAAATCGTCAAAACAATCTAAAAACAGCTCTTTAGGCTAAATAAAAGACTTATCTCTGATTCCGCATCATTGTAAAACGATGTGACAGAGATAAGTCTTTTTTATGCTTCAATATCATGAAAACCGACAACCAAAGTTAAAACAAAACTTAAGCCAAAGGCGATACCCAAAGCCGTCAAATACCACATAAAGGACGGCCCCATAAATACAGGGAGCGTTGTAACTGCGGGAATGGCAAAAGCCGCTGCACTTACCTTAAAGAAACCCGCCAGGGCACCGCCTAAACCACCGGCAATACAAGCACAAACCATAGGTCGCTTCAAACGCAACGTAACACCGAATACGGCCGGTTCCGTAACGCCCAGTAATGCTATCAGACCTGCTGAAAACGCCTCGGTCTTAAATACTTTATTTTTACTGCGTAACGCCACCGCCAACGCAGCACCTGCTTGGGCAAACATAGCTGTACCAAAGAGCGGCATCAGCGTATCGAAACCATAGACGGCCACATTGTTGATAGCAATCGGGAAAAAGCCCCATTGGAGCCCCAACATACCGATAAAGGGCTGCACCGTACCCACAATCAGGCCGGCTATCAATGGACTGAGTCCGTAAACTAATTCATAACCGCCGCCCAATAAAGCTCCTAACCAAGTACCGATAGGCCCTAAAATAACCAAGGTAAACGGCGTCATTACGACAATACACAAAGGCGGCGTAAACAAACCACGCACCGCATCAGGGAATAGTTTTTGCCCCAAGCGCTCTACATATTGTAAACAGTAAACAGCCAACAAAATTGGAATAACGGAAGACGGGTACATAACCTGCCCCACCGGCCAGCCGAATAATTCAGGGCCTTGCCAGCTACCGGCACCGCCGGCATTGCCGAACATCGACGCTGCAACACCTCCGTCACCGGCTTGGCCCATCGTCGCCGCCAAGCTTTGCACCAATGCTTCTACCGATTCCATACCGCCCGCTCCCGGTGCTTTCATGAGCTGCGTTACCTCCGGATACACCAGCACACAGGCTAATAACATAGCTGTAAAAGGATCTGTATTAAACCGCTTCGCCGCCGTATAGGCCAAGAACACCGGTATAAAATAGAAAAATGCATCGCTCATGGCGTTCAAGATCACATAAGTACTCGAACCTTCCGGTACAAGGTGATTAACAGTGAGAAGAATAAAAATGCCTTTTAAAATACCGGTCGATACCAGTAAGGCAATAATCGGTAAAAACAGGGCTGATAGAAGATCTATCGCCCCGTTGGCAAAGCCTTTAAGTCGCATATATAGTGAAGTCGTGGCAGACATGAAGTACTCCTTTGGGATAAAACTATTAAGATATATCATTAATATAATAACTGATTATTTATATCAATTTAAACCAATATAAGTATAACAAAAGAGAGCCCTCTCGACAATTTCGAGGGGGCTCTAAGGTTAAGCTGTTATTTTCTAAATACGAACAAATATTCATGGGCAATCAATAAGAAATTATATTTTACGCTATTTGTTTTCCAATACCCCGTCGCCCTACAATTATGTTGCTCTTTAATGATTAATTCTTTTAAAGTAAAGCCGGCATCTTGGAATATTTTCATAACGTCAAACGACAAAGGCTGCATACAGCCTTTTTGTCGCGTATCTCCCATGAGGATTGCACAAAACTTATCTTTCTTTAAAACGCGGTAACATTCATTGGCAACCGGTTTCATTGCTTCTAAAAAGTCTTTAATTTTAAGTTGTGATAAATCTTCCGGAATACCATCACTATACTTAATAATATTAGCATATGGAGGATGCGTACAAATCAAATCAATACTTTCATCCGCAACAAAATCAAGATTTCTGGCATCGCCTTTACGCGCCACAACTTTACCATCAGCGCCATCATGTTCAAAATCTATTTTTTCTTCACAACGTGCTAACGCTACTTTATTACAATCAACCCCAATAATATTACGATTTAATAACTTAGCTTCAACTAAAGTTGTGCCCCCACCAGCAAATTGATCCAATACTAAATCACCGGGTTGAGAGTATCTCAACAAAATATTTCTCGGAATATATGGTGACCAATTGCCACGCCACTTCGCATCGTGGGTAGCCCAATCCCCCCTTTTTGGAAAAGACCAATGGGTTGTCATCTCCAATTCAAAATCTTCAGGTTCCCATTTTTTAATTTTCTTTACAGCCATAACTTACAAATACACTTCCTCATTTTATAACTTTTGAAATAATATCATTTTCCAAATCTTTTATATTATAAATATGGTCCATTATGTCAAAAGTTTCTTCTAAATTATGTCTGGCACTGTTCCAGCCTTTACCGTCAGTAAACCAAACAAAAGAAAATCCATCAATCGTATTCGACTCCATCGCCAATGTCTTATAGCTACGAGCCGTTTCATTCAACTTACTACCACCACCAGCATAGAAATTAGTTTCAATACAAAATAGTGATTATTTGAAACAGGCATACTTGTGTTTAGTA
>ENA-UERQ01000824-UERQ01000824.1-human-gut-metagenome-genome-assembly--contig:-NODE-824-length-19794-cov-3.591114_pt1 | contig 19794 bp, 21 predicted proteins | sample MGYA00242986_ERZ507987 | MGnify/ENA primary metagenome ERZ507987 (study PRJEB26167, sample SAMN06115429) | human gut metagenome | host: Homo sapiens | place: China:Chongqing | collected 2015-04-15...
AGCCGGTCCAGAATGGCTGTGGTAATGGCCGGATCACCCAATAACTCTCCCCAATCTTCCGGTCCTTTGTTGGAGGTGATGATCACAGATGATTGGCCATAGAGTTTGTTGATGAGTTGAATTTTCCGGCCCTGTTCTCGAATCTGCATGGTGATCCCCTTGGGTTATGTGCGGATAGCCCGCCATCTGCATCTAATGATACCACAGTATCCGCATGCCGATAGGTTTTCATCAGCACCAAATAGGATAAATATTTATCCTTATGCCGCCGTTAATTTAGCAGTACAGGCGGATTGTTTATATCCGCATACAACGATAGATAGTTATCCGCATGTGGATAGAAATTTATCCTTTAGGTATACGGATATTTTACATCCGCATACCGCTAAAAATCTATCTTTGTGCGGATGCTTCACAATCCGTATGCTTAGGCTTTTGCTATCCGCATAGACCAATCACGCAGCAATCACGGCCGATATGCTAAAGGCGATAACCGCCGCGATCTTGTGCGGATAAAAAATCGTCTGCATTGCAGGTGCGGGCCTTGACAATGTGGTGTTTATAAACGACAATAAGGGCATGCAACAGATACGGCACTACCTCGACCCCAACGGCCGCGACCACTTCGCAGAATGGCGCGATCAGGTGCGTGACACGAAAGCGCGCATCGCCATCGACCGGCGCGTTATGCGTCTTGAGCTGGGCAACTTCGGCGACCACAAGCCGCTGCGTGAAGGTGTCTGGGAGCTGCGTATAGACGTTGGTGCGGGCTACCGCATCTACTACGCGAAGGCAGGCGCTACCGTCGTGCTGCTGTTGTGTGGCGGCGATAAGCGGAAGCAGAGCGCCGACATTGACCGAGCCTGCGCCTACTGGCGTGACTGGCAGAACCGAGCAGGAGATTGACCCATGAAAGACAGATCACACGACGAAGCAATGGCGGAAGTGTTCCGCCGCGATCCGGGGTACGCCGTCGAGCTGCTGAACAGCATCCTTGAGGATGGCGACCAAGGCGAACTGCTGATAGCGCTGCGCCAGATGGCCGACGCCTTCGGCGGCGTGCGCAGCGTGGCCAAGTCGGCCGAGCTGAACCCTTCGCAGCTCTATCGCACCCTATCGGACAAGGGCAACCCGGAGGTGCGCAGCCTGACCGCAATCCTGCGGGCCATGGGCCTGCGGCTCGCAATTCAGCCCATTCATTCGGGCGCACCGGCGCACTGACCCTTCCCTTTTTGGTGCCAAACAAAAAGCCCGCTAATCAGCGGGCTTGTTTATTTTCGGGACTGTCAGTTGGCCTAATTCTTGGCCGGGGAAAGCCGCTTGAACAGCGAACAGACAGGCGGCACCAAAAGGGAAACGATGCCCACCACGAACAACACGCTTGGCGTCTCGAAACCGGCGATATGGGAACCGGCGACGACCTGCAACAGACTTTCAAAAGGCACGTCAGGGTCGGACGGTGCGACCATCGACAGATTTAGGCCCATGGCCAGCCCGAACACGCCGGGGAACAGCCAGAACCCGAAGTAGTCGGCAACGTCGGACACGAACCGGAACAGCAGGAACACAAACAGCGCGGGCAGTGCCAGTAGAAAAAGCAGGAACTCAAACAGTGCTATCAACATCGCATTGACCCTCAGTCAGAAAAAGAACGACCCCAGCAGCACGCCGATCAGGAACGAGAAGACGCCCGACGACTTGCGCGGCTCTCGCGCCTCGATCACCTTCCGGCGCAGCTCGCGCCTGCGATCCTTGGCCGCCTGTCGCTCCTGCGCGATCCTGGCCGCCTCGGCTGCCTCGCGGGCTTCTGCCCGGTACTGGTGCCAGCCAACCGCTGCCACACGCGCCGCGACCTTGCCCAGCTCGCCCACGATCACCGCCGCCATCAGCCACACCATGAAGCCCGCAAACCAGACGACCCCGGCGCGCATTATGTCGGGCAAGTCGCCAAGCGGCGAGAACCCCGGCCCACTGGCGTGCTCGGCGCTGTCGCTGGCCATAGACTGCACGCCATGGTCGAACAGCTCGAACACCGGCAAAGTCACGTTGCCAATGTCACCCATGGCGAACCGCACGGCCTGCCATGCCACTGCCAGCATAGCGGCCACAGAGACGGCATGAATGGCCATAGCTATTTTTGCTCGTTGCATGTGCTACCCCTCGTTCTTAGGGAAGCACCGGGCCGAAGCCCGGCGGCCTCATTTCACCAGTACCACCACCAGAGCAACCACCGCGATCAGGGCCGCGACACCGGCCAGCACAGCGGCCACCATGGCGCTGTTCTTGGCCATCTGCGCATCGCGGCCGCTGGCCACTGCCTCGCGGCTCGCGGTCTTCACCTCGGCGACCTGTTGGCGCAGCTCCTTGCCCGCCTCCTTGACCGCCTCGGCCACCGCCTGCCGCGTCTGGTCGCTGACGTAGTTGGCGGCGTCGGTGATGATCTTCCCGGCCGTTTCCTTCGACTGTTCGACCTGCTGTTGCAGCGTCAGGGTCAAGGTGCGGTTTGCTTCGTCGTACTGATCGGAAATCAGATCGAGATACCGGCCAAGCACCAGCTCGTTGACCGTGACCGTGACAAGGATGGGGTCATCCTTGCCAAGCAGTACGTTGTGGCGAATGGCGACCTCTTTCCGTATGTCGTCAAAGTCGAGCATCACGACCCCCTTAGATGATCGTGTCGAGTTGCTCGAACAGTGACGACTTGACTTTGTTCAGGCGCGATTTCGACATAAGGCCGAAGTCCGGCGACTGTTTGATTTCGTCAAACGTCAACTTGCTGTCGAGCATCAGTTTCACGTCTTCGCCGTAAGTGCTGCCGGTCTGGCGAGCGATACGCACGATGCCATGCACACGGTCTTTATTGGCCTGATAAACCTTCATTTCCTCGAAAGTTTTGCCCTCGGCTTCAATATCGCCAAAGAACTCGTTCAGCCACACAACCAAGCGGGCGTCGCCGGGCATTTGTTCGCAAAGGGAAGCGAAACCGCCGAGGGTGTCGCGCAGAGCTTGACCGCCTGTAATAACGGTGTGGATATAAACCTGTTTGCCGTTCTCGGCGATCAGGTTAATAGCGTCGTTTTCCGCAAGGTAGTAAGACAGCGGGATGAAAGACGCCGCGCCGTTATCAACAACGAAATCGGAATCGTCTTCTACGATTTGCTCAATCAGACGGTCGAAGTTACGTTCTACCAACGAGCCTTCGCGCATCAGTTCAAGGCGTTGAGTGCCCAGCGCCTTATAACCGGCGAGGGTGGCATTCACCGGGTCGGTGTCATAAACAACCAGCGGGCGGCCCTTGCCTTTAATGTATTGCGCGATCACCGAAGCGATCAGCGACTTACCGACGCCGCCTTTGCCTTGCAGAATGTAATGAACTTGGCGGACGAGTTCAGCAACGGTCGAAGGGGTAGCGTTATTAGCCATACTTAGTTCACTCCTGTTAGATAAGGTCGTCGCGGTTGTTTCCGCTATGTGGGTTGTGCTCGAATCCGGGGCGTTTTGCGCCGGGTTTTGGTTCGGGGGCAGGCTTGCCCCCGGTTGATCCTCCTGCGCCTCCTGTAGAGGCTGGGGAGGGGCTTGCCGGGGCGATTTGCTCGCCGCCTTTCCTTTGGTGCCCATCGTCTTTTTCCTTCCGTATGAACTTGCCGACATACTTGGTGAACTGCGGGTAGCCGATGCCAAGGCGCTCGGCGTAGTCGTCGTAGATCGCCCGCAACGGGTGCCCTGCGTCCAGCAGCTCGCGGAAAGCATCGACGTGGGCCAAAAAGGCGGCCCGGCCCGCGCCGCGATACACCTTCTTAGGCTCATCAGCCATTGTCTTCTCCTGTTGCTGTCGCCGCCTCTGTAGGCGACGACTCAACTATACGCCACAAGGCAACTGTAGGCAACTATAGGCAATTTTAGGCAAACACGCAAGCGCTTTAGCGCAACTTTGCGAAATTTAAGGCAACTCAAGGAAACCGAAGGCAATTCCGCCCGCTTAGGGCGGGCTTTTATCGCCTTTAGGCGATATTCCGCTGGCGTGATCGGGCAGAGTTTCCTAAAATAGCGGAGAGGTAGACGGCAAGATGTGTGTTGTGGGTCCACAGGCTACGCCTGTTCCCCCCCAACACCGCCCCTTACTCACCTGCGGTTCGACGGCATCTTGCTCTGCGAGGCCCACCGTCGCTGCCGCGACCGAACATCAAAAGCCCGATGCGGCACCAAAGGAAAGGCGCGCTGCTGCGCCACCTGGCTGTCGCTCCGGCATGAGCGAGAGACGAATGGCAGAGAAGAAAAAGACGACCTACGGCACCCGGCCCCGGAACGAATACATCAAGGTATTCGTGACCGAGGACGAGCGCGCCGAGCTGGTAGAGCGTGCCGCGCAAGCGGGCATGTCTCAGTCGGCGTTCCTGCGCGCTGTTGGATTGAATGAGCCGATCCGCTCGGTTGTTGACCTCCAAGCCGTGGCCGACTTGGGCAAGGTCAATGGCGACCTTGGCCGAGTCGCTGGCCTGTTGAAACTTTGGCTTGCAGAGAAGCGCGGCCAAGGTGCGCGGCCGGTCGATGTTGAAGCGATGATGAACGACTTTCGCAAGTTGCAGGGCGAAGTCCTCGCTATTATGGCGCGGGTCGTGAAATGATCGCTAAACGGGTTCCACGAGATAAAGGAACATCCAGCCCCGCCCGACTGGTGCGGTATATGGTTGCGGCCGTTGGCGATATTGATCCTAACACTTGGGCTAGGACTGTTGATTATATCCTAGACACCAAAGAAAGTACGATTAAAGGCGAGAAGGTAGACAGTTATCGAGTGACCAATTGCGGCACCGATGACCCTGCCGCAGCGGCAATAATTATCGAAGCAATACAGGCCGCAAATACGCGGTCTAAATCAGATAAAACCTATCACCTTGTTTATTCATTCCCCCCCGGCGAACACCCGCCGCTAGAAGTATTGCACGCCATCGAGGACGAACTGTGCGCCTCAATTGGCTACGCCGATCATCAGCGTGTTTCAGCCGTTCACAAAGATACTGACCACCTGCATGTTCACGTCGCCATCAACAAAGTGCATCCGACTGGCCTGCAAAATATCGAACCTTATTACGATAAAAAACGGCTGATGGAGGCGTGCGAACGCCTCGAAATTAAATACAACCTTCAACGAACCAATCACGGTATAGAGGAAAAGAACCATGACAACGCCCGAGACGGACAACGAATCGAACTTAATCCCGGCCAGCGACCAGAACAGCGAGATAGTAGATTTCGACGATATTTACGAGAGTCCGGTAATCTCACGTTTGCCGATGAACCAGAGGCCAAAACCCTCAACGGTCTGCGAACGTTGTCCGGCTGCCGTCTGGTTCGCGCTTCCGAAAGAGGTTCGGTGCTATTGCCGGGTCATACACGCGGTGATCTACAGCAACGAGGAAAAGAACGCCCTAACAGCGTGCGACGGCCGGGACATGGCGATAGAGCAGCTACTGGCGAAGCAGGCGGAAGCGGACGCACAAGGGTAGGCGGTAAAGCCGCCGACATTGAAGCGCAAAGCGGCATCGAGACGCTTACCGGCTACGCGGCCCGCGAAGTGGCCCCGGCGATGCGCAGCGCATCGAGCTGGCAGGAGTTGCACGACGCAGCGGCCGAGCACGGGCTACAGGTTCGCCAGCGCGGTGCCGGTCTAGTCATCGGCGACCCCGACCTTGACCTATGGGCCAAGTGCAGCAACGTCGGCCGTGATCTTTCAAGCAAGGCCCTGACTGACCGCCTCGGGCCGTTCCAGCCTTCACAGCAGCAGGCCGAGGCCAAGGCCGCCCGCAGACGTTACGAACCCAAGCCCCGCCGTCCAGATCGCCCCGGTACGTCCGCGCTGTTCGCGCAGTACCAACGCGAGCGCCAAGCCGCGATTGTTGGCCGCCGCCAAGGCTTCGATGCCATCCGGCGCGACAGCGCCTTGGCCAGCGCTCAACTGCGCAACTGGCAGCAGACGCAGCGAATGTTGGTCAAGGTGGCCACAAAGGGCGCGGCCAAGCGCGTGATGATGGCCACCATCAAGCAGCAGGCCGACGCCACCCGCAACGCCAACCGGCAGAGCGCGAACGCCAAGCGCGAAGCGCTGTTCAAGCAAACCGCGATGCCGTCGTGGGCCGACTGGCTGACCCAGCAGGCCGAGCGTGGCAACGCCGAAGCGCTGGCCGTACTGCGTGACCGCGAGGAACGGCAACGCAAGTGGCAGGGTGACTTGCTCACAGCGAACAGGGCCGACAAGGCCAAGGCCGTCGTCCTCGACAAGCTCAAGCCCAAGGCCCGCAAGGACGGCACCATGGCCTACAGCACTATCGACGGCGGCATGGTGATCGACCGTGCTACCCACGTTCAGGCGCAGAAGGCCACCACCGGCGCGGCGCTGGTAGCCCTCGAACTGGCATCCAAGCGGTTCGATGGCCAGCCGCTTGTCGTTGAGGGAACAGACGAGTTCCGGCAGGAGGTTGCCCAGCTCGCCGGTATGCACGGCTTCAACGTGCGGTTCGCTGATCCGACCATGGAGAAGGTGCGCCGAGAAACCGCAGAGCATCGAGACATGGAGCGCGCGTTTCAGGCCGAGACGGAAGGCACGGGCGGCCGCTATTCCGAGCTGGTCGAGCACGGCAAGGCACCGTTCGAGCACGTCAAGGGCAACCGCAAAAGCTACTTCGTCACGCTGCGCGACGAGTTCGGCGAGGAACATACGATTTGGGGTGTCGGCCTTGAATCGGCCATGCAGAACAGTAGGGCCGACGTTGGCGACAAGGTGCGCGTCGAGCACATGGGAAGCGAGAGCGTCACCTTGCCGGATGGCCGAACCTTCGAGCGCAACAACTGGCAGGTGGACGTGGCACCAAAGGAGAAGGCCGCAGACCAGACGAAGCCCAAACGACCACGCCCAGCGCCGGAACCCGACGACATGGAGGCCGCGTTTTTGGCCGAAACTGGCCTGTCCCGCAACAAGACAGGAAGCGGGACGCCGCCAAAACCGGCGAAGCCCGTGGAATCTAGTCCGGCGGTCGAAAAATGGATTGCAGATCGCAATAAAAAGCGGGACAAAATATCGTCTTTAAACTATCATCGGCAGTGGCAGGCGAGCGATGCGGGCAAGGCCACGTATCAGGGTCGCCGACGCATGGAAGATGGCAGCGAAGTGCTGTTGTTGAAGCGTGGCGACGAAATGCTGGTGAAGCCATCCACCGCGAGAGTCGTGGCGAAAGCAGCCAAATGGAAGGTCGGCCGCGAGGTGGAAGTAGATGCACGCGGCCGGTTCAAAGAGTCGGGCAAAGGGGCATCGGTCAATGAGCTTTGAGGCATTGGCCGCCCCGTCCCAAATCGCAATCCCGTCCCAAGAAAGGAGAACAAGGACACATGAGCACCACTGAAAATAACGCCGAAAAGAACGAGTCAGGCGGTCGGCTTCGGCTGATCGGCGCGGCTTATCTGATCGTCTACATATGCGCGTTGAACAGCCTTTGCACGCAGTTCATCGCTTACCGGGTCGCCTACCATCCGGCACTTGGCGCGCCGTGGTTCGGGCACGTCTACTCGCCGTTTGCGTGGTGGGATTGGATGTTCAAGTTCTACGACTACGCGCCCGGTTCCTACAACTACGCTTTCATCTTCTTCGCGCTGGGCATCCTCGTCGGGATGCTGGCCTACGTGTTGTGGGTTGGCTTCAAGTCCCGCAGCTCGCGCAAGCATGACGACGTGCATGGTACTGCCCACTTTGCCACCCGCGAGGAAGTGCAGGAAACCGGCTTGTTACCGCGTGAAGGCAAGACCGGGCAGGGCGTGTATTGCGGGGCCTACGACGACGCCGAAACAGGCAAGACGTTCTACCTTCGCCACGACGGCCCGGAACACGTTCTTGCCCTTGCCCCGACCCGTTCGGGTAAGGGTGTCGGCCTCGTCATTCCAACCCTGTTGAGCTGGCCGCACTCGGTGTTTGTTCTTGACCGTAAAGGCGAGAACTACGCCATGACCTCGGGGTGGAGGAAGAAGCACGCCAATAACGTCATCCTGCGCTTCGACCCGGCCAAGCCGGGCACCGGCTGCGCATGGAACCCGCTCGGTGAAATCCAGTTCCGCACCCGTTTTCAGGTCAGTGACGCGCAGAACATCGCCATCATGGTCGTGGACTCGGACGGCAAGGGCATCGAAAGCGACCACTTCCGCAGCGCCGCTTTCGAGCTGCTGGTAGGGCTGATCTTGCACGCGCTCTACAAAGGCGAGCAGGTCGGCCGCACGCCGTGCTTGCAGGACATTGGCCACATGCTGACCGGCGTGGGCGACTTCGCCGCGCCGGACACGGCCAACGACCTCGCGGATGACCCGGACGGCGACCCCAAAGCGCTCGCCGGGCTGTTCGATGAAATGCGCGAGGTGCATATCAACGATGGCGACCCGGCCAACCGTGAGGCCCAAATCGTCATCACCGGCGTCGGCACCCGCATGGCCAACACACCGGCCCGCGAGCTGGGCAGCATCATTTCCACCGCGAACAATGCCCTTGCCCTGTACCGCGACCCCATCGTTGGCGAAAACACGTCGCGCAGCGACTTCAAGATTGCCGACCTGATGGATCACGACCGGCCGGTGTCGCTGTACTTCATTTCAACGCCGAAGACTTCCAAGCGCCTTGTGCCGCTCACCCGTCTGCTGCTGACCATGATCGTGCTCACCATGGCCGACGAAATGGAGTTTGACGACGGCCGGGCGAAAGCTGCGCACAAGCACCGCTTGCTGCTGATGCTGGACGAGTTCCCGACGCTGGGCAAAATCGAGGTGTTCGAGGAAGCGCTTGCGTACATCGCCGGTTACGGCATGAAGGCGTACATCATCACGCAGGACGTGTCCCAGCTCTACAAGGCATACACCCGCGAGGAAAGCATCATTTCCAACTGCCACGTCCGCGTGGCCTATGCCCCCAACAAGCTCGAAACCGCCGAATGGATGTCGAAAATGACCGGCAACACAACCGTGGTGAAAGAGCAGGTGACCACCTCGGGCAAGCGGTTCGGTGCAGTCCTCGACAACGTGTCGCGCAGCTATCAGGAAGTGAAACGCCCCCTGATGGAGCCGGACGAAATCATGCGCCTGCCGGGGCCGGTGAAGGATGCCAGCGGCGAGAAGATCGTAGAGGCAGGCGAAATGCTGGTATTCGTTGCCGGTCACTCGGTGATCCGTGGCCGCCAGATTCTCTACTTCGCTGACCCGGTTTTCTCGAAGCGCTCGAAGCTCAAACCAGTGCCGACCGACGTGGTGCGCAAAGCGCCGGGCCAGCCCGCCGCCATCGCTCCAGCACCAGAAGACGAGGCGATCAACCAGCGCGGGGGCTTCGTCGTCTCATGACTCAACGCCGCTTCGGAATCGCCGCCGTGTGCGCGGCCGGGGTGATCGGCTTGGCCATCACCGCCGCCAACTACGCAGGCTTGCGCCTCAACTTCACAGACTCAGCCCCGCACGGGCTTTGGCTTGTGCAGACCGCCGGAGCGGCCAGCATCAAGCGGGGCGAGCTGGTCGAGGTTTGCCCGCCTGCGCTACCCGTCGTTCGCCTCATGGCCGAACGGCACTACCTCACAGCGGGCAACTGCGACGACACCGGGCTGACACCGTTGCTCAAGCCGGTTTCGGCCGTGCCGGGCGATACCGTCCAGCTCGAACCGGGCCAGCCGGTGAAAGTCAACGGCGTGGCCCTGCCCAACACCGCAGCTATGCCCGCCGTTCCGAGCTGGCCCGCTGGCCGTTACACCGTGCAGCCGGGCCAAGCGTGGCTGTTCTCCAGCTACAACGCGGGCAGTTTCGACAGCCGATATTTCGGCCCGGTCGAGCTGGCCAGCGTTCGCGGTATCGCGCAGCCGCTGGCAGTCAGCGGCGACGTGGCCGCAGTGACTACAGGAGTGACCAAGCAATGATCGGCCTCGACATGATGATGGCGTGCGCGCCGAACGTGGCCCCGGCCACCATCGAGAAAATCATTCAGGTAGAGAGCGCGGGCAATCCGCTCGCGCTCAACGTCAACGTCAAGTGGGTGATCGAGCGCGACGAGAAGGGGCAGCCGATCATGGTCACGGGCAAGGATGGCCAGCCCGAGCCGAAGCGCCGCAAGGTCGTGTTCAAGTACCCCATCGAGGTCAAAACCAAGCAGGACGCCGTTACCGTCGCCTATGCCGCCATGGCGGCCGGGTTCAACGTCGATATGAGCTACATGCAGGTGAACAGCAACAACCTGCCAGCCCTCGGCTACAGCGTCGAAGACATGTTCGATGACTGCAAAAATCTGGCGGCAGGGGCTGCCGTCTTGTCCGCGTTCTACGCCCGAGCGTTGAAGCAAAACCCGCAGCCACAGACCGCGCTCAGGGCGGCCCTGTCGGCCTACAACACGGGTGATTTCAACAAGGGCTATCTCAACGGCTACTTGGCTCGCTACGGGATCGGCAACCCGGCCGTGAGCGTGCCCGCCGTCAATTCCTACACGGCCGACACGACCGTGTTTGTACGTCAACCACCGAAGAAGGAAGAAGCCATGAGCACCAAAGAAGAAGCGAGCAGCACGCAGCAGATCGCCGAACCGGCGAAAGCAGTGGCCCCGCGTGTCGATCCGGTCGTGAGTCAGTCGCAGGAAGACGGCGCAACCCCCGGCGTGCAGATCGAGCACACGGCGGAGGCAGCGGAGGCCAACGGCGCGTTTCACGAAACCGCTATGAGTGAGGCCGATGCGTGGGAGTCGAACGCCGACTTGGCCGACGATCCGGCCGGGACGGCCATCATGCTGAAAGGCAAGGTCTTGCGACCGGCCGCCCATCGCAGCGCCGCCGACCTCGCCAAAGCGCAGCCGGTGAAAGGGGGTAACTGACCATGAAAAAGGAATACGCCGAGGAAGTCGCGGCGCGGATTGTCGAGCAACTGGAGCAGGGCACCGCGCCGTGGCAAAAGCCATGGCAGCCCGGCGAGCTGCGCTTGCCGTACAACCCCACGACCGGCAAAGAGTACAAGGGCATGAACAGCATGTGGCTGTCCATGCAGGGTCACGCTGACCCGCGTTGGATGACCTACAACCAAGCCAGCGCCGAAGGCGGGCAGGTGCGCAAGGGTTCCAAGGGAACGCATATCGTCTACTGGAAGTTCAGCGAAGAACGCAAGCAGACCGACGAGCAGGGCCGCCCGGTCATCGACCCGGAAACCGGCAAACAGAAGACCATCAATGTGCAGCTCGAACGGCCGCGCTCATTCATGGCCGTGGTGTTCAACGCCTCGCAGATCGACGGCCTGCCGCCGCTCGAAACCCGGCCGCTGATGCCAGAACCGGAGCGACATGCACGCGCCGAGGCCATCTTGGCCAACTCGGGCGCGAGCATCCAGCACGTACCCGGCGACCGCGCCTATTACCGGCCGAGCACCGACAGCATCACCCTGCCAGAGCGCAACCAGTTCCCGGCGGCCGATGCCTACTACGCCACGGCGCTGCATGAGCTGGGCCACTGGACGGGGCACCCGTCGCGCCTCGACCGCGACTTGTCGCATCCGTTCGGTTCCGAGGGGTACGCCCGCGAGGAACTGCGCGCCGAAATCGCCTCGCTCATGCTGGGCGAACGCCTCGACATTGGCCACGATCCGGGCCAGCACGCCGCCTACGTCGGTTCGTGGATCAAGGCCCTGAAAGAAGACCCGAAAGAGATTTTCCGGGCCGCTGCTGATGCCGAGCGCATCGCCGGTTACGTGATGGGCTTCGAGCAGGAGCAGGCGCAGCTAGTAGAGCGTCAGCCAGCGCAGCAGGCCAACGACCTGACCACAGGGCAGGAACGTGAACCCGTCGCCTCGCAGGAGCTGCCGCAGGCCCAGGGCGCGCCCGTGCCGGTGGCTTGGCGTTACGCCGCGTGCGAGGAGTTCGACAAAGAAATGGCCGTCAGGATGGGCGACCCGAACTACAGCAAGGCGCGTGAGCTGGCCCACGCACTCAATGAATACGACGAAATGGGCTTTGAGCCTTCCCCCCGTGAGCAAGCCATTCTCGCGGAGCGCAAGCCCGCCATGGACGAGGCCGCGCAGTGGATACATCAAAACGTCTTGCTCAACCCGGTTGTGAAAGAACGAGTCTACGAAACGGTACGCGACCTTGGCCGTTACACCGGCGATGCAGGCGATGACAAGGAGCGCCGCGAGTACCTTGCCGAAATGGAAGGCAAGCAACGGGCGCAGGAGACGCGGCAGGAGCAGCAGGCGTACACCGTCCACAGCCGCCGCACAGTGCCGGAGAACGCCGCCCAGCACGCGGGGCAGCAAGCCGCCTATGTGCAGCTCGATGACGGCCGTAGGGCGTGGGGCTTCGGTGATACCGACCAAGCCGCCGAACAGTCCGCAGTGACCCGTGCCCAGCGCGTCGGCCTCGATGCCGAGCGCACCCCGTCGCGGCCAGTGCTGCACGAACAACCGGAGAAACCTATGGCAGATCGCACCTATCTGGCCGTGCCCTTCGCCGAGAAGAACGAGGCGAAGGCGCTGGGAGCCAAGTGGGACAAGGACGCTAAATCGTGGTACGCCCCGGCAGGCGTGGACGTGGCCACCTCGGGCCTTGCCCGGTGGAGCGTGGAGAAGGCCAACGTCGTCAACAGCAGCGAACCCAAGCCACCCATCGACCAGTTCTATGACGCCTTGCGCGATGCGGGCTTGGTCGTCAAGTCGGGCGACGTGCCTACCAGTGGCGATCAGGTCGGGAAGATCCAGCGCGTGCCGGTCGTGGGCGACAAGGGCGGCGCTACCAGCGGAGCCTATGCCTACCACATCGACGGGAAGACACCCGGCGGATTCATCCAGAACTACAAGACGGGCGAAGTGGTGCATTGGAAGCCGGACGGCAAGTCGCCGGAGCTGACCGCCGCCGAACGCGCCAAGCTGGCCAACGAGGCCCGCGAGCGCAAACAGGAGCGCGACACGTCTACCGCCGCCAAGTACGAAGCCACCGCGACCGCCGCGCAAGCGTTGTGGAAGGCGTCACCAGCGGCAACCGCCGACAACGCCTATTGCAAGGCCAAGGGCATCACCAACCCGGTCGGATTGCGCACCGTGCCGGACAAGGTGTCGCCCGAGCTGGAGGCCCTTGGCATCCGCGTGGCCAAGACCGCGAAAGAGGCCAAGGCGCTGCGCGAAGCCGACCCAGCCAACCGCGTATTCAAGTCGGGCGACCTGTTGATTCCGGGCATGGATGGCGACGGCAAGCTATGGACGTTGCAGAGCGTGAACCCCTACTTCAAGTCGCTGATGAAGGGCGGCAAGAAGGCGGGCATGTTCACCGTCGCCGGTGCTGACGATCCGGGTAAGGCGCTGGCCAGCAAAGACGCTTCCCCTTTGGTGCTCGCCGAAGGCTACGCCACGGCTGACACCGTGTCGCGCCTCATGGGCGGCAAGCCGGTGTTCGTGGCATTCGACAGCGGCAACCTCGATGCCGTGGCGCGTGAGCTGCGCGAGCGCAGCCCGGCCCGGCCGCTGCTGATTGCCGCAGACAACGACCACAACGCGCCCAAGACGCTGGACGAGAAGGGCAACCCCAAGGTCAACGTCGGGCTTGTGAAGGCGAAAGAAGCCGCAGAGAAGAACGGCGGCGGCGTCATGGCCCCGCAGTTCAAGGACGGCGACAAGGGTTCGGACTGGAACGACGTGGCCACCGCACAGGGCGACGACGCTGCCCGGCGGATGCTCAACGAGCAGATGGCCGTGGCCAAGCGTGACGCCGCGATCACCGCCGAGCGGCTGACGACCCTTGCGCGTACCCGCGACATGGAAGCCCGCAACGATCCGACCACCAGTGCAGACGACGCGGCCGTATCCATGGAGCGCGGCCACGCGGCCGAGGTCATGGCCGGAGCGCAAGCCATGCTAGGCGATGTGCGCAGCATGGCAGCAGACAGCAGAACCACCGGCACCAAAGGGGCAGGGCGGTCGGCTGCATCGGTCAAGGCCGCAGTCGGCCACAAGGTCGAGGCGATGCACGACAAGGCGAAAGAAGAACGGCAAGAGGTGTTGAACCACGCCCAGCCCGGCGCACTGGACGGCAACACCGCCGGGGTGTCGTGGAAGCGCTTGCCGGAGCAGGTCAAGCAACAACTGATTGCAGACGTGCAGAGCGGCAAGGACGTGGCGTTGCCCAAGGACGCCCCGGCCAAGCTGAAACAACAGGCAGGCATCGAGCCTACCCCGGCGCAGCGTTCGCGCAGCCGTGGGATGGACGCGGGCCTTTGACGAAAGCGCGGCCGGGCACCCCCGGCCGCAACTGGACTACAGGAGTAACACCCCATGACCACACTGGTAATCGTTGAGTCACCAAAGAAGGTAAAAACCATCGGGCCGATCCTCGGCGACCGCTACACCGTCATGGCCAGCGTCGGCCATGTGCGCGACCTGCCAAGCAAAGAAATGGGCCTAGAGCCGCCTACATTTGAACTGTCCTACGAGGCGACCGAGCGCGGCCGTAGCGTGCTGGCCAAGCTCAAGGCCGCAGTCAAGGAGGCCGATGGCGTAATTCTGGCCACCGACCCCGACCGCGAAGGGGAGGCGATTTCGTGGCACCTTGCCGAAGCACTGAACCTCAAAAACCCGCAGCGCGTCACGTTCACCGCGATCACCAAAGACAAGATTCTGGCCGCCTTCGCCGCACCTCGGCCGCTCGACATGCAGCGTGTATATGCGCAGGAAGCCCGCCGCGCACTCGACCGCATCATTGGCTACCGCGTCAGTCCTGCCCTGTCCGATGCCACTGGCCAGAAGATCGGCGCGGGCCGCGTCCAGTCCTCGGCGGTTCGTCTGGTCGTTGACCTTGAGCGCACCATTGCCGCGTTCAAATCAACCCAGCACTACGGGGCCGAGCTGGTCTTTACCAACGATGACGCGACGAGCTGGAAAGCACAGTTCGACACCAAGCCGCACTTGGCCCCCGGTGAAACCTACCTGCTCGATGACAAGCTGGCCAAGCTGGCCGCCGCGATCCGCGACGTGACAGTGGCCGAGTACAGCGACAGCGAGGAAAGCAAGGCTCCGAAAGCGCCATTCACCACCTCGACGCTGCAACAGGCCGCCGGGCAGCGCCTCAAGCTCAAGCCGAAGGAAACCATGAGCATCGCGCAGAGCCTGTACGATCAAGGCTTGATTACCTATCTGCGCACCGACTCGCCAAACATCGACGACGAGGGTGTTGCCAACATCGCAGCTTATGCGCAAAGCGCTGGCCTGCCGCTGGCAGACAAACAACGGAAGTGGAAGGCAAAAGACGGCGCTCAGGAAGGCCACGAAGCGATCAGGCCGACGCACGCGGAAAACCTCGACTGCGGCGCGGATGATGCCGAAAAAGCTCTGTATCGGCTTATCTGGCAGCGTGCCGTGGCCTCGCAGCTCGCCGACGCAATCTATGCCGTTCGTACCGTGCGCCTCGCCGGTGACGCCGAGGGCACGCCGGTGTCGTTCAAGGCGACCGGCAAAACGCTGGTATCGCCGGGCTGGCAAGCCGTCTACGCCGAGGACACCCCCGACGAAGACGCCGAGAAGGACGAAACCAGTAGCAACCCGATCCCGGCGCTGGCCGTGGACGACGCACTGGTGGCCAGCGATGGCCGCCTGTTGACCAAGAAGACGAAACCGCCGGTGCGGTTCAAGCTGCCCACTCTGGTCATGGAAATGGAAAAGCTCGGAATCGGCCGCCCGAGCACCTATGCCGCGATCCTCGACAACATCATGACCCGTGGCTACATCACCGAAGACAAAAAAGGCTATCTGCTGCCATCGAGCACTGGCGAGATTCTGCGTGATGGTCTGGTAGGTCGGTTCGAGTTCATCGAGTTTGATTACACCCGTGGCCTTGAAGACCAACTCGACCAGATCGCGGAAGGGCAGGCCACTTATCTCGGCGTGGTGTCGGCCGCGTGGGCCTCGCTCGATACCGAGCTGGCCACGCTGGAGTCGGCAGCGCTGCCGGTTGCGCACCCATGCCCGACCTGCGCGAAGGCGCTGCGTCGGATCAAGGGCGAAAACGGGTTCTTTTGGGCGTGCTCCGACCGCGAGTGCAAGACCACACTTCCCGACGCCAAGGGCAAGCCCGGCGAGCGGAAAGCACCGCCCGCACCTACGGGTATCGCCTGCCCGAAGTGCGGCAAGGAGCTGGCCCACCGTGTGGGCACCAGTAAGCCGATCAAACGCGGCATGAAGCCTCGGCCGTATGACTTCTACAGTTGCACCGGCTTCCCGAAATGCGATGCGAAGTACAACACGGGTGCCGATGGCAAACCGGTGTTCGGCGACGACGCACCGGCCGCACAGGAGGCAAGCTGATGGTCGGGTTTCTGGAAATGACCCCGGCCGAGCTGGCCGAGGTGCCGACCGCAGCCGAACCGCTGACCGCCATCGAACTGCGTTCGGTGCTGCTGGCCCTTGGCGGCGACACGTTCGGCCCCGACTCGATCTATGCCAACGGGCTGACCACGGCGACCGAGAAGATGGAACGGATGCTTGACGATGTTCGGGTGCGGATCAGCCGCGCCCGGCGCGGGCTTCCAGCCGATGCCACGGCCGAATAAATCGACCATTCACCCACACGGGGGCCATGCCGGGAGGCTGGCCCCTTTCGCGTTACAGGAAGGACATATGTTCGAGAAGCTGCGACAGGCGCGGGCATGGCGTGCCGAACTGCGCGAGCTGGGCGACAGCCTGGCACCCGCCGAGCTGGCCAAGCCCGACAACACAACCCCCGGCCGTCTCCTTTGGTGCCTGCCGGTTCCCGGCAAGCCGGATGCGTTCATGCGTCTGGACGCTGGCCAAGCCGATCACGACAGGTTCGTGGTGCCGGTGAACGCCAAGGCGTTCAACCGCCTATGGCTCGCCGGTGGCCTCAATTCCCCCGAGCGGCCGGACGGTTGCCTGCTGCGCAAGGATATGACCAGCGATAGCAAGTACCGGCACGCCGTCGAGGGTTTCGCGGCCGGACGGGATTCGCCCGTGCCGTTGGCCAATGTCGCGCTCGAGCGCGGGCGCACACCATCGGTCAGGTTCAACGACGGCGTGACGCGCACCCTTTGGCTGTTGGCCAACAACGTCGCCGCCTTTCCGGTGCTGGTTGCCGGGGAGGACAACGCCAAGGCCCTAGCCAAGCTGGCCGGGACTGACGGCAGCACCATGCGGGTGTCGGAGGTCGTGCGCAGCGCGGAGAAGGCCCCGCAGCGCGCACAGGAGCCATTGAGCACCAAAAAGGGAGGGGTAGGGCAGGAGCAGATGCAGAAAGGGCCGGAGACGGCCTCGCAGAAGTCAAGGAGGGCTATGCGTGATCGTGGCGTGGGGTTCGACTGATAGTTTGAATCCCGGACTTGAACAGGCCGGGCGCTACAGCGCCCGAGCTGTCATTGCGGCCGATCCCCATAGCATGTTGATGAACAGGTAGACGCCCATCAGCCCGATAGTGCCGGTCAATAGCTTTTGCGTTGTTACCAGCGATTTCGGCGCAGTTTGTCGGCGGCGCTGCACCGCGACTAATGCGCCGCCCACCCATACCATCACGAAGACATACAGCACCCAAAACATCTTAAACACCCCCCGGCCGTTGCACGGCAGAAGCCGCGACCCAACATTTCGCGCCATCGTATTCGTTGCCACCCTCGGCCACAAATACGCACCCCGTTTCATCGACGGCCACCGCGCCGGGCTGTTCGTGCTGCGGGTCGCGCAGCTCGTTTTTCCAGCCATAGACTGCGCCCTGCCAGATCAGCACCACCCCGCCCGGGTTTTCCTGATTGACCTGCCGCCAGTGGGCGGCGATGTTCCTCATTTCCTCGATCACAGTTGCTTCCTCCTAGTTGATAGCCAGCTCGAACACCGCGCCGTCGCAGTCGTCGCCGCCACACATCAATTTCAGTCCGGGCTTGCCCCATACCTGCACTGCACATACGGGGCAGCGGTACTTATCCCGATTTGATTTATTGCCCGCAGTGACCGGCTCCAGCAGGCCGCCCATGCCGCCGCTGTCGTTGTCTTCACCGTTCCCAGCCTCGCCGAATATGGCGGCTATTTCCGTTCCTGCAGGCGGGTGCCGGTCGAACCAAGAAATGCGAAAGTCGGTCGCCAACAACACGTCGGTGGCCTGCATGAACGGCCCGCCTTCAATCGCGTAGTCGGCCATTTTCTCGCCGGTCTTCTTGCCGCCGGGCTTGCCGGTATCGGACGGCATCAGGCCGATTGCTTCCATTTTGTCGGCCCACTCCTTGTTGTGGTAGCCACGTCGGCCCGGATCGCCGAAGTGGAATTGCCACAGGTGCGCCATTTCATGGACGAGCGTTTGCAGGATTTCCAGCAACGGCACGACACCAAAATAGGACGGGTTCATGGCGATTTCGTCGGTCATGGTCTTGTCGTGCCGGTTGGCAAATCGACGTGACGAAAAGTAGCCATAGGTGCGCTTTTCGCGCTGCATGGTGATTAGGCAGTGCGGAAGCTGCCCATCGAACAGATGGGCGTTGTAGTGCTCGAACGCGGCCTGTAGTTCGCTATAGGCCGTTGCTGTTGGTGATGCTGGACGATCAAGCGCTTTCACTGTTCAGCCCTCCTTTCCGGGCCTCTTTGACCTGTTCTGCGAACCGCATGGCGGCTGCGAGATTGAACTTGCGCACCTTGGCCTTGTGGTTCCCGATCACAGCCGGGAACGCAACCCCGTACAGGTGCCCGGTTGAGCGCATCGCGTGGATCAGCTCGCCCTCGCTGATTTCCAGCAGCTCGGCCAGTTGCCGTGTATTGATCGAGACGCTACCCATCTCAGTTGCTGCCGCCAATCGGGCCGTCGCACTCCATCATCACGCGAGTGGCCCCGTGGGCTTCGGTGCATTGGGATTCGTGTTCCGATTCGGAAACCGATGCCCCAACCAAACCGATAAGCAGGCCGACCAGCCCGCCGATGACAACCAGCCCAGCGCGCTTGCCCTTTGACTTGGTTTTACGGGTGGAAGCGAAGGCGAACCCTGCGCCACCCAATACGCAAGTTGCCACCATCATCAAGCGCAGGAAGCTAAACACCCCGCCTGCCGCTTGAACCAGCATCAGGAGGGGTACAGACAGAACCGCTCCCAGCGTTACCAGCACTACTAAGTTCACAACATCTTTCACACATGCCCCTTTGTTAGTTTTGGATTGCACAATCCAAATGATAGCTTAAAGGCGATAGTTTGCAAGTCCCACAAACGACCGTTTGCGGGACTCGGCGAAAGTGTCCCACAAATACCACTTGCAGACGTTTGCGGGACTCGTTAGAATATGGGACAGTTTCGGGACAAATGGAGCGGTTCACATGAATGACAAAACTCAGCGCGTCACCATGGCCACGCAAAGCCTGTCGGACGCGGTGTCGTCCAGCATCGACATAACGCCTACTTGGGGCGAGGTCGGCAACATCATCCGTCGCCTTATCCGTGCCGGGGAGCTTTCCGCGTTCGAGCACATGGAGGTGGAAATGGCCCGTGCCTTTGCCGCATGTCAGGCGCTGCAAGCGATTCAAAAAGACCTGCCGGATGACCTGCGCGAGATTGCGTGCGCAGTCACTGCGGCGGAAATGGCCAAGCAAGGCTTTGGCCCCAACAGCACCAAAGGAAAGGAGGCAGCACAGTGAAAGTCGAACTGCGTCAAAAGATCGAGCGCGCCATTGCCCGCGAGGCCATCAAGGGGCTGCTCGCCGACGACTTCAAAATCTCGGTGTTCGACGGTGAGCAAACAACGCTCAAGGACAGCACCGACGCCGCTGCTCTCGAAGCGGCGATGTTC
>ENA-UERQ01000828-UERQ01000828.1-human-gut-metagenome-genome-assembly--contig:-NODE-828-length-19716-cov-7.560517_pt1 | contig 19716 bp, 9 predicted proteins | sample MGYA00242986_ERZ507987 | MGnify/ENA primary metagenome ERZ507987 (study PRJEB26167, sample SAMN06115429) | human gut metagenome | host: Homo sapiens | place: China:Chongqing | collected 2015-04-15...
TCTGAAGGTTTTCAATCATGGTTGAAAGTCCTTTCAACTTGATTTCGTTACGGTGAATTTGCTTTATCAATTCCTGTTTCGATAGTTGAAGTTGAAGTCAACACCCGTATTCTTCATATCACCAAAGTTGATGTACGGTTTTGAAGATTCACCAGCCAAAGCGGAATATTGAGCCGCAATCAACATATCTGTCGTTTTCTTATAGTACCACTCCAATCCGGCACCGAATTTGCCGTTCAAGAATGTTCCATCCAAACCGACATTAAACATTTGGGTGGTCTCCCATTTCGTATCCTCGTTACCAAATTTATCCAAACGATAACCTAAAGAGGTAGAGGTATTAGAACCCGTAAAGTCATAGTTTGTTTTCTTTGGCAATGTTCTATATTCGTAGGCGAAGTTCGTAATACGAGGCACTTCTGAGTTACCGGTAACACCAAAGCCAAAACGAAGCTTCAAGTCATCTAACCAGTCTTTTGTTTTCTCCATAAAAGCCTCTTCAGAGATACGCCAACCAGCAGAGATAGAAGGGAATACACCGTAACGATTATTCTCCGAGAAACGAGAGACACCATCACGACGGATAATACCTGTCAACAGATACTTATTATTATAAGCGTAATCTACACGCCCAAACAGACCAAACAAGGCAAATTCACCTTTATATTTTGATTCTGCGATACGTTGTGCGTTATTCTCACCCATATTCAACTCCCAAGTATTCGTATTATCCTCGTACAAATAATTGTAACGACGACCTTTCAGCGTACGTCCCAAACCATCACGAATAGCCTCGGTACCAAGCAAGACAGTCAATTTATGAACCTCATTGAATGTCTTGTCGTAAGTCAAAGTATTAGTCCAAACCCAACGATAATTAAAATCAGATTGCTCTTCAAAATTGTTTTGGCCCATTGACTCAGAAAACTCAGGGTTCTTCTTTTCCATACGATAATAATAACCATTCGTATAGTCCAAACCGAAATTCGTTCTAAAAGTTAATCCCTTGATAATATCGGCCTCTGCCCATAGGTTACCAAATACGCGGTTATGTGTATAGTAATTATCCTTATTTCTCTTTTGATTGGCAACCGGGTTCTGGAAGTTACCCGTTCCAGCGAATTTTGAACCGGCAAAATTACCTGCGATATCATATACCGGTACATAAGGAGAAGCACGATAAGTCCAAGAATATGGATTACTCTCAGCGCCGCTAGAGTTCAAGCCATTATCTTTCGTAAACGCATAAGTTAAATTCTCTCCTACCCGTAACCAATCACGAACATTGAAAGAGGTGTTAGCACGTACTTGATATCTCTGGTAGTAAGAATCAATAACCGTACCATCTTGCTTGAAGTAATTCGCACTTAAATTATATTGTCCCTTTTCAGTACCACCAGATAAGCCAACTTGATGGTTTTGAATCATAGCCGCACGGTCTACCTCATCCCACCAATTTGTGTCAGAGAACGGCGCATAAGTCGTACCCGGGTAATTATAATCGCCGGGATTAATATCCGTACGACCACCCGCACCAGCTTGCGTCAAATAATTAGGAATAGAAGGACGTTCACCTGTTCCGAATTGCACGTGTGAAGGAAGTTCATTGGAACCTAACAATGCATAGTTACTAGCCTTTGCGTCCCATTCCAAGTTCACACGATCCATAGAATTCAAAACGTCATAGCGCTTGCCTGTTTTCTGAACACCGACATATCCATCATAAGTCAATTTAGGTTGACCGGATCGGGTACCTTTTTTCGTCGTAATCAAGATAACACCATTGGCCGCCTGCGCACCATAGATAGCGGCGGAGGAGGCATCCTTCAATACCTGCATACTCTCGATATCGTTCGGGTTCAAGGAGCTTAAATCTTGGTTACGTGTTGATACGCCATCAATTACGTACAACGGACCATTATCATTAACCGTATTGATACCACGAATACGAACCATAGACTGGGAACCGGGGGAACCTGACTGACCGATATATACACCGGCAGCCTTACCTTGCAACTGCTGGGTAGCGGAAGATCCGGAAGATGCCAAAAGGTCTTTCGTATCGACTACCGCCACGGAGCCTGTGATATCTTTCTTCTGCTGCGTACCGTAACCTACTACTACTACCTCATCTAGGTTTTGCGTATCTTCTTTCAAAGTCACATTTACCACTTCTCCCGAAGCAGGAATTTGCTGAGATACATAACCAATGTAGGAAACGACTAAAATGGAGTTGGGCTCAACTTCCAAGGAATACTTACCGTCAAGGTCGGTAATCGTACCGTTTGTAGTACCTTTTACTACAACATTCACACCCAAAAGGGGTTCACCCTTTGCGTCAGTTACCGTACCGGTAACTTTCTTAGCTTGCTGGGAGATGGACACATTCGCGTTAGACGCATGGATTGGAGGGGTTACACCCGCACCGACCATAAGGAAACAAAGTGCCAAACCCAGCCCGCTTTTAACAAAAGCCAACTGTTTGTTCATCATAACACAAAAATAGGTTAACATTAATAATTATATCCACTCTTCGGATACGGGTACAAATATAAATTATTATTCTTAATAAACAACAATAGTATGCATATTTTTTTCACATTCCCTTGAACTTGCGGATATGTGTTCGTACAAATAGCTATTATAGACCCAATAAGGCTTATTCTTGTTAACAAAAAGACACCTTCACAAGAATCAACAATATGTTAAAAACCGCATAAAAAAATACAATCTATTCCTAATTTTTACTTTTAAACCTTATTATCAATCTACAGCACGGTAAACGAGTCTCTTGGGCCATATAAAAGAAAAGAGGACGCCGTTTTACCGACATCCTCCTAAGCTCTTATCGCATTAGATCCGTGAGCCTTACCGGCTGCCGGCTATCGATTTACTCACGATATTCGTTACGGCCTCTTGCATCTTCTCGATGACGCCGCTGTTTTCCATCCCGTATTCGGAGGCGATCGTCTCCAGATTCGGGGAACCGACCCAAACCTTGCCGTCCGCATCTTCCCAAACGGAGATACGTAGCGGCAGCTCCAAAGAGATAGACGGATCTTGCTGCATCAATAAAGTCCCGACTTTCGGTGAGCCGAAGACGATCACCTTATTCGGAGGCAGCTTCATCCCTACCTCGCTAGCGTTTCGCCCATGATCGAACATGGCGAACACGGAACCTCCTTGAGACTTGATAATCTCCTCGATCCGCCGCATCGTCTCATCCACGCTAAACGGGCTTACTGTTTTTTCCATCAAACGATTCTTTTTCTCCATGGCTGTAATTTTCTTTAGTTTTGTCAAGACAGGAGTCTTGACCGTCCGTACGCTCGACTTCCGGTCATTATTCAGCTGCTCATAAATAACGATTTTATTCTCTCCTTTGTTCAGCCATACGTCCGGTATGTAAAGCGTTTGCTGAGGGCCGGCGTACCAATAGCGACCGATATTGATGCCATTGATGAAAATAATGCCCTTTCCCCAATCCTCCATATCGATAAACGTATCGCCGGTATCGGACAGGTGGAAGGTTCCCTCGTAGAGAACCGGCTTATTCCCCAACGCCGCTACCTCGGGCGAGCCATTCTTATAGACATAAGGTTCGCCGGAGGCCAAAGCCGGCATCCGGTCCATCGGGAGCTTGTACATCTTCCAGTCCGATATCTCGCTGCCGTTAATCTTGACCGGGCTGATGATCCCCTTCGTATTGCGGACGATCTCCTCGCCATAATTGATACGCCCCATGTTCTCCACCAAGATGTCCAAGGTAGCGTTGAACGGGATATCGATCTCCATCGCATATTGGTTGAAACAACGGTTTAACTCGCCGACACGCTCGCCATCCACGTAGATCGTAGCGTAATCACGCAAGCCCGGTATCTCCAGACGGCCTTTCAGGGGTTGGTTGAAATGGGTTGAGTACAAGACGTAGCCGTATCCTTGGTTCAATTGCTCGAACGTGAGAGGTGTCGGAGACGCTACCGGTTCCCCTTCTTTCGCCAAGGCCAACACATCGGCTACCTTCGTCAAGGAGATCGACGGGATCTCGATCAGCGGTATAGGGGCCGGAGCCTCGGGGACGTCATAGGTGACGTATTTCCGGATCACGTTGCGGATCGAGTCGAACTTCGGGGTCACCCAACCCGCCTCACTGATCGGGGCGTCGTAGTCGTAGCTGGTCAAGTCCGGCTGGATATCATGCTTCTTGTCGTAATTGGCGCCACTGGTGAAGCCGAAATTCGTACCGCCATGAACCATATAGAAATTGAAAGAGACATCGTTTTGGAGGTACGTCTCCGTCTGCCTCGCTATGCCGGAATCGCTTATATCGGGGAATGGTTCCGCCCAGTGCATCAGCCAACCGGGATAAAACTCGGCTACCATATACGGGCCTACTCCCCCGTGATACTCGTTCACCACCTTTTTCAAGTTCTCCACGTTGCTCTCCCCGTTCGCCGTAGGCAACGCTCCCGGGGTGGAACCGCCCTCGAACAACCAGCTTCCGTCCGAGGTGAACAGAGGCACGTTGAAACCGGCGTCCGCCAATTGCCGCTTGATCTTGGCGTTGTAGCGGCGATGCTCCTCCAAGGGGATATCCTTACGTTGCGCCACGTAAGAGCCGAACTCGTTCTCGGCCTGCACCATGATGATAGGGCCGCCTTTCGACACCTGCAAGTCGCCGACCTGCTCGTAAAGCTTATCGATATAAAGCTTCGTGCGTTTCAAGAACTCCGGGTTATCCCGGCGGATCTCCATGCCCGGTATATTCTGCAACCACCACGGATAACCGCCGAACTCCCACTCGGCGCATACGTACGGGCCGGGACGGAGGATCACCATCAATCCCTCCTCTCCCGCTATCCGGATATACTCGGCCAGATTCTTGTCTCCCTCGAAATCCCATTTACCCGGTTCCGTCTCGTGCAGGTTCCAGAAGACATAGGTAGCGACCGTATTCAAGCCCATCGCTCGCATCATCCGAAGGCGATGCCGCCAATATTGGTGGGGGATACGAGGGTAATGCATCTCACCCGAGAGGATCGGGGTTACCTTCCCGTTTACATAAAAATGACCGTCCTTGATCTCGAACGTACGTTTCTCCTTGGCGAACGAGCCGACAGGTATCAGCATCAAAAGGAGCAATAGATAGGCGATTTTCTTTTTCATGGAATCTATGTGTTATAAAGATTTATTTTTAGGTTTAAGATCTCGTGGCAAATGTATGTAAATAAAAAGAGGATGCCAAATAAATGACATCCTCCCTAGCTTATATATTATATAATGTATAAGTCTGTATTAAGCTTGCTCCAACTGCAAAGTCTTAGTCGGCTGGTCGCAAACCTCCGTCGGACCGAAGTACTGGATCGGACCCGGATATACATAGCTAGTAGTCAAAGCCCACTCGTCACGGTTAGCGGCGAACGCCTTGAAAGGAGCGCCGTCAAGCTTAACCAAAGCCTTCTGGATAACCGGCTTCATCTCGCCATGACGTTTTTCCATGTTCATCATCATAGTAACAGGGATACCACCGGCGATCCATTGATCAGCGGGAGCGGTCGTGTTACGTACGGAAGACATATAACCTGTCTTACCGGCGGCGATCAAGCAAGATGCCGTGTAACCCAAAGAGTAGCAGTAGTCCGCATCGTAGTTAGACGGAGCGGCGCAACGACCCTCGTAACCAAAGAAGTGGTGTTGTGCGGCGAACTTGCCTACGTACTTGCCCTCGGCCTTCCACTCAGCCAATTTCTTGCCAACCATCTCAGACAATAACTTCTCAGTCTCGATCAAAGAAACCTGTACGTTTCCGTGCGGGTCACGGTCCAAAGACAACTGACGAGCTACGCCCTCCGGAAGAGAAGCGTACAGATCAGAGTTCTCCTTCGTCAACTTGCTGATGATATAAGCACGTTGCTCGCTCTTCTTGATCATCTTGAACTCAGCGTCGTGCTTAGCCAAGAAGTCGTTCAACTCGGCGATCAAGCGTTTCATAGCCGGAACGAACTCGATCAAGCCCTCAGGGATCAATACCGTACCGAAGTTATTACCCTCGGCGGCACGTTTAGCCACGATACCAGCCACGTAAGTAACGATATCGTCCAAAGACATATTCTTCTCCTCAACCTCCTCGGAGATGATACAAACGTTCGGTTGAGTCTGCAAAGCGCACTCCAAAGCGATATGAGAAGCGGAGCGACCCATCAATTTGATGAAGTGCCAGTATTTCTGGGCGGAGTTACAGTCACGTTGGATGTTACCGATTACCTCGGAGTAAACCTTGCAAGCCGTGTCGAAACCGAAAGAGGTCTCGATCTGGGCGTTCTTCAAGTCACCGTCGATCGTCTTCGGGCAACCGATTACCTGTACGCCGGCACCGATAGCCTTGTAATACTCAGCCAATACGCAAGCGTTCGTGTTAGAATCGTCACCGCCGATAATAACCAAAGCCTTGATATCAAGCTCTTTCAAGATCTGAAGACCTTTATCGAATTGCTCTTTCGTCTCTAATTTCGTACGTCCGGAACCGATCATATCGAAACCACCCGTGTTACGGTACTCGTCGATAATATCAGCCGTCAATTCCATATATTTATGATCGATCAAACCGCCCGGGCCCAAGATGAAACCATACAGACGAGAATCTGCGTTGTGAGCCTTGATACCATCGAACAAACCAGCGATCACGTTGTGACCACCGGGAGCCTGACCACCGGAAAGGATCACACCAACGTTCATGACAGGCATAGCCTTCTCCTCGTTACTCTTCTCGAATGTAACGATCGGCATTCCGTAAGTGTTCGGGAACAATTTCTTGATTTCTTCCTGATCGGCTACTGATTGAGTATACTCGCCGTCAACGGCTTTCACTGCACCTTTCAACGCAGCGGGTACCTTCGGTTGGTAAGCTGCTCTTGCGATTTGTAATGCACTCTTTGTCATTTCTTAATTGATTTATTTAGAAATTATTTGATACGTGTTCAAAAGTGACGCGAATATAAGGAAAAAAATCCGTATTAATAAAAGAGAAGGGGGATATGTTCATTCAAAATAGCATCGAAAAAAACTTCCGGGAAATCACTGGTAAACTTGCCCTCATCATTATAACCGATCAACCTTCAACAAGAAGAGGGTGTGTCACCATGAAGTGAACACGAGAAAATAGGTAGCTTACTGTATATTTTACTTGACTATTTTTTACACGGTCGTGTTTTTCCAAAAACACGTACGTAATTTTCAAGAAACACGGTCGTGTTTTTTCGAAAACATGTACGTGTTTTACTCAAATCTCCATCATAATTTATATCCATCTAATTATAAGCCAGTTATAAACCATTTCAAACAAATGCTTTATTGTATTTTTTTAATCCGTTTACTCTGTAGGCTACTTCAATGGCACAATAGAGTAAACTATTCATCAACTTGCACCTAATTATCACAAAAGACTTCGTATATTTACACCTTCTATTAACGTTAGTTAATCACAAAATTCGATGCGAAAAAGCCCTCTTGCACTCCTATTATCGCTTATCTGCCTGATCTCGTCTCATAACGAGATACAAGCGCAAGGACATCCCCCGACAGATTCATTGCGACAACGGGCCGCAGCGAGCGTGGGTAAGGAAAAGCATGATCTACTGATGCGTATAGCCATGTCCACCAACGATATCGCCGACTGGGACGCTACGCTCAACGACGCTATCGACCGGTACGATACTCCGGCTATCTGTCAATCAAGATTGAATCGTATACAATGCCTCTTTAATTTCTACTCCGTGGATTCGGCTATCATCGAGGCGCAGGAAAGCCTTCCTTTTATATTGGATGCCAAGCAATACAGTTTCTACTTCTCCACCTATAATACTTATATATCCGGATTGTTCAAGCAAAGACGGTTCGACGAGGCCCGTGAGGAAGCCACAACCATGTTCGAGACGGCGCAACAGGTTAAACAACCGGTAGGCATGACGATGGCCTTGCAGGTACAAGGCAGCATGTATTATAAACTCGGCTTGTACGACCAAGCCCTCACCTCGCTGGAAAAAGGGATCGCTATATGCCCCACTTACGAGAATGGCGAGAACCAAGTACTCTACATCTCGGCCGTTCTTTACGAATGGCTCTTCATGACCGCCCTGAAGGTGAACGACACGGAACGCATATCCCGTTATGCCGACAGCTATGCCGCCCTTGTCAAATGGAGGGACGAGCATGGGAAAGTAGATCCTACCGGACATTATCCTGTCACCTCCCGCTCTCTCCAAGCCTTCTCTTTCCTAAAGAAAGGGCAAATAAAAGAGGCGAGACGATTGTTGGATGAGGCAGTCCGGTTTATTCATCCCCAAATCCCGGCCAACGCCTATGAGCATTTTTACGAAGCTCGCCGAGAATTACGGGAAATGACAGGAGATTACCAAGGGGCTATCAAGGATATGGATATCCTGTTAGCTGCTCATGAGGGCGACCTATCTTTCTATATGGACGATTTGTTGAAGAAAGCGGAACTTCTGGCTCATTCCGGAGATCCCCGGTCCTGTATATCTCTCTATCATACGTATATACAGGTGAAAGACTCGGTAAACCGGTTGGATATCGCCTCTCGGATGGATCAACTACGGACTATTTACGAGGTAGACCGGCTCAACCAAGAGAGGCAATACGCAAGGAACTGGATGTTCGCCGCCTTTACCGGTTGCTTGCTCCTTGTCCTTTTGCTAGCGGGATATATCATTTATTCCCAATGTCTAAAAGCAAAGAATCAAGTGCTTTACAGACGTATACAGGAACAGATCCGGCAGGAGAATAAGGCGGTGGAAACCATTAAGCAAATACCCGAGAACGATCTTTCCCGGGAATTACGTTTATTCATAAACTTGAACGAGTTATTGGAAAAAGAAAAGCTATACACCGATCCCACCTTGAACCGGGATGATCTGGCACAACGTTTGGGGACCAACCGTACCTACTTGATGGAAGCCGTACGTACTTACAGCGGGAATATGACCGTCCGCGAATATATTTATGACTTTCGTCTAAAGCATGCCGCCGAACTGCTCTCCTCTCCCTCCGCCCTCTCGATCGATCAAATATGCTATGACTCCGGGTTCGCTTCCCGCTCGGTATTTTACCGCCTTTTCCGACAGAGCTATGGCCTGTCTCCTAACGAATATCGAAAACTTGCGGAGAAAGAAAAAGAAAATTAAAATACTATATTTCAAAAACTTGCGCCACACGGACAAATGTTTTGCGCCACACGGACAGCTTTTAGGATTACTATTCGCATATTGAAACGATATCTGTTAATCCTAAAAACAAGCTATATATGAAGACAAATTATTTTTTTCTCCTTTTCTTTCTTTTGATTCTGATGGGATGTTCGGATGACAAAAACATTCCGGATATCCCGGCCTCCACAGAGGATACCTATGAAGGAGTACACGATCTGATCAGTTTCACGAAAGAAACCGAAGATTTCACGTATGGAGACCTGACTTTCCACATCAAGACTCCCGACGGGAACATTATCCAACGGAAAGCCAAGCACCGGCGATTATCCGGGACTTCCCTATTCACTATGGAAAAAGGGCTGAAGGAGGGTAAATACCAGCTACTATATATGGAATATACCATCCAATCGGATTGCCCGGACATTGACGGGCGGAATGGGGAGTTCGGCATGGGGTGCTACATTACCGTCAGTGAGAATGGGATCTCCACCGAAACCAACCGTGACGAGCGAATCGGCCTGTATGGGAACGGTACGCCGGAAGATCCGTACCGGATAACCTCTGCCGATGATTTGGCGAAGATACAAGAAGCGATCCTCAACTTCCACAACAATGGTAACCTTGTTAATTCCTCCACCTGCTTCGAACAACAAAATGACATTAGCATGGCCAACTATAATGACCAATGCGGCTGGGAGGGCAACTGGTACCAGATCGGATTATCAGCCAGTTATCCTTTCACGGGCTATTATGACGGCAACGGCTATACGATCCGGGATTTGAAAATGTTAGATAAAAACGCCGTGGGCGCTAGTTTGTTCGGCTTCGTAAATCAAGCCATCATCTCGAATCTCACCATCGAGAAAGCCACCATAACCGGCTATGGAGCGCTATCGGCTATCGTAGGAGCCGTTACCACCAAGGGGGGAAGCATCAATAAGACATTTATAAAAGGGTGCGTAGTAAAAAAATCCACCATCGAAAGCCGTAGCGATGGCGTAGTCACGGACGGCATGGCCATAGGCGGGATCGCCGGCATGGTAGACCCGAACGTAAATCTCTGGATAGATTCCTGCTCGGTAGAGGATTGCACTATAAACGGGGCGATTGCCGTAGGAGGAATCCTTGGCGGAGGAACAGTGTACTCAATGACACAAATCACGAACTCCCACAACCGGAATACCAAGGTAACCGCATCTTACAATTGTGCCGGAGGAATCGTTGGGTACGCCGATACGCTCTATGTATATTCATGTAGCAATAATGGCACTATCAAAGGTGCCGCATCCACAACCGCTCCTCCCGGAAACCTTCCTGCCAATTCTATATATAATGTAGGAACGGGCGGGATCGCCGGAGGAAGCGGATTGAGCACCATCATTTCCAGCCGAAACAGCGGGACGGTGCAAGGAAGCAGGGGCGTAGGGGGAATTATCGGAAGCACACTGGTAACTACCCAGCCGAGAACTTATTATAATAACACGTTTATCGGTTTTTGCTCGAACTCGGGGAATATAAACGGCGACAGTTATATAGGAGGATTATGCGGTGAGGCGCAACTTGGCGCTTATAAATCGTATAATGAAGGTATGATCGAGGCTAATTCATCCTTCGCTGGTGGAATTTTAGGATTCGCTCCCTTGGCCTCCATCACCAACACGGCGAATTTCAATAAAGTAATCGCCTCCTCTTATAGCGGAGGAATAGCCGGTTCCATCCTTGCCGGCTCGTTGGGTATTAACACGAATCTAGGGGAAGTAGCCTCCTACCATGAATATGCCGGTGGTATGATAGGAAGGGCAGGGAATACGCTTGCCATGAACTATTGTTCCAATTTCGCGCCGATATCAGGCTCCTCATACCTCGGTGGTATGATCGGCGAGGTAGGCGACGCAAAGAAATGGACGATCATGGATGGCGTATCCTTGGGGTTTGCCACATTCGAGCTGGCGTCTACTCTTGTCGGATTTGTCCCTTTCGCTAAAATCGTGGGAGAAAGCGGAGAAATCCTTGTTAACTGCGCCCTTACAGTACTTAGCCTCGTCTTAAATGATATCGATATTTTATCAGAAGGTTTTAGCGTATTCGGGCTTATTTCACACGGTCATCCGGAGATTATAGAAACAGAGAGGCTGAAAGGTGTCATTACCCATGATATCGCCATGTTGGAATCAGACATGGACACGAAACTGGCCAATAAAATAGATAACCTATCGTTCGCAAGCATCAAACTGAGGAGCAAAGATATGACAAATAGGTTCATGTCTAATCGAAAGGCATTAACAGAATGGTTTGAAAGTGGGGCAAACCACCAGATTTATAGTGACGCGATGAATTATAAGAGAGGGTTGCTCTCCAAACAGATCCTTAAAAGCAAAAAAAACGAAGAAGTTCTACATACGGTTGTCAGTGGTGTTTGTTGCGCGGTCAATTCAGCCTTGCTTTTTGTTACAGTTATCACTTTCCCCGAAGGTGTTCCCGCTGTAGCCTTGATGGGAGGTGCGCTAGCGTTAGTCAGTTTCGGCAATTCGGTTTCGGCCACTCTTGATGATTTCGTGGAAAACTCCGTCGTTATCACACAATGCTTGAACGCCGGAGAGATTGGCCAATATAGCAGCGGAGGCTTGGTAGGCCAACTTCAGCAAAGCTGCCTTATCTCCGATTGTATAAATATGGGACGCTCAAATAAAAGAGCCAATGCCCTAATTGGAGTTGTCAATCCAAACGTAAGGGTAGGCAGGAACTTGAATGTCGGGGAGAATTGGTATCTTTTCGCACCTCCCGCATCCGTCTCTTATTTTGGGAATTACTGCATGCTGGGCACTGTAGAGCAACCGAATCCTGTGATTATGAACATATTCAGCTTACAAGACTTAAAGTCGGAAAAGACCTTTACTGGATGGGACTTTGATGTAAAATGGGAAATACCATCCAACGAAACAGGCAGCTTTCCGATCCCTAAGAAATCCGAGATGCAATTTGATAAACCTAATTTATAAATAAACGAACAAACAAACATGAAAACATACACTAAAACAATATGGAATATATGCGCATGCATGCTTATCATCTTGCTCGGCGGATGCGCAGACGATGACATCATACGAAACGACTGCGGATCGACCTTGCAAGAGACAGAATCTCATCTAATAAGCACGTTCTCCTTGCCGGAAGGCAAAACTCCCATACAAGATACGAGAGAACAGATCTTTTTCCAGTTGAGATCGCTGAGCGATAACTCCATACAGCTCATGGAAGGTAAGATCCGGAAAAACGCGGGGATTCTTTCCTGTGAAATGTTTATCCCCAATAATCTGGTATTAGAAGATGGAGACTATATACTTTGGTTAAAATTCGATGAAGAAGGCAGCGTCTATCCACTAAGCTATCATCTGACATTCCGTGACAAGATGGTCAGTATGGTACGTGATACTAAATATATTTACGAGATGCTGAATGGCGAAGGTACGGAAGAAAATCCTTATCTGATTACTTCCACCAACGATTTCGCCTATCTCGTGTCTCAATTAGCCACGTACGACCGTAATTACGGATACGGGCAATTCTTCAAGCAAATAGCCGACATCAAAGCTCCTATCCCCAATTGCCTGTATCAAGGCAACGCTTATAAAAGCGCCCCGTTCGCGGGAAACTACGACGGCGATTCCCATAAGATACTAAACCTAACCTATCTCGGGACGAACGGCGGAGAGCAAAGCGACGCAATCGGGCTTTTCTCCATTTTACACGACGGGGCAGTGATCCGGAATCTTGATATAGAAGGAGCGGATATAGAGTATCCGGGGAATTGTTGCGGATTGCTTGCGGGAGTAGCTAACGGAAATATACGAATCGAGAATATAACCTTAAACGGGAATATCAAGTCCACGAAGGATAAGGTTGGCGGTTTAATAGGCTATATCGAGGGCAACGCCCAGTCGTTGGCACAAATCAGTATCCGGAATGTGCGATTGGGCGTCTCATTCTCGGAATCCGGCAGCTCTTATATCGGAGCGTTGATCGGCTGGGCCGAGAACGCTTCCATTCAAGTGGAGGATATCAGTAGCGACGGGATTTTCAAAAACTTGAGAGGGAATAATCATGTGGCCGGTCTGATCGGGAAATTATATGGTCAAATCGATGCCAGAAAAATTAAGCTGCAACATACCACCTTAAACGATTTCCCGATATCCGGAAACCAGAACGTAGGCGGATTGATCGGTGAGGCATTCTTACAGGCGGCATCCAATTTCAAAGACATAACCATCGACATGCCGATCAAAGGTAGCTCCTATGTCGGCGGATTGATCGGTCAGATCCGGTCGGAAACCCCTACCAATATCCTCATCGCCATCGAGAACTTCCAGTTGTCCAATCCGGCAAATCGGTCTCAAATCCAAGGGGGTAGTTATGTGGGTGGAATGATCGGATATTCCCACAAAACACACGCTAACGCATTTACGATAGAGCTTAAAGGGGAATCCTTGTTTCATGCCTCGATAACCGGGCAGTCTGCTATAGGAGGTATTTTCGGTTCTTTAGATGATACCCAAATACAATTTACCCCGGCCTCACGATTGTATATGGATAATGAATCCCTTGAAGCTTCTTCAGGGATTTGTGGCACTTTAGCCGGAGCCTTATCTTACCAAGAACCGGGGAAAGAAATTCTTTTGGATCCGGAAATATTGGTGATTAATCCCAACATCAAAATAAAAGGAGGAAATAACGTAGGAGGAATCATCGGAAAATTATATAATGGGACGTTGACAGGAACCTATACCCCCGAATTCAGTACCACGAACGTAATCGTGAGCAAGATTCCACGACCGATTTTCCCGGGTAACATAAATTCGGAAAAACCCTATCGAGAAAATGCCGCTTCTATTGGAGGAATTGTCGGATATGCCGATAAATCTACCCTCAGAAGACTCTTCACGCAACTTTCCATTTACGGCAGAAGTACTGTCGGAGGAATCATCGGATATGCGAGCGATACTCAAATATCAGATTGTGGCGTGAAAACAGAAACATTTAATAATGGGAATAATAGCGCCATTATGGTAGGAGGAATTATCGGACAAGCATCGTGCTCATCCCACTGTGAGTTTTCCAATCTAGTAAATTACAGTAATATCTCCTCAGGATCCAATTATATCGGAGGCATTTTCGGGAGTATGGTAGCAGGAACTAGCGTAAAGATCAATAAAGTCGTGAATTTAGGTAAGATATCAGCCACAAATAACGTAGGCGGTATCATAGGGAAAACTTCAGGAAAAGACATAGAGGTTTATGACGCGGCTAATTTCGGCTCAATCCAAGGTATCGCAGGAGATAAAGAATGCGGAGTGGGCGGTATAGCCGGTGCCGCCGAGGATGCCATTACAATTTATAAATCCGTTAACCACGGAAATATCACCATAAACAGGAATGCCAAGTATTATGGAGCAGGAGGTATCTTGGGGTATGTGAAGCAAGGGGGAGCACATGTCCGTTACTGCTGTAACCGGGCAAATATAGACTATCCGAAAGATAAAGAAGACAGCCATGGCATTGGAGGTATCGTGGGTAGCATAGAAAAGGCTAACGATAACGACGACAGTTACGTACTGGATTGCTACAATATGGGAGAAATCAACGGACAGCAAAAAGCGACCAGCACGCTTGGTACCGACTATCGGGGAGGGATCGTAGGAAACCTCGGAAGCCACGGGAGATGTTACCGGGCCGTAAACGGGGGCTATGTCCGCTTTGGAAACGCAGGTGTCGGATACGGCAACAAGAATAACCTGACACATATCTATATCTCGCCCGGTACAGGCAAAGACTTTGGGGCAACGTCTATCCCTCTACCAATCAGAGAAGATAAAAATATTTACCAAGGATTCGACTTCACGGGAGATCATGATCCAAACCGGCAACCGGTCTGGGTTCTGGGTGGCACATATAGCTCGGAGAATAAAATGCTACCCTACTTGCATTCAGGAAAATGTTATTTCCAGTTCGCAAAATATGCCCCATAGAGGATTGACAAACTATACAAGGTAGCAAGCATTCCCATAGCTATAACGTAAAGCTGGAAGATTGGGAAATTTCAAGGTCTCTCTGAGAAGTACCGAGAAAATATTATGGATGGCATGATAATTCTAGAAACAAATTTATATTATGAAGACAAATTATTTTTTCCTATACTTTTTCTTTATCATCCTTGCCGGATGTTCGGATGATAAAATAACACCGGAATTACCCCCAAATACAAACGATACGTATGAAGGGGTTCATGATCAAATCAAGTTTTCAAATGAAACCGAGGACTTCACGTATGGAGAACTAGCTTTCTATATCAAGGTACCAGACGGAAGTATTATCGAACGAAAGGCTAAGCACCAACGGATTTCTGGAATATCCCATTTCATCATGGAAAAGGGACTGAAAGAGGGTAAATACCAATTACTCTATATGGAATATACCGTGAAATCGGATTGTCCGGAAATCGACGGACTGAAACGCCAATTCGGATTATGTTGCCAGATAAACATAACCCCGGATGGTATCCGGATAGAAAGCACCTATAACTCCAATATGAAACTTTACGGAGCCGGTACCCCCGATGATCCTTATCTGATCGGATCAAATGATGACTTGAATAAGATCAGAACCGGAATATCCAACCGATATGTGTCCTCTTCCACTTGTTATTCCCAACAAAACAATATTGACATGACCGGCTATAACGACAAATGCGGCTGGGAGGGAAATTGGTACCAGATCGGGCAATCCGCGACTTATCCATTTACCGGATATTATTACGGGAACGGATACTCGATAAAGAACATGACCCTCAAAGATCCAAACAAGATTGCCGCCAGCTTGTTCGGATACGTAAACAAGGCTGTCATCATGGACCTGACAATCCAAAACGCAGACATCACCGGCTATTGTGCCGTATCCGCCATAGCTGGAGCGATCGTCACATCGGGAAGCGGACAAGATCCAACCTTTATCAAGGGATGCACGGTAAAATCATCGACCATCCAAAGTCAAGGGGACGGTATGGGAATCGGTGGAATTGTAGGTTCCGTAGATCCAAACACTAAATTATGGATCGATTCATGCAAAGTAGACGATAATACCGTACAAGGAGCTATAGCCGTAGGCGGTATTCTTGGCGGGGCCAACGTACTTTCGACAACACAAATCACCAACTCCAGTAACGAAAAAGGCAAGGTAGAGGCATATTACATGAACGCAGGAGGAATTGTCGGCTACGCTGATTCCTTATACGTCTATCTCTGCACGAACAAATCGCAGGTAAAAGGCGGCACACACTCACACAAACCTGATCGATTATCTGGTTTCATGGGTACCGGAGGTATCGTCGGCGGAAGCGGAATCAGCTCAATCATAACCTGCCGGAACGAGGGGAGCGTAAATGGCCAGAGAGGTGTTGGAGGGATCATAGGAAGTACTTTAGTCATTCTTAATCCGGCAACATATAATAATACATTTATAGGATATTGCTCTAATAAGGGCAGAGTCAACGGAAAAGAGAATGTAGGCGGACTATGCGGTGAAGCACAATTAGGAACTTACAAATCTTACAATGAAGGAAAGGTAACAGCAGATGGCTACTATGCCGGTGGCATAATCGGGGCTACCCCATTATCCAGTATCACCAACACGATCAATTTCGGAACTGTATCTGCCTCACGGTTCAGTGGCGGCATGAGCGGACAAATACAAAGCGGATCATTGGCGTTAAATGTGAATATGGGCAAGATCTCGGGGAGTACATATATCGGAGGGATGGCCGGTATCGCAGGAGGTTGCCTATCCATGAACTATTGCGCTAACTTAGCAGATGTAGAAGGAAATGGGTATATCGCCGGATTAATCGGAGAAGTCGGCGATTCAAGGGAATGGACAGAGGCCGAGAAACGCTCCGCCATATTCGCCACTATCGAGCTTGGCCTTTCGGTTTTTAATACCGTTGTCGGTATCGCTGATGCGGGAACGACAATCCTTAACAATCTAATCACGTCATACGACGCAGTAATGGAAAGTATCAGTGCCTATTCATTGGGAAAAGAAATGGCCGACCTTTTCCGTCCAATGCAACGAAAGGACTACACAACTTCGCTTAGTGGATTAGTCACCAAGGGGATGGAAAAACTGGAAACAGATATGGATAATATACTGCGAAATAAATTATCAGCTCTTCAGTTTAGCACACCCAATCTTCAATATGGGCGAATGATCGATCAATTCATGAACGAATACAGGAAAAAAGTGATTGCTTGGTATGAGACCGGCAAAAACCATGAGGATTTCCGTGACGCGATGAATTACAAAAGAAATCTTCGCTATAATCAAATACTGGATATCAAGAAAACAGAAAAGATCATCCATACCTTGGCAGACGGGGTATGTTTTATAGCCAGCACAGCCGCTTTTGTCGCCGGATTCGTTACCACAGGTGGTGTCAGCACGATAATCGCTGCGGCCGGTGTGGTCGTCAGTGTGGTCGGATACGCAAACTCCATAACAGCTATAGCGGACGATTTCCAAGAAAATGCTGTGGTAATCAGCCAATGTGTCAGCTTCGGAAACATTAGGGCGAAAACAGGCCCGTACGGCGATTACAACGGAGGACTCATCGGGCATTTTGATGAAGGTTGCCTGATATCGGATTGCCTAAACGGAAGCGATGGCAATAAAATAGGAGGAGCTACGGTAGGAAGTCCGGAAAAGCAAGCTGTCGTAAAAAAATGCCTGAATATCGGTAGCCAGTGGAAAAATTTCGCCTATACGGGTAATGCACTAAGCCGATTTGAAGATAACTATTGCCTAGAAAATACGATCGAAAATAGAAATATCCATGGTGCCACCGGCTTAACCCTGCCACAATTATCGACCACTTCCACATTCCAAGGCTGGGATTTCCAAAGACTTTGGAAGATTCCCTACACAGGACTGGGCTACTTCCCGGTTCCTTATCAATCTGAGATGCAATACAAAGAACCCCAATTATAAAAACAAGCAAATATGAAAACGATTAATAAGCCTATCTGGCACTTACTTCTATACCTGTTCATCTTATCGCTGGCCGGAAGTTGTTCAGATGACGATATGCGGAGAAACAGCATCGGTTCTTCCTTGAAAGAAAACGGCGACCATTCGGTCAGCTCCTTTACTTTGCCCCAAGAGAATAGTGAAATCATCAATAAGGACGGGATCATATACCTACAACTCACGTCATTGAGTGACAATAGCACTCTCGATTTCGAGGGAAACTTAAGATTCCTTTCGGGAAATCTCACTTGCGAAATCTATATCCCGAACAATCAAGAAATCGCCGACGGGGATTATATAATGTGGATACGGAGCGAAATGGAAGGAAATTTATACCCTCAAGGTTATCGCCTTACGTTCCAAGAGCAAATGGTAAGCGCTGTACTTGCCACTGTACATAAATATGACCAATTGCAAGGAAAAGGCACAGTAGATCATCCCTATTTGATCACGTCCACCGAGGACTTCGCATATATGGTACAGCAGCTCCTTATGTATGACAGTAGCCATGGTAAAAACCAATATTTTAAACAGGTAGCCGATATTTTAGCGCCTGTCACCGACTGTCTTTACCAAGGAAATGGTTATAAATGCGCCCCCTTTGCCGGCATATACGATGGAAACTCGAAACAAATACAGGGTATGGCGTTCACTGGAAGTTCCACGGAAGAATCAGTTGGCCTATTTTCCACGCTCCTTGACGGAGCCATCATCCGTAACCTTACCCTTATGGGTGCGAATATCCAAAGTCCAGGCTCCAAATGCGGTCTTCTTGCAGGAGTAGCACAAGGGGAGGTACGTATAGAGAACGTGGAGGTACGTGGTACGATTAATATGGGAAAAGATAAAATCGGAGGGCTGATTGGCTATGCGGAAAAAGCAGGCAACAAACAAGGCCACCTCACGATCAATGATACTAAATTCTATGTAACCTTCGTTGATAACGGATCTTATGTCGGAGGATTGGTTGGATGGGCCGAAAGCGTACAAATGGATATCAATAATATAACAACATCCTCTCCCTTCGGCATATTAACCGGAAAAGATAATACAGGAGGTTTAATCGGTAAATTGTATGGTACAATATCCGCCAATAACATTAAATTGACACACACCACCGATGATCCGAATATGAAAATCATCACAGGAAATAATCGTACCGGAGGATTGATAGGTGAATTCTATATGACCAATTCTTCCTCTTTAAATAATATCACGGTTAATCTGCCTATTGATGGACACGATGAAGTGGGAGGATTGATTGGGAAGTTGTATGTATCTTCAACGAGTTCTTTCACGCTAAGCATAGACACTTATAACAAATCTACGGGATCTCAAGGAGATCAACCTATTAAAGGAGAAAGTAAGATAGGAGGACTAATCGGTTTATCATCCGCAAAACAAGGTCCTATCATTTTAC
>ENA-UERQ01000834-UERQ01000834.1-human-gut-metagenome-genome-assembly--contig:-NODE-834-length-19631-cov-9.014012_pt1 | contig 19631 bp, 19 predicted proteins | sample MGYA00242986_ERZ507987 | MGnify/ENA primary metagenome ERZ507987 (study PRJEB26167, sample SAMN06115429) | human gut metagenome | host: Homo sapiens | place: China:Chongqing | collected 2015-04-15...
TATGGACATACCTTGCAGACCTGAACGAACAGGCACAGGAACGGTTAGACACCATCATGGAGCAGATGAAAGCTGCCGAGGGCGTGAACGAGGAATTGAAGCGTACTTCTCAAATGGAATGGGTGCAGCGTTGCAATAACATTCATAACCGGGCGGAAGAAAGTGTTTTGCATGAGATGATTTATTCATAATGGTATAGTTATAGTGATTATAAAAATTTGAAGTTGGATAATTCTTGAAATCAACACAAACTGCCATCAGTGTTGTTCCGTTACTCGTTCTTTGCTGGTATCATAAAGCCATCAAATGAAGGAGGCAACAAGCCATGAATACAGATAAAATCTATGCAGAGCAACTCGCAAACGAATATGCACCCAAGGACACCTCCAAGGTGGTCGCTCTTCGCAAGCTGGATGCAAAAGCCAAGCTTCCCGCAACCGTTTTTACCTACACCTTCGGTATTATCACTGCGATGGTAGCCGGTGTTGGGATGTGCCTTTCCATGAAGGTTATCGGCAACGGTAGTACTGCTATGTTTGTTCTCGGCGTAATTGTCGGCATTATCGGGCTGCTGGGTATGGGCGTTAATTACCCCATCTACAAAAAATTGCTGGCACAGGGCAAGCAGAAATACGCTTTTGAAATCATGGAACTGGCAAAAGAAATCAGCGAGAAGTAAACAAAAACACGAAAGAAGGCGGGAACGATTGAATAGATCAGAAAGCAGATATTTTGCTACTGCAGACAGAATGGACGAAGCCTTTCTGACACTTCTGGCAAAAAAAGATTTTGAGTATATTACAGTCAAAGAAATCTGTGAAGTAGCAGAGGTCAACCGTTCCACCTTCTACCTGCACTATGAAACGATGTCAGACCTGCTCTCGGAGAGTGTCAGCCGTATGAACGAGCAGTTCCTTGCTTGCATGGAGAAAGATTCGGATGCCTTTTCTGCAAAACTGCGGAATTGCCCGAGGGATGAATTATATCTAATTACGCCGGATTATTTAACACCTTACCTCAGCTACATTAAGAACAACAAGCGACTGTTCCGCACAGCAACAGAAAATGCAGCGGTGTTGGGAATGGATAAAACTATGATAGGATGTTCCGTCATGTGTTTACGCCGATTCTCGACCGCTACGGTGTACTACATCAGGACCGACCTTATATCATGGCTTTTTATATTCGGGGATTGATGGCAATTATCTCAGAATGGCTCAAGAACGACTGCACCGATTCCATTGCATATATTACAGATATGATTCAGCAGTGTGTAAAAATGCCACAAAGCGAAACAATGAAATCTGTTTGATAACTTCCAGTTTATCGGACAGATAAACTTATCCATAGTCGCCTCCATACCATTAGGGGTATATGTAAAGTATATAGAACTTGCAGCGTATTGTTAATCTGCAGCTGGATCGGAAGGGGTATAAAAAGCGATTGGTTCCATGTACTCATAAATCTGGAAAAGCGACTGAGAGGGAAAATGATTTATAAACATAGAAAATGACTTGACTGGTTAGCTATGGCTAACTATAATCAAGATAGAGTACCTACCCTTAAAAAGTTGGACTATGGAGAAGCGCAAAATCAAAATGGGTTCCGTACAGGCGTTCCTCATCCGGCGTTCTATCATTTCCGTCAGCCCTGGCATTGCTGGACGACGGACCTATGTGCCTCCGGAGCGTCCGGATAGACTTTACAGAAAACCACTGCGGTAAGATTGGAGGAGAATATGCCGATTGAGCTATGGCAAGGGCTGCTGATTCCCTTTGCGGGGACGACGCTGGGTGCGGCCTGCGTCTTTTTTATGCGAAACAATTTGGGTGAGATGGTACAGCGTGCGCTCACCGGCTTTGCGGCGGGGGTCATGGTGGCGGCTTCCGTCTGGAGCCTGCTGCTGCCTGCGATGGAACAGGCGGCGGACATGGGCCGGTGGTCCTTTGTCCCCGCCGTTGTGGGTTTCTGGCTCGGCATCCTATTCCTGCTGGGGTTGGATCGGTTGATCCCCCATCTGCATCGTGGCAGTTCGGAAGCCGAGGGCGTCAAAAGCAGATTGGGAAAAACAACCATGCTGACACTGGCGGTTGCTCTGCACAACATCCCGGAAGGTATGGCGGTGGGTTCGGTTTATGCCGGGTGGCTCTATGGGGACAGCGGGATCACACTGGCGGGGGCACTGGCTCTTTCTCTGGGAATTGCCATTCAGAACTTCCCGGAGGGCGCGATCATTTCCATGCCCCTGAAAGCGGAGGGGTTCTCCAAATCCCGTTCCTTTCTGTACGGAACGCTGTCCGGCGCAGTGGAGCCAATAGGCGCCATCCTGACCATCCTTCTGGCTGGTATTTTAGTCCCGGTGCTGCCTTACGCCCTAAGCTTTGCTGCCGGAGCGATGGTCTATGTGGTAGTGGAGGAATTGATCCCGGAGATGTCAGTGGGAAAGCACTCCAATGTGGGAACCATACTGTTTGCGGTCGGCTTTACCCTCATGATGACACTGGATGTGGCGCTGGGCTGAGTCAGGTTGCTTGGAAGGAGGATTTCAAATGTCCCATTTGGGCGTTGTGGAGGACACGTTGTTTGTCCCCATGCTGGGCAGGATCTATGCCAGTGAGCACTGTCCAAATATTTTGTACGATCAAAAGGCGCTGGAACTGAAAAAGAAACTGCCTTCCGGCCTACCGGAGCAGGACGGACAGAGCCAGTATACCCTGCTGGCCTCCGCCGCCAGGTCCGCCAATATGGACCGGTTCATCCGGGCGTTTCTGGAGCGCAGGCCGGACGGTGTGATTGTTCAGCTGGGCTGCGGTCTGGAGACGGCTTATTTCCGCTGCGACAATGGAAGGTCGCGCTGGTATGCCGTGGATCTGCCCCATGTGGTGGAGTACCGGCGGGAACTGCTGCCGGAGCCGGAGCGGGAGACCTATCTCGCCGGGGACGCCTTTGCTGAGGACTGGATCAGGCAGATCCGCGCCGATGTGCCGGATGCTCCCATTCTGGTCACCGCCGGCGGCCTGTTCCACTATTTTGAGGAAAGCAAGGTTGTCGGACTCCTGCGAATGCTCACGGGGTTTGGAGAGCGAATGCTCACGGGGTTTGGAGAGCGAATGCTCACGGGGTTTGGAGAGATTGAAGTGGTTTTTGATGCTTTGAGTAAAAGCGGCGTGGCCATGATGCAGAAAAAGTACATGAAGCAGATGGGTCACGGGGATGCGCAGATGTTCTTCTATGTGGATTCCGCGTCGGAGCTGGCCGGAAAAATCGGCAGTGGAGTCAGGGTGCTGGCTGAGGAGCCTTATTACCGCCATATCCCCCGAACCGGATTGAAACTGTCCACAAAAATCAGCATGTCGGTTTCGGACCGGTTTTGGATGGTCAAGATGATCCATCTGGCAGCCGAATGATGCCTTCGCCAAAAGCCGGCCGGAGTGTTCCGGTCGGCTTTTTGAGCGGATATGGCCACACCCTCTTGACAAATCTCCTTGCCGGCTTTATTATAACGATGTTATATAACACTGTTATATGGAGGTGCACATGGAAGAAAAATCTACCGTCACGCTGGAGAAGATCCAGCAGGCCGCAATAGAAGAGTTTTCTGAGAAAGGCTTCCAAGGCGCCTCTCTGCGGCAGATCGTGAAGCAGGCCGGAGTCACCACCGGCGCGCTCTATGGCTATTTCTCCGGCAAAGAGGCGCTTTTTGCCTCCATCGTGGAACCTCACGCCGCCGCGCTGATGGGCCGGTTTATGGAGGCGCAGACAACCTTTGCAGAATTGCCGGAGGGAGAGCAGCCGTCGCACATGGGGATGGAATCCAGCAACTGCGTCCATTGGATGGTGGACTACATCTGCGACCACAGGGAGCCAGTGAAGCTGCTTTTGTGTAAGGCGGAAGGCACCAGCTACGAGCGTTTCGTACACAATATCGTGGAAATCGAGGTGGAATACACCCTCCAGTACCTGGAGGTGCTGCACCGCCTGGGGTATGAATGTCCAAAGCCGGACGAGCAGCTGTGCCACATCATCGCCAGTGGGATGTTCAACGGCATCTTTGAGATCGTCATCCACGATATGCCAAAGGAGCAGGCCATGCGTTATGTGGATCAGCTGCGGGATTTCTACACTGCCGGATGGCTGAAGCTGATCGGCCAGTCATGAGCCGCACCACTTTCCAGTAAGATCGGGGCTTGCCCCTTTCTTTTTACACTATTGGTTAGCGAATGCTAACCCAAGGGAGGAATATTTGTGAAGCAAAAGAAACCAAGCAGCCTTGCCCGCATCCTGGGCTATGCGGGCGGGCACAAGAATCTAACGATCCTGGGCTGTATCCTGTCCGCCCTGTCGGCGGTGCTGGGGCTGGCGCCGTATCTGTGTGTCTGGCTGGTGACCAGAAGCGTGTTGTCCACTTGGCCCGGCCTGAACGGGGCCGGGAACCTGGGACTCTGGGGCTGGATGGCAGTGTGGACTGCTGTTGGCAGCATCCTGCTGTACTTTGCCGCCCTCATGTCCACCCATATCGCGGCCTTCCGCACCGCTCGGAACATCCGGCGCGCCGCCATGACCCATGTGCTGAAACTCCCCCTGGGCTTTTTTACCGGGAACCAGTCGGGGCGGCTGCGCAAGCTCATTGACGACAACGCTGGGCTCACCGAGGACCTGCTTGCCCACAAGCTCCCCGACCTGGCCGCCACGGCAGTGACGCCTATCGCCGCCATCGTGGTGCTGTTCCTCTTTGACTGGCGGATGGGTCTGCTGTGTCTGCTCACCATGGTGCTGGCGCTGCTCTCCATGTGCATGATGATGGGCGGCAAGAATGCCGGCTTTTTCCACCGCTATCAACAGGAGATCGAGCGCATGAGCGGCGAGGCGGTGGAGTATGTCCGGGGCATCCCGGTGGTGAAGATGTTCCAGCAGACGGTCTACTCCTTCAAGGCTTTCTACGCCGCCATCCAGGATTACAGCGACCTGGCCAGTCAGTACGCCATGAACTGCCGGACGGGCCAGACCTGTTTCCTCACCTTCATCAACGGGGCCTTCGCCCTGCTGATCCCGGCGGCGCTGCTCATCGCCTCCGGCGGGGATGTGCGTACCGCGCTGGTGAACCTGATCTTCTACGCCCTGTTCGCCCCTGCCTGCGGTCAGATGATCAACCGCATCATGTATATGAGCGAGGCGGTGATGGAGGCCGACGAGGCCATCGGACGCCTAGACGAGATCCTGAGCCAGAAGCCCATGGAGGAATCGAAGGTACAAAAGAAGCCGGCTGGCGACGCCGTGGTCTTTGCACACGTGACCTTCACCTACCCCGGCGCCGACCGGCCCGCGCTGGAGGATGTGAGCTTTTCCGTCCAGCCCGGCCAGGTGGTGGCTTTGGTGGGTCCATCCGGCGGGGGAAAGACCACCGCCGCCAGCCTGATTCCCCGGTTCTGGGATGTGGACAGCGGCAGCGTCACCGTGGGCGGCGCGGACGTGCGGGAGCTGGACAGCACCGCTCTCATGGGGCAGGTGGCCTTTGTGTTCCAGGATACCCGGCTGTTCAAAGAGAGCTTGCTGGAGAATATCCGGGCTGCCCGGCCGGATGCATCCCGGGAGGAGGTGCTTGCCGCCGCACATGCCGCCCAGTGCGATGACATCCTGGAAAAACTGCCCCAGGGGCTGGACACGGTGGTGGGCGCAAAGGGCGTCTATCTCTCCGGTGGGGAGCAGCAACGCATCGCCCTGGCCCGGGCCATTTTGAAGGACGCCCCCATCGTGGTACTGGACGAGGCCACCGCCTTTGCCGACCCGGAGAACGAGCATCAGATTCAAAAGGCCTTTGAGACCCTGACCCGGAACAAGACGGTGCTGATGATCGCCCACCGGCTGTCCACGGTGCAGAACGCGGACAACATCATCGTCCTCAGCGAGGGAAAGATTGCGGAGCAAGGCAGCCACAGCGCCCTGCTGGAAAGAAACGGCGTCTACGCCGCCATGTGGGCGGACTATCAGCGTAGCGCAAAGTGGAAGGTTGGAAAGGAGGCAGCGGTATGATAAAGAAATTACAACATATCTTCGCCCTCAGCGAGAAGGGTGCCAGAGACCTGGTGAAGGCCGTGATTTGGTGCTTTGTGTGCAATCTGGCCCTCATGTTCCCCGTGGGGGCGGTACTGTTCACGGTTCAGCATCTTCTGGGTTGCCTGGAGGGCGGCGGCAGTCCCATGGACGGGTTCTGGCTCTATGTGGGCTTTGCCCTGGCGGTGCTCCTCCTGCTGTTCGTCCTCCACTGGTTCCAGTACGCCTCCCTTTACATCGCCACCTACCGGGAGAGCGCCAACCGCCGGGTGAGCCTGGCGGAGACGCTGCGGAGACTCCCCCTGTCCTTCTTCGGCAACCGGGATCTCAGCGACCTGACCTCCACCATGATCGCCGACTGCTCCAGCCTGGATCAGATGTTCTCCCACTATGTGCCGCAGCTGTTCGCCTCCATCGGCTCCACGCTGGTGATCGGGGCGTGTATGTTCGTGTGCGACTGGCGCATGGCTCTGGCGGTGCTGTGGGTAGTGCCCGTGGCGGTGGCGCTGACAGCGGGAAGTAAGAAGATCCAGGACGCCTTCGGGACGAAAAATATCCTGAACAAGCGGGCGGTGGCCGACTGCATCCAGGAGGGGCTGGAGACCATCCGGGACATCAAGGCCTGCCACCGGCAGGAGCGGTACCTTGACGGCCTGGAGGCAAAGCTGGCCGCCATGGAGGGCAGCTCCATCCGCTCCGAGCTGGCCACCGGCGTGTTCGTCTGCTCCGCCCAGGCCTTCCTGCGGCTGGGGCTTGCCACCACGGTGCTCACCGGCGGGGCGCTGCTACTGGCCGGAGAGCTCCCCTTCCTCTATTTCCTGGGCTTCCTCTTTGCTGCCGCCCGGCTGTATGATCCCCTGGGGGTGGTGCTCCAGAATATCGCCGCTACCTTCAACACCAAGCTGCAGATTGAACGGATGCGCTCCATTCTGGAGCAGCCGGTTCAGACGGGAACGGAGGATTTCCGCCCCAACCGCTACGACATCACCTTTGACCATGTCTCCTTTGCCTACCGGGAGGGTGCAGGGGTGCTGGAGGATGTGAGCTTCACCGCCCGCCAGGGGGAAGTCACCGCCCTTATCGGACCCTCCGGCGGCGGGAAGTCTACCGCCTGCAAGCTGGCCGCCCGGTTTTGGGATGTCACCGGCGGGAAGGTGTCCCTGGGCGGGACAGACGTGTCCACGGTGGACCCGGAGGCCCTCCTGCACTCCTACTCCATGGTGTTCCAGGACGTGGTGCTGTTTCGGGACACGGTGATGGAGAACATCCGCCTGGGCCGCCGGGGCGCCACCGATGAGGAGGTGCTGGAAGCCGCCAAGGCCGCCCAGTGCGACGAGTTCATCCGCAAGCTGCCCCAGGGCTATCAGACGGTGATCGGGGAGAACGGTTCCACCCTCTCCGGCGGGGAGCGGCAGCGGATTTCCATCGCCCGGGCCCTGTTGAAGGACGCGCCGGTGGTGTTATTGGACGAGGCCACCGCCAGCCTGGACGTGGAGAACGAAAGTGCTGTACAGGCCGCCCTCTCCTGCCTGCTTCAGGGTAAGACAGTGCTGGTCATCGCCCACCGGATGCGCACCGTGGCGGGGGCGGACCACATCGTGGTGCTGGAGGACGGCCATGTGGCTCAGCAGGGCACCCCGGCGGAGCTTATGGCGACGGGAGGCCTGTTCCGGCACATGGTGGAACTCCAGAGTGAAAGTGCCCAGTGGCAGTTGAGATAACTGTGTTTTGGTAGTTCTAAAGTAATCAAGAACTATATTATGCAGTATTGCTTTACCATAAAAGAACTGGGCAGTGCGGAAATAGATCCGCACTGCCCAGTTCTCATTTACTTTTGTATGGACGTCTACCAAAACGGCGATTCTGCATGCCAAGTAGCCGCAACGATCTGTGCTACAGTGTTTGTATGATATTTAATGCTTCTTCTGTGGACAGCTTCCCGGCCAGATAATCATCTCTGGCCTTGGCCGCCCGGTCCAGCCATTGGTAGTACTCCCCGTAGCTTAAATCCTTTTCAGACGGTTCCTTGTTGATAAACTCCGCCCGCTCATAGCGTTTATACATCCGCTGCTTGGCCCGGTCAAACTCCTCTACCACTCTGAGCTGGGCGGCTTTCTGCCGGTGCTTGAGTACCGGCCCCCACTCCTTGCAGGTCTTGCCATCCTTCAGGATTCGGTCACAGTAGAGCGTTTTCTTCTTCGTTTTCGGGATAAAATACCGCCCACAGCAATGACACCGCGCAACGGAAGGATGGTTCGTCACAAACTGCAGAAGCAGAAAATGATAATAGTCCACAGCGGAGCGGAAGTGGTATTGGGTCGTCAAGGTACTTCCATCCCAGCGCAGAACTGAACGCACAGGGACCTCCCACAGCGTATCATACTTCTCAGAAACGATCGGTTCCCCGGCTTGCATGTCATGCAATACTTCGTTGACCACGAACTGGAACTGCATGACCTCGATTAAAATGGTAAGGATCTTCCGGCTGGCCAGGAAGGGATACATGGCAGTCCCGTCATCCGCTGGCACTTCATCTTCCAACTGTGCGCGGAGCAGAGTCCCATGCAGAGGGAATTCCTCCTCCAGAGTAGATACCAGGTCCTCCACGGTGTCGAGCAAGGCTTGAAACTCGATCATGTCGGCCAGACCGCTGTGGTCATCATGTTTCAGGATCGCCTTGGCCTGGAAGCGGATCAGATCCACCACCACCGCATACGGACCAAAACTCAATTCAGAAAACAGGATCACCTCATCGGAGATCGTTGTACCGTCCAGAGAGACTTCGCCGGATACCTCGGCGAGGTCTCTCTTTATTTTTCCCTTCGGCAGCAGTTCGACATACGCGCCATGTTCCGCACTCATTGACTGCCCTCCTCTGTCTCAAAGTGAACTTGCCTTAAAACGGCAAGGATCACTTGTAGATTTCGCAGTGCCCTTTTCTTCTGTATTCTAACATAAACGGGGAACAAAACCAACCGACCATACAACAGATAGGAGGCATTGATAACATGAAACTCAACACGATCGATGGGGCTTTTCTGATGAGCCAGCCTCTGCGTCCGCCCAACTTCGTGGTGGACACGCTGATCTCACAGGGCCTGCACATCCTGGCGGGCTCGCCCAAGGTGGGCAAGTCCTGGCTGGCCCTATGGCTGGCGGTGACAGTGGCCAAGGGTGAACTCGTCTGGGGGATGAGTGTGAAGCGGGGCACCACGCTCTACCTCTGTCTGGAGGACTCCGTCCTCCGTATCCAGAATCGGCTCTTCGAGATCACAGAGGACGCGCCGGACAGCGTCCACTTCTGTATGGAGTGCGCGCCAATCGGTCAGGGACTGGAGGGGCAGGTGGAAACATTCCTCGCCGTCCATCCAGATACGGTGCTGGTCATCATCGACACGCTGCAGATGGTCCGTCCGGTCCACGATGCCACCTACGCCAACGACTACCGGGACCTGTCTGTTCTGAAACGACTGGCGGACAAACACGGCATCGCCATCCTGCTCATCCATCATCTGCGCAAGGAGAAGGCGGATGATGTGTTTCACCGAATTTCCGGCACCACCGCCATCAGCGGCGCGGTGGATTCCAGCTTCACACTGGTGGAAGAAAAGCGTGGCAGCGGCAGGGCGAAGCTCTCCTGCGTGGGACGGGACATCGAGTACCGGGAGCTTGAACTCCAGCGCGGCAGCGAAAATGTGTGGGAGCTGGTGTCAGATAGCGGGACGCAGGCTGGGCAGCCGGGGGAGCAGATCGTCACGCTCCTCTCTGCCTTTCTGACTGACCGAGAGAATTTTATCGGCACTCCCACAGAGCTGTCTGAGGAGATCGACCCTGACCGGAGCCGGGGCATCACACCCAAGAAGGTGGCTCGGATGATCCTGCAAAGCGTTGATGCTCTAAGCAAAGCCGGGATCACTGCCGTGGTGCGCCGCAGCAACGGAAAGCGGCTCATCGAGCTGCACCGTGCCGGTAGTGTCGATTTGGAGGGTGTCGAAGAAATCGTCCCTATCGGCCCTGCGGCCGGTGGCCAACCAGCTGGCGAGGGTGCGGAGAGGGCCGGGGATGCGGATTCCTCCCTTTTGGGAGGGCAAGCATCGCGTCCGGCTATACGCCGGCCGCCGTTTCGGGGCGCTGCCCCGCACCCCGGTTTTCACGGGGATCTGTGAGGAAGGAGTGCTCATGCAGAGAGAAAAGAAAACGGAGATCATTACGATCCGGGTGACGACCCACACCAAAGAGCGCATCCGGGCCAAAGCACAGGAGCTGGGTCTGACCGTCACCGACTACCTGTGTCTCTGCGGCCTGGGCAAGAAAATCGTCCGGGTGGACGGACTGGACCCGATACGCTCCGAGCTGAAGGCTCAGGGGCGAAACCTGAATCAGCTCACCACTCTGGCCAACATGGGAAAGGTCACCGTGGTGTACGGTGACAAGCTGGCGGAGAGTTACCAGCAGATCAGCGAGCAGCTCCGTCAGCTCCTGCGGGAGGTGACCTGAGATAGCTACATTCACCGCAATCAAGAACCGGGGCGGAGGCCGGGGCGCGCTGGGCGGAGTGCTGCGCTACACCCAGCAGGACGAAAAAACGCTGTGGGAAGGACAGCGGCTGGTGTCCGGATGGAACTGCATCGCTCAGTCTGTCCTCTCCGAGATGCAGCTCACCAAGGAGCGGTTTCGAAAAACGGACGGGCGGCAGTACTACCACTTCGTCCAGTCCTTCGCAGAGACGGATGACCTGACGCCCCAGAAGGCCCACGCCATCGCTCTGGAACTGGCCCAACGGGAGTTCCCCAATTTCGAGGTGCTGGTCGCTACTCACATCGACACAGACCATCTGCACAGTCATCTCATCGTGAACAGCGTCAGCTTCCGGGACGGAAAAAAGCTCCACCAGAGCGCCGCTGATCTGCAAGCTCATCGGACCGTCAACGATGAGATCTGCGCTGCCCACGGTCTGGCGATCCTGCCTCCGCCGGAAAAGCAGGTCAAGCAGAAGCGGATGAGCAGTCGGGAATATCGCTCCGCCGCCAAGGGGGAGAGCTGGAAGTTCCGTCTGATGAACACCATCGACCAGTGCATGCGGTATGCATCCACCAAGGAGGAGTTCCTCTCCCTCATGGAGAGCGAGGGGTATCAGGTGCGCTGGGCGGATGGCAGGAAGAACATCACCTACACCACACCGGGCGGCATGAAGTGCCGGGACGACCGGCTCCACGATATAAAGTACACCAAGGAGGTCATGGAAGATGAATTCAGAGTCCGGGCAGAAATTGTCTCTGGAAGAATTGAAGGGGCGGAACCTGCCGCAGACTTCTGGACCGCAGGAACAGTCCCTTCAGGCAGAAGTAGAAAATCTGCTGGCCGTGGCCAGCGCCCTGTACCGGCAGGAGCAGGAAGATCAGGCGATCCTGAAACAGCTGGCGGAGCGCACAGCGGCCCACACAGATGCGCTGGAGCGGCTGTCAGCGCAGAGGGAGGACACCTCCACCCAGGCGCAGCTGGAGGCTCTGGTGCGGGAGGTAGCCCAGCTGCGGACGGAAGTGCGACAGGCTGGGAGGAAGAAAGAGCTTTCTATCTCGCCGCCCGGTTTGGATACGGTGCTGTCCGTGCTGGCCTGGCTGGTACTGCTCCTGCTGGGGACCATAGTGGGCATAGTGGTCTTGCGGACCATCTGGTCCGGCTTGGCCGCAGTCTGGAGCGCGGTCAAGGTGCTGATCCCGTGATAGACAGTACCACTATGCACCGCCGCTCCGACCGCAAGACTTTGCGCAGAGAGCAGGAAAAGAAGATCGCCCTCGGCCATAAGGAAGACGATCATGAGGAAGAACAGACTTGGCAACAGACCATGTAAAGGAGAACGAATACATGAGTTACCAGCAGGCGATGTATGACCGGGATCATCCCAGGTACTCGGAACCAACAGAGTACATTATGATGGAGGTGGACGGCCTTGTCGTTGCACTCCGTTTCAAAAACACCAGTACGCAGTCTGACACGGTGTCCAAGATCGAACAGACGCTGTTGATGACACAGAACTTTGAAAATCTCAACGAATCTGCTTGATTCAGTAGACTTTTTCACCTCGGTGTGGGATACTGTGTGTGCATATGTACCTTGACAATAGAATCGAAGCAAACCATATGCACCGCAGTCCTACATCAGAAAGGACAAGGTGTGATCATGGAAAAACAGAACCGAGTATACTGCCTCTACCGTGTTTCGACCAAGGGACAGGTAGACAAAGATGATATCCCCATGCAGAAGCAGCGCTGCCGTGAGTTTGCAGAGAGCCAGGGGTGGACGATCCTCAAAGAATTTGCGGAAAAGGGTGTCTCGGGCTTCAAAGTGGCTGCCGCTGACCGCGATGCCATTCAGGAGATCCGCAAGGATGCCGAGGAGCGGAAGTTTGACATCCTGCTGGTGTTCATGTTTGACCGTCTGGGGAGGCGGGATGATGAAACGCCTTTCGTGGTGGAGTGGTTTATCCGCAACGGCATTGAAGTGTGGAGCGCAATGGAAGGTCAACAGAAGATGGATGACCACATCGACAAGCTGTTGAACTACATCCGCTATTGGCAGGCATCCGGAGAGAGTCTCAAGACCTCGGTGAGAACGAAGACCCGCCTGTCGCAGATCGTGCAGGAAGGACGCTTCCGGGGTGGCACTGTTCCCTATGGATACCGCTTGGAAAAGCAGGGGCGCTTCAATAAAAAGAACCACGAAGTCAATGAGATCCTAATCGACTCGGACGAAGCAGCGGTGGTGCGCATCATCTTTGAAAAATATGTCTATGAGGGATTCGGTGCGCAACGGTTGTCCCGGTGGCTGTACAGCAATGGTTACCTCAACCGAAAAGGGACAAACTTCGCAAATACCACCATCATCAAGATGCTGAAGAACATTATGTATGTAGGGATCTTGCGCAGCGGGGAAACGCGCTCGGAGATCTTTCCGGAACTTCAGATTGTTCCGCTGGAGCTATATGAGCATGCACAGAAGATCATGGAGGACAGGACGATGCGCCACAATGAGGTTCCCTTCAACTCCAAGGGGAAATCCCTGCTCTCCGGGATGGTCTATTGTGCTCACTGCGGTTCTAAGTTGGTGCTGACCACCAGCAGCGGCAGACGCGCCAAAGGTGAGCCTAAGCGGGAGACTCGTATCCGCTATGCCTGCCACTACAAGATCCGCCATCCTCAGGACTGTGACGGTCAGACCGGATATTCAGGTGAGAAACTGGACGGAATTATTGATAAGATCGTCATTCAACTCTTTGAGCGGATGAGAACCGCTCCCAAAAGTCAGCTGATTCAAAGGCAGCGGGAGAAGGAAATTCAGCTGGCCAACAGCTCTGTGGCGAATTTAGAAAAGCTCTATACTGCCACGGAACGGGAACTGGAGAGCTACAAAAAAGAGATCATCAAGACCATCAACGGCACCGGCAGCTTTGGCGCAGATATCCTTGGGGAAATGATTGAGGAAACCCGGAACAGACTGACTGCTCTGACACAGGAATTGGAACAGGTCAAGGAGAAAGCGGCTGATTTGAAAAACTCTGCTGTTGCGGTCCAAAAGGAATACGACAAGATCATGTCCTGGGCGGATCTGTATGCCGGAAGCAGCATCGAGGGGAAGAAGATGATCCTGCGGCAGTTGATCGATAGGGTGAACATCGGACGAGATTTTGAGATCGAAGTGGAATTCAAGATCAGCGTCGCACTGTTCTTTGACTTCCTGCATCCAGAAGGAAACAAGAGTATGTACTATCGTGCATCCTGAACACATGAAAAAACTCGGGAGATCTCAAAATGAGATCTCCCGAGTGTGGTGGACCCGAAGGGGATCGAACCCTCGACCTTACGGATGCGAACCGTACGCTCTCCCAGACTGAGCTACGGGCCCAAATCAACCGCTCCCAAGCGGAACAGAAGAAACGATATGAAATTAAAAGTGTGGCAGAAAACTGAACCCTTTGCGCTCCCAGCTGAGCTATAGGCCCATATTTGGTTGTTTTGTATATTTTCGCTTGACTTATTTGTGCGGTTTGCTGTTTTGGCAGGGCGGGTGTTATGTTGCGCTGGCTCTCCCAGCTGAGCTATGGGCCCATATTGGCCATTTTCCATCGAAAAAAGTTATGAAAAACGGATTTTCAGGATATTCGATTTTGAGGGAAAATCATGGAAAACCAGACTAGTGAATGGGAAGAGAACCAGCGCTGCGGGATGTAGTTTTATATGGCTGCAAACGCAGCGCCCTCCCCGTTGAACTATGAGTCCATCATCCCTGTCATGCAACGGCAGATAATATTATACCATAATTTTCTCTGTTGTAAAGACTATTTTTTTCAGAAAGCGGAAAATTTTTTGTTGCCAATTTGCAGAGGATATAGTAAAATAAATAAGCTATAACGTTACAGTCCTCCGCATGCAGCTGCGGAGCCGGTCTCGCGCAATGGATGCCCGCGAATCATGTCAGGCGGGGAACCGAGCAGCATTAAGCGGGATGTTCCATGTGCCGCGAGGGCGCCGGTTCCGCAGCTGCATGCGGAGGACTTTTTTCGCTTGGAGGTGATTTCTTGTATCAGGCCCTGTACCGCAAATGGCGGCCCAAAACGTTTTCGGATGTCATCGGCCAGTCCCACATCACCCAGACTCTGCGTAAGCAGGTGGCGGAGGGCCGCACCTCCCATGCGTACCTCTTCACAGGCACCCGGGGCACCGGCAAGACCACCTGTGCCAAAATCTTGGCCAAGGCCGTCAACTGCGAGCACCCGATGGACGGCGATCCCTGCTGCCAGTGCCCCTCCTGCGTGGGCATCGAAAACGGCAGTTTTCTGGATGTACTGGAGCTGGACGCTGCCTCCAACAACGGTGTCGACCAGGTGCGGGCCTTGCGGGACGAAGCCATCTACGCCCCGGCCAATGTGAAGAAGCGGGTGTACATCGTGGACGAGGTCCACATGCTCTCCACCCCGGCCTTCAATGCTCTGCTGAAGATTCTGGAGGAGCCGCCGGAGCACCTGATGTTCATTCTAGCCACTACGGAGCTCCACAAGGTGCCCGCCACCATCCTCTCCAGGTGCCAGCGGTTTTCCTTCAAGCGCATCACGCCTCAAGATATCGCGGCGCGGCTGCTGTATGTGGCCGGACAGGAGCAGATCGACCTGACGGCGGATGGCGCGGAGCTGTTGAGCCGTCTGGCGGACGGCGCTCTGCGGGACGGCCTGAGCCTTTTGGACCAGTGTGCCGCCGTAGGCGGAACCGTGGACAGCCGGGCCGTGCTGGAGGCGCTGGGCCTGGCGGGAAACCTGCAGACGGCCCAGCTGATGGAGTTTATTCTGAGCCGGGACGCCAAGGGCGCCCTGCTGCAGCTGGACCAGCTGTACCAGGGTGGCAAGGATGTAGGCGCGGTGCTGGGTGAGCTCAGCACGCTGGTCCGGGACCTGCTGCTGCGGCGTACAGCGCCGGAGGGGGGGGCAGCCCTGCTCTCCGGCGGCTATGACAGCGCCATGCTGGACAGGCTAGGCAGGGAGATTCCCGCTACCCGGCTGATCTACCTGGCCACTACGCTGCAAAGGGCCACGGCGGACCTCTATTACAGCTCCAACCGCCGCACGGATGCGGAGCTCTGCCTCCTGCGGCTGTGCGACGAGTCCCTCTCTGGGGACCTGACGGCCCTGGAGGCCCGGGTCCAGCGGCTGGAAGACAGTGCCCAACGGGGGCAGCTTCTGCGGGCGGCCGCCGCAGAAAGCGGCGGCACGGTGAAGCTGTCCTCCGGCCCCGTACCGCCCCCGGCACCTGCGCCGGAGGATGCCCCACCTCGGGAAGAACCGCCGGCACGGGAGGAGCGCCCTCCGCTTCCCGAGGAGCCGCCTCTGCCGGAGGAGCCCGGAGTGCGGGTGTTCGACGTACCGGAGGCGCAGCCCGCCGCCCCCTCCCCTGCTGCGGCATCCGCTGTGGGGGGCAGTTGGTGGCGGGCGCTGGCAGAGGGCTGCAAGGGCCGCCTGCCGCCTATGTACCGGGTGTTTCTGGATATGTGCACAGGTGTTCTGGAGGGCGGCCTGCTGACGGTTTATGCCCCGGATGACATTACCTTGGGACGTCTGGACAATGACCGGGTGCGAAATGCCCTGATGGAGGAAGCCGCCAGCGGCGGCGTGACGGTGCGCCTGGTCTTTCAGGTGGGAGAGCCCCCCAAGGCCACGCCCCGGGAAAATCTACAGAACCTGCTGAAATTCGGCAGTCAGTTCGATAATATCGAGATCAAGTAATACAAAGGAGAGACCAGTTATGGGATACAGCGCACGCCGTGGATTTACCAACGGCAGCATGAAGATGACCGGCGCTCAGCGCCAGGCGGAGATGCAGGCCCGCATCCAGCAGATGCAGGAGCAGGTGAATGCGGCCCAGGAGGCCGTAGAGGCCCAGGAGTTCACCGCCAGCGTGGGAGGCGGCGTGGTAGAGGCCAAGGTCAACGGCAAAAAGGAAGTGCTGGCCGTTGCCATCAAACCGGAGGCCGTGGACCCGGAGGATGTGGAGATGCTCCAGGACCTGGTGGTATCCGCTGTAAATGAGGCCCTGCGCCAGGCCGGGGAGGCCATGGACAAGAGCATCGAGCAGGCCACCGGTGGGTTGGACCTGGGAGCATTCGGACTGTGAGGGAATTCGGAGGGGAGCAGGCTCCCCTCCGAGCCACCACGGCGGTCACTGGAGACGCCGCCCAAGGCGGCTGAGTCCATGTATTTTCGGCAGGCGCATATCCTGCCGAAAATGGTTTCAGATTCTTGAGCTGCCGGAGGCAGATCAACTGGGGAAAACCGAAGGTTTTCCCCTGCCCCTTTTCCCGTCCCGAGAGTGTGGGGCAGGACAGAACAGATGGAGCGGAGCCGATGGCTCCGCTCTTTTGGAAACAGGAGAACATACCATGAGAAGACGGATGTTGGCAGCGGCGCTGGCCTGTACGCTTCTGGCAGGGTGCGGGCCGGTGCGGACGGAGCCTGTGGAACAGGAGACCCCCCGGGCCGGTGCGCCGGTGATCGCCTACGTACCTCTGGATGACCGGCCAGACAACGCCGAGCGGGTGGTATACCTGGCGGAATCCTTGGGCTACGAGTTGGCCATGCCGGAGCGGGACCTGTACCGCACCCGGCTGGACGGCCAGCCCCCGAATGAGAACGGGACCCAGTACGGGGACCGGGGAGCACTGTACGAGTGGGTGGCTAAGCAGGAGGCCGCCGGGTGTGACCGGTACATCCTGTCCCTGGATCAGCTGCTCTCCGGCGGGCTGGTCAGCTCCCGGGCTATGACTGGGGAGAACCCGGTGACGCTTTCCTCCGGAGAGACACTGGTGGAAGCGGAGCTGCTGACGGCGGTGATCGACCTGCTGGCAGCGGATGAGAACAACCGGATCTGGTTGCTGGACACAGTCATGCGGCTGGCGGCCACCACCGGCTACGGCGGGTTCGGCCTCAACGAGTACAATGCCCTGCGGACTTACGGCATGGCACCCCGTCCCCACCTGGAGGGCACGGGTCTGACCATCGGGAACATTGTGGCGGACTACCCCCTGGGGGCGGACGGAACCCCCGTCCCGGTGGAGGCGGAGGAGCCGCTGCCGGAGGGAGCCGTGGAGAACTATCTGGCCTCCCGGGAGCGGAAGCTGCGGCTTAGCGACGCCATGTTCCAAGCTCTGGAGGAGACGGCGGACGGGCAGTTCCGGGTATTGATCGGCATCGACGACTCCTCGGAGGAGGACAGCATCCAGAAAAACGAGATCGCCTATCTCCGGGCGCAGCTGCGCCAAGGGGACGCCCTGCTCTCCGGTGTGGACGACCTGGCCTTTAAGGCGGTGACGAAGCTCTGCCTGGAGGAGTGGGGCTGGGAAGGTGCCGCGGTATCCGTCCAGTATTTCGGCGGTACTGAGGACCAACCCGCCTGCGCCTATGACTACCAGCCCCTGGAGGCCATCGTGGTGGAGCACTTCGACTTTTTCGACCTGACGATGGCGGAACCCGGCGGCGAGGAACTGGCAATGCTGGTGCTGACCCAGCCGGCAGACCCGGCAGCCCAGGAGACGTATATCAACGCACTGGTCCAGTGTCTGAACGACAACCGGGCTGCCGGGCTGCCTACCATCCTCATCGACGCGGGAAACGGCACCTACGGGACCGCCTTCCATAAGGCGCTGACAGATCAGGCAGAGCTTGGCTGGCTTTTGAGCTATGCGGGCTTTCTGGATATGGCCATCGTCACCGGCACGGCCCTGAGCCATGGTGTGGCCCGGTATGCCTTCCTCCAGCACGGTGAGCAAACAGATGCCACAGAACAGGCATTTGTCCGGACCTTGGCGGACAGCATTCTGAAGGACTTCTGCTACAAGAACATCGTGCGCAACGACATTCTGAGCTTTGTCCGGAACGACCTGTCGGGCAATGCCGACAACTTCTGGATGCCGGACATCGACCGGGTGGCCATCCTGGAGCGGCTGGAGGCCGGCATGGCAGTGGCCGTGGCCCCGGTGATCGAAAACCTGGAGCGGAGCAACTTCATCTCTTCCCTTTCCTCCACCCGGGAGTATGCCGAGCGGGGCTGGGGCGGCGTGGAGCTGACGGGATACGGCTTCCCCTGGGACCGGGCCTTCGAGATCAGCATGGAGATCCGGCTGGGGGCATTCACAGAGCCTCACAAGGCGCTATTGGGAATTTATTATAAGTAAGGTGCATGGATTCCCGGCGGAGCGCGGCAGGAAGCACGCGCAAAGCCGTGGAGCTTCCGGTCGAAACGGACATTGAGAACCTCATGGGCCCCGGTGCGGATTCCGCACCGGGGCCCTCTTTCGCTTGAAGGAAGCCATACGGTTTTCCGTCTCCTCTTTGCGTTTTGAACTTCTCTGCTCCAGCTGCTCACAGGGGCATCCTCCTTCCGAGAGGCCCTCTGGCAGTATGCAGGCCGCACATGGTCGGGGTTCTCGTTCACCAGCCCCGGCCTGCCGCCAGTGCGCACAGATGCCTTAGGCAGCACAGGTTCTGCGCTCATCAATAACAACGATCCGGGCCGCCTCCAGCCGGAGATGCACAAGCTAAATGACAGTTGCTACCACATTACCACCGTTATACAACATTTCCAGAAAAAGAGAAGCCCCAAGGCCGTTGGACCTCAGGGCTTCTTTTGGAGCTAATGATGTGACTCGAACACACGACCTGCTGATTACGAATCAGCTGCTCTACCGACTGAGCTACATTAGCTTATCAATTCATGACATGGTGTTTTTGGAAAGGCACATCCAGAACAGGATATATTTTATCATATTTTTTGACGGACGTCAACAGATTCTTTTGATTTCCTGCCACACTCTCTGCATGGCAATTCCTGTATATTACATTTTGTATTTTGAAGGAATTCCTTCAAAATATTTTCAGGCGATTAGCTTATTTCCTACGCTTTTCCCCCGAATTCCGCCCATTACAACAGGAAATTCTGTTGTGATTTTCCCAAGAAACTTCGACAAATTCTGTCATTATTTTCTGTTGACTCCCTTCTTTTTGCAGTCTTCCGTTCTTTTCAGCATTTACATAATTTATT
>ENA-UERQ01000841-UERQ01000841.1-human-gut-metagenome-genome-assembly--contig:-NODE-841-length-19474-cov-7.086714_pt1 | contig 19474 bp, 21 predicted proteins | sample MGYA00242986_ERZ507987 | MGnify/ENA primary metagenome ERZ507987 (study PRJEB26167, sample SAMN06115429) | human gut metagenome | host: Homo sapiens | place: China:Chongqing | collected 2015-04-15...
GATAAAGAACTTCTTCTGAAGCTTCTGCAAAATCCGGAAATGGCAGCACTCCTGAAGTCGCTGGCAAAAACATTATAGTAACTGCAAGGGCAGATCCTTTTACATAGCTACAATAGCTGTAAAAGGGTCTGCCCTTATTTTTTTGTTATGGAGGTCAACGAGTATGGATAGAATCTTTATGGACGAGTATTACGAGCATCTGAGAGCTGACAATATCGAGGCATTTTCCAAGGAAAGGAACGACGAATATGTTGGCAGAGCTGAGGAATACAAAGCAGCAAAGTCGGCATTGCTTGAAGGATTGGGACTTGAGCATTTGTTTGACCATAGCCATGAACTGACTCCGAAAGAGAAAGAAATATGGATGCTGTTCGATAGGGTTGATGTAGCAGAGCTTCTTGCAAGGGATGCTTTTGCCAAGGGTGCTTATATGCTCGGCGCTGAGGATAGAGAGATTATGCTGAAATAAAAAAAGACCTGCTTCGGCGGGTCTAAATTACATAGAATCATTGAGTCTGAAAAACCTTTGAAATTCTTAATAATTCTGGTTGAAAAATTCATTTTGAAATGATATATAAAACAGACTGAAATCTGTGTCTAAGGACACCCGCACCCTCACACGAGAATGAATAGGATTTCCTATCATTTCGCATCACGAGAAGTTACATAGTGACATTTACTTGCACTTGCAACGTCCACCAAAAATCGAAAGACTTGCTAATTTCGAGCCAATCGGACGGTGTAAAATCCCTCTGAATTAGCTATCACAGCGTAGTATCAGATGGGATTTGAAATGCTGAAAAACCTTGTATTTCCAAGCATTTTTAAGCATTAGATGCCACTTCCCGATGTCGTATCGGGTCTACTCCTAAGGAGGAGACCGCAGGTTCGAATCCTGTCTGGGGTATCCCTTTAAGAAAATGCGAAGGTCATTTTTCCATGTGAAAGACGATCTTCGCATTTTTCATTTTGAACCTATCACCAAAATTAGCCAGCTAATGCCATTAGCAGAATTTTCGGTTTCAGCTAATAAAATCCGGTTTCCAGCTAATGAAGCCCCATAAAGCACCTTTTGAACTCCGTTTTCCGGCTCTCTGCTAAAATTGGTAGCCGCTTTCCTGTAAATCCATGTAAATACAAGATAAACTGTGTAAATCTATTTTTCACATTCCTACCAGAAACCGTGCAAAACACTTTTCTCCATACATAGCGCGTTCACTCGCTGTTCTCTCGGAACAGAAAGAGGAACGCGCTTTTTTGTTTTCGGGCTGAACTTCCCGAATCCATCAAAGGAGGGTTTACCAATGAAAAAAGTTCTGACCGTCACGATGGACGGTATCCGCTACCATGCTTCCCGCCCGGCAGATTGCCGGCACTGCTTCTTCTGGAAGAATCGAAAGAAGGGCTGCGTTCTTGGCAAAGAGAACTGCTACTATCTGATTGAACCGCCCAAAGGCCCCAGCAAGTGCGAAGGGTGCCCCTACAAGCGGGCAAAGCCCTGTGTGCTGATCCCCTGCTACAAAGACCTGATGGCACCGCTGGAGAAACGAGGTGATGTCAAGTGAGCCACAAGCGAAACGAAGCTCTGCGCCATGTTCAGCACTCCATGCACCATGTGATCGCCGCTGGCGAAGGTTCTGACCGTGCCCCGGACAGCTGCAAGCTGTGTCCATACTATCGGCCTGATTTCAAATTCCGCACCTGCCTGTACGCCCACTGCCCCTATAAGAAGCAGGTCAATGTATTCCGTTCCACACCTGAAAAATGGGATATTCTCTATGCCCGAAAGAAAGCCGACAAGAACCGCAGACCTTGATTACTTCTATGGGCGGTCCAGCGAGCTGTTCTCCTTCTACCGGATTCCCAAGCTGTTGTTTCAGGATAGCCGCTTCCAACCGCTTTCCACAGATGCCAAAACGCTGTACGGTATCCTGCTGGACCGCATGAGCCTTTCAGCCCGGAATGGTTGGTTGGACAAAGCTGGGCGGGTGTTCATCATCTATACTGTGCAGGAGGTGCAGGATTCACTGGGCTGTGCCGATAAAAAGGCCACCAAGCTGCTGCGAGAACTGGAAGAGTACGGCCTGATTGAACGCAAACGGAGGGGGCTGGGCAAGCCCGACCTCATCTATGTAAAGAATTTTTCGTCAGAATCGTCAAAAACGCCCTACTTGAATCGTGATAATGACGATTCTGGAACCGTCCAGAATACGCTTCAAGACCCGGCCAAACTACGATGTAATAAGACTGAGAGAAATAATACAGAGGTAAGCGATACTGATCCTATCTATTCCGATGAAAACGACTGGATGAGCAAACGCGCCCAACTGGAAGAATATTTTTCGCAGTCCTTGGAGGTAGACCTTCTGCTCCGGCTCTGCCCGGACGATGAGGATACCATCTATCAGATCGTAGATTTGCTGGTGGACACCTGTGCCACCAACCGCAAGACGCTGCGCATTGCCGGGGACGATAAGCCCGCCGAGGTGGTACGCAGTCGCTTTATGAAGCTGAACGCTGACCATATCCATTTTGTGCTGAAGTGTCTTGCAGAGAACAGCAGCCCGATCCGAAACATGAAACAATATCTGCTCGCTTCTCTGTACAACGCACCCACCACGATGCAGCTTTCCTATCAAAACCAAACCAACCACGACTTAGCGAATCGGAGATGATGAAAATTTCAAAGAAAGCAACCACGATTGCCATCGTCAACCAGAAAGGCGGCACCGGCAAGACCACCACTTGCGAAAATCTGGGCATCGGGCTGGCGATGGAGGGCAAAAAAGTCCTGCTGGTGGACGCTGACCCGCAGGGCAGCTTGACCATCAGTATGGGCTGGCAGCAGCCCGATGAACTGCCCACTACCCTTTCCACCTTGATGGTAAAAGCCACGAACGACCAAAGTATTCCGCCCGGTGAAGGCATTCTGCACCATGCGGAGGGCGTTGACCTGATTCCGGCAAACATTGAACTGGCAGGGCTGGAAGTGTCCCTTGTCAACTGCATGAACCGGGAAAAGATGCTCAAACAGGTGCTGGAAGGTGCGAAGCACGAGTACGATTTCATTCTGCTAGACTGCACTCCTTCCCTTGGGATGCTGACCGTGAATGCACTGGCAGCGGCAGATACTACCCTGATTCCCGTGCAAGCGCAGTACCTGTCCGCGAAAGGCTTGGAACAGCTCTTGCAGACTGTCCAAAAAGTCCGACGGCAGATCAACCCGAAGCTGAAAATTGAGGGTATCCTACTGACCATGACCGACAGCCGCACCAACTATGGACAGCAGATCGACAATTTGATTCGAGGTGCCTACGGCAGCAAGATCAAGGTGTTCGACCAGACCATTCCCCGGTCTGTCCGTGCTGCGGAGATCAGTGCCGTGGGTAAGAGCATTTTCCAGCACGATCCCAAAGGCAAGGTGGCAGAAGCCTACCAATCTCTGACGAAGGAGGTGCTGGCGAATGCCGAAAAGCAGCTTAAGCGTGTCGCTGAAAGGGGCAGATGACATTTTCTCCACGGAAGAATCCCGACAGGAACAGCAGCGGGAGCAGGTGCAGCAGATTCCCATTGGAGAACTGTTCCCCTTCAAAGACCATCCCTTTAAGGTCTTGGATGACGAGTCCATGCAGCGCACGGTGGAAAGCGTAGAGCAGTACGGCGTGTTGTCTCCGCTGATCGCCCGCCCACGCCCGGAGGGTGGCTATGAAATCATCTCCGGGCACCGCCGTCAGCACGCTGCACAGCTTGCCGGGCTGGAAACCCTGCCGGTCATTGTCCGCAACATGGATGATGATGCCGCAGTTTTGCTCATGGTGGACTCGAATCTCCAACGTGAAAACATCTTGCCCAGTGAAAGGGCTTTCGCCTACAAAATGAAGCTGGAAGCTCTAAAAAATCAAGGTGCCAGGTCGGATTTAACTTCCGCCCAAGTTGGGCGGAAGTTGGAAACAGCCGATATTGTCGGTCAGGAATCTGGCGACAGTAGGAATCAGGTCAGGCGCTTTATCCGTCTAACCAACCTTATTCCCGAACTGCTGGACATGGTAGACGAAAAGAAAATTGCCTTTAATCCCGCTGTGGAGTTGTCGCATCTCGACACGAACCAACAGCGGGATTTTTTAGAAGCCATGCAGGACACCCAGAATGCGCCGTCCCTTTCCCAAGCGCAGCGGCTTAAAAAGCTGGCGCAGGAAGGGCACTTCTCGTATGACGTTGCCTTTGCGGTCATGGGAGAAGAGAAAAAGGGCGAGCTGGACAAGGTGGTCATCAAAAACGACACCCTGCGGAAATATTTCCCTCGCAGCTACACCCCAAAACAGATGGAGGACACTATCATCAAGCTGCTGGATCAGTGGCAACGTAAACAGCAGCGGCAGAATGAACGCTGATACACCTTTTGAACGTAAGACCCGACCGGGTCTTTCTTTTTTGCAAAAAATAGGAGAAAAACACTATGAACACTACCATTGATCTCAAGACCGCAAAGACTATCGAAGCCATGAACCAGAAGCTCAACCACATGGACACTGCCGTGACCGACTTCTTCAACAAGATGAGCGATGTGTTGGAGCGACAGCTCGGCGATGATGAAGTTTACGCCGCCGTGATTGCCCCGGAGATCGAACTGACCATCACTCCGCTGGAGAATGTCCGCAGTTACCTGCCGTGCTTCGATGAAGCAGATTCCTGCTACAGCATCAGCGACGATGTGCCGCTGGCTCTCTGTTACGACCCTCGTCAGGTCATCACACTGGCTGGTAAGCGGTATCTGTCCGGTGCCGTTGTCTTTGTTCGCTACGATACCAATGGCAGTTTTGTTGCCCTTACCACCAGTGACCTGTATCTGATCCAGTGCTATCTGGCCGAGAACAGCGTCCCTCTTATGGCTGGCCGCGAGAAGATGGTCTGCATCTGCATTGACTGAGAGGTGCAGTATGGATACTGAAATGACCTGCTATGAGAGTTTCGCAGAAGTCACGGAGGACTTTTACTGTTCCGCCGTTGATGTTTTGAAGATTCTGGTTCTCCGTCTGCACGACTACCATGCTCGTTGCTTCCATTCTCTGCGGGATGCTCTGTACGACTATTTTTCTACCGATGCCGCACCGCATACTCATGCCAATGTTTCCACTAAGCATACCGCCACCGCGTCTTGCGCTCCCCGTCCTCCCTGAGAGAATTCTTCTCACAGTTCAGTCAATGCAGGAGGTTCGCTATGAATTATATTTATTCGTTTATCATTTTTGAAGCTGGTGCCTTTTTCGGCTTCTTTGTGGCAGCTCTGTTGAACGCCGCCCGTGCTGGGCAGGAAATCACTATCAAATTCGAGGAGGAAGATAATGGAACAGAACGAGAACACTTTGTCGGTGCTGAAAATTGCACCGGGACAGTATCCGCAGCAGGTCGAGATCGATAACGACCTGAAAGCCTTGCAGCAGGCGGTGGGCGGCTCTATCGGCGCAAGCTACCCCTTTGCTGATGACCCGATTGCCATCGTTTATAACGATGACGGCAAGCTCATGGGTCTGCCGCTGAACCGGGCCTTATGGGACGAGGACGGGCTGATGTACGATATTATTGCCGGAACCTTTCTGGTGGTAGGTCTGGGCGAGGAAGATTTTGTATCGCTCTCCCCGGAGCTGGCGCAGAAGTATGAAGAAGAATTCCATCAACCCGAAGCCTTTCTCCCTCTGGGGCGTCGCCTGATGGTCATTCCGGTGCCGGATGAATCGGTTCAGAATGACGCAGAAAAGGCTGTGAGTAAGCCCCCGGTGGAACATAACCGCTAAGACGATTTTCTGCACAGGAGGTGGTGACGATGCAGGAAGAAATCGAGCATAAGACGGTCAACTTTGCCATCTCGACCACAAAACTGTCCGCCCGCACCCTGCTGCGCGGGATGCAGTTTCTGCTGCGGCAGTACGACAAGCACGCTTCGCAGGGCAAGCAGTCCATGAAGCGGCTGGTACGACAGAACCGTGGCGTGACCAATGTGGAGATCCAGAAAACCGGCATCAAGGATTTTGACCGCTACGCCAAGCGATACCACATCGACTACGCCATACAGAAAGACCTGTCCTGCACGCCGCCCCGGTATCTGGTCTACTTTAAGGCACAGGATACGGATGCCCTGAGCGCAGCTTTCAAGGAATATTCGGCATCGGTGCTGGATAAAACCAAGCGTCCGTCCGTGCTGGCAAAGCTGCACGATCTGGCACAGTCCGTTGCAAGCCTGCCGGACAAGGTGCGGAACAAGCAGGAGGAACGCAGCTTATGAGCAAAAAGAAGCTTTCCAAGCTGCTGGCGTTCTATCTGCCCTATGTCCTGATGGGTCTTGTAGCGACCAACTTTGGTGAAGCATGGCGGCTGGCTGTGGGCAAGGAACTGGGCGATAAGATCATGTCGCTGATGGGAACTATCCCGGCAGCGTTTTCCAATCCGCTGCCCAGCCTGCATCCGCTGGATCTGCTAGTGGGTTTATGCTGCGGTGCCGCGATGCGGCTGGCGGTGTATCTGAAAGGCAAAAACGCCAAGAAGTACCGTCACGGCATGGAATACGGCTCCGCCCGGTGGGGCACTCCGAAGGATATCGAGCCATTTATGGCTCCAAAGTTCGAGGACAATATCATCCTAACCAAAACAGAACGGCTGATGATGTCCAACCGCCCACCTGATCCGAAGAATGCCCGGAACAAAAACGTGCTGGTAGTCGGCGGCTCCGGCAGCGGCAAGACCCGGTTTTGGCTCAAGCCCAACCTTTTACAATGTCACAGTTCCTATGTGGTCACTGACCCGAAAGGAACTATCGTGCTTGAATGTGGCAACGTAATGTTGAAGAACGGCTACAAGGTCAAGATCCTGAACACCATCAACTTCAAAAAGTCGATGCACTACAACCCCTTCGCCTATGTCCACAGCGAAAAGGACATTCTGAAACTTGTTACGACCCTGATGACCAACACCAAGGGCGAAGGGTCCGGCGGAGACCCTTTCTGGGAAAAGTCCGAAAGACTGCTTTTGACCGCACTGATCGCATATCTGCATTATGAAGCCCCGGTGGAGGAACAGAATTTTGCAACACTGTTGGAAATGCTCAACACCATGCAGGTGCTGGAGGACGACGAGGAATACCAGAATCCGGTGGACTTGCTGTTTGAGGAGCTGGGCAAGAAAAAGCCCAATTCCTTCGCAGTGCGCCAGTACAAGCTCTACAAATTAGCTGCCGGCAAAACGGCAAAATCCATCCTCATTTCCTGCGGTGCCCGGCTTGCGCCCTTCGATATCCAAGAGCTGCGGGACCTTACCATGTACGATGAGCTGGCGTTAGATACGCTGGGCGATAAGAAAACGGCGTTGTTCCTCATCATGTCGGACACGGACAGCACCTTCAACTTTCTGATTTCGATGGTCTACACCCAGCTTTTCAACCTTTTGTGCGACAAAGCAGATGATGTGTACGGCGGCAAGCTGCCCATCCATGTGCGGTGTCTCATCGACGAGTGCGCCAACATCGGGCAGATTCCCAATCTGGAAAAGCTGGTGGCCACCATCCGCAGCCGTGAGATCTCCGCCTGCCTTGTTTTGCAGGCGAGAAGCCAGTTGAAAGCCATCTACAAGGACAACGCAGATACCATCGTAGGCAACATGGACAGTCAGATTTTCCTCGGCGGCAGCGAGCCTACCACCCTGAAAGACCTGTCGGAGATGCTGGGAAAAGAAACGATTGATGCGTTCAACACCTCGGACACCCGTGGCAACAGCCCCAGCTACGGAACTACCTTCCAAAAGATGGGGCACGAATTATTGAGCCGGGACGAGCTGGCGGTGCTGGACGGCGGAAAGTGCATTTTGCAGTTGCGTGGTGTCAGACCGTTTCTTTCGGACAAATACGACCTGACCCAGCACCCCAACTACAAGCTGACCTCGGACTACGACCCCAAAAACACCTTCGATATTGAAAAATATCTGAACCGCAAAGAAAAAATCCACCCCGGTGATGAGTTCATCGTGGTGGACGCTGATTCGCTCCCGTCTGCCTGACCCGGTAGGCGGTTTTATTTTTGACCAGAGAGGTACACCAGAAGCCCACTTCCGCCGCAGTTTGCGGCTTAACAACAACAGCTTCAGGTGTGTACGGGCGGTCTACAACTTTCATTTATAAAGGAGAAACGACTATGGAATTCTTTAACTCTGCTATCGAAGTTCTTCAGACTCTGGTTGTCGCTCTGGGTGCCGGTCTCGGCGTGTGGGGTGCCATCAACCTGCTGGAAGGTTATGGTAACGATAACCCCGGCAGCAAGAGTCAGGGCATGAAGTAACTTATGGCTAAGTAGATGTAATCAAGAAAAGAAAGGAAAAGCACAATCCAGACGGAACCGGCGATTGTGTCAAGAAATGTTTGTGGAATAGCAAGAACTTTGATATAATGGGGACAGGAACCCCGGAACCGGGAGAAAGGCAGGAGGATAAATGCACATAAGCTATAAACCCCTCTGGCACACGCTGGTTGAGCGTAATATGAGGAAAGAGGACTTGCGGCTTGCCGCCGGTCTTACCACAAATATGATTGCCAACATGGGTAAAGGTAAAAATATCAGTATAGAAACACTGGTTCGTATCTGCGAAGCCCTAAAATGTGATATTTTGGATGTGATTGAATTAGAGCAGGACAAAGACGCTGAAATATTAAATTGACAAGGAAGGCGCTGCGAAATGGACAATAGAGAAAGAATTATCAGACTTTGGTTTGATATGTGGCTTGCAAAAAAAGATTTGGGTATATTTAATGTATTTTCTAATAATGCCGTATATATTGAAAGTTGGGGGCCAGAGTACCACGGCTCCAAGAAAATAAAACTTTGGTTTGAGGAATGGAATACCCGTGGAACTGTCTTGCAATGGGACATCAAGCAATTTTTCCATAAAGGCAATCAAACCATTGTTGAATGGTATTTCAAAAATAAGATGGACGCCGGTAACGTAGAAGCGTTTGATGGAATGTCACTGATAGAATGGACGCTAGATGGCAAGATTGCTCTCTTAAAAGAATTTGGTTGTAACGAAAATCGGTATGACCCTTATAAAGATGGCAATATACCACATTTCAGAGATGAAAATGCAAAGTGGTTTTAACTGGAAATTCAGTTGCTGGAGGTAATTATGCGGAATGGATAATTGGTTTACCATTGAGCAAATAGACCGTGATACATTCTCTATTAGCGAATACAAGCACTGGGAAGAAACACATTGTTATCTATTATGTGGAGAAAAATATGCTATTCTCATTGATACAGGTTTAGGCGTTTCCAACATCAGTAGAATTGTGGACTCTCTGACAAAGTTGCCTGTTATGACAGTTACAACTCATGTTCATTGGGATCACATTGGCGGGCATAAGTATTTTGATAATATCGCCGTACATGAAGCAGAAAAGGACTGGCTATCGGTCAGGTTTCCGATATCGTTGCAAGTTGTGAAGAATAATTTGACAAGGCTTCCTTGTGATTTTCCAAGAGATTTTGATATTAACGCTTATCGGATTTTTCAAGGTGTCCCACAAAGAATTTTACATGATGGCGATTTTCTAAATTTAGGCGGGCGGGAAATTCAAGTTGTTCACACGCCGGGACATTCTCCCGGACATTGTTGCTTTTACGAACCAGAACGAAACTATTTGTATTCCGGGGATTTGATATACAAGGGAAGCCTGGACGCATTTTACCCCACTACCGACCCGCAACTATTCTATCAATCTATAAAGCGAATACGGAAATATAATATAAAAAAAGTTCTGCCCGGACACCATCAGTTGGATATTCCCGTTTCTTTGATAGCTGATATTGAAGCCGGATTTGCACAATTAGAGAAAGCTGGAAAACTCAAACAGGGAAATGGATTGTTTAAGTTTCAGGATTTCCAAATTCATATATAATCAAAGCTGCCGTTGCAGGAACACCCATTCCCACAACGGCAGTTTTTCATTTCCACGGTCTGCGCCGGAAGTTCATACCGGACTGTTTTATCAGCGGGGATTTCTTGAACAGCTTCTTCAAAAGGCTTCGTTCCTCTTGTGAGAGCCGCTTATATTTAAGCCGGAACGCTTTGCAGAATATCTCCGTAAACTGCTGTGCCCCGGACCGCCCAGCAGTCCATCCCCATGCAGCGGATGTTTGAGGATGGCACCTGCCGGGTGAAAGCAAACTACTACACCCGCACCATCCAGTATCAGGACATCAATTATCAGTTGGCGCAGCAGGAGGACAAGACCGCCATTTTCGAGGAATGGTGCAGTTTTCTGAACTTCTTCGATTCCAGCATTAAGTTTGAATTGTCCTTTGTGAACATGGCAACCGACAGCACCGAGTTTGAAAAGAGCATCCGCATTCCGTTCCAGAAGGACGGTTTCGATGATGTTCGTGCGGAGTACAGCCAGATGCTGCGCCAGCAGCTTGCCAAGGGCAATAATGGTCTGACCAAGACCAAATTCATCACCTTTGGTGTGGAGGGCGAGAGCATGGCACAGGTCAAGCCCCGGCTCGACCACATCCAGAATGACCTGCTGAATAACTTCCACCGGCTGGGGGTGCAGGCAAAGTCCCTGAACGGTGTCCAGCGGCTGAAGCTCATGCATGATATGTTCAACATGGATGGCGCATCCAAGTTTCACTTTGACTGGAAAGACCTTGTGAAAAGCGGCCTTTCGGTGAAGGATGCCATTGCGCCCACCGCCTTTGCCTTCAAAAACTCCCGGACGTTCCAGATGGGCGGTATCTTCTGCGCCGCCAGCTTTCTGAGTATCACAGCATCCGACATCAGCGACCAGTTGCTGAAAGACTTTCTCGATATGGATTCGTCCCAGATCGTTACCATGCACATCCAGTCTGTTGACCAGAACAAGGCCATTAAGACGGTCAAGCGCACCATCACGGAACTGGATCGCAGCAAGATCGAGGAGCAGAAGAAAGCCATCCGTGCCGGATATGATATTGACATCATTCCGTCGGATTTGGCGACCTACGGCAGAGATGCCAAAGCCCTGCTGAAAGAATTGCAGAGCCAGAACGAGCGGATGTTCCTTGTCACCTTTCTGGTGCTGAACACCGGGCGCACGGAGCAGGAACTGGAAAACAACGTCTTTCAGGCAAGCTCCATCGCTCAGAAGCACAACTGCAATCTGTGCCGGTTGGATTTCCAGCAGGAGCAGGGTTTGATGAGCAGTCTGCCGCTGGCGGATTGCCAGATCGAAATTCAGCGAGGGCTGACCACCAGCAGCACGGCAATCTTCATTCCGTTCACCACACAGGAACTGTACCAGTCCGGCAAAGAAAGCCTGTATTACGGCCTGAACGCCCTGTCCAACAACCTGATCATGGTGGACCGGAAGAAGCTGAAGAACCCCAACGGCCTGATCCTCGGCACTCCCGGCTCTGGAAAGTCTTTCAGCGCGAAGCGTGAGATCACCAACGCTTTTCTGGTGACGGACGATGATATTATCATCTGCGACCCGGAAGCAGAATACGCTCCGCTGGTGGAGCGTCTGCATGGGCAGGTTATCCACATCGGCCCTGCCAGCACTCAGTATATCAACCCCATGGACATCAACAGCAATTACAGCGAGGAAGACAATCCGCTGGCTCTGAAAGCGGACTTTATTCTTTCGCTGTGTGAACTGGTGGTAGGCGGAAAAGAGGGCTTGCAACCGGTGGAAAAGACGGTCATTGACCGCTGTGTTCATGTGGTCTACCGCAAGTATTTCGAGAATCCCACCCCGGAAAATATGCCCCTGCTGGAAGATCTGTACAACGCCCTGCTGACGCAGGACGAACCGGAAGCGCGCCATGTGGCGGCGGCATTGGAGATTTACGTCAAGGGTTCTTTGAACATCTTCAACCACCACACCAACGTGGACATTCACAACCGCATCGTCTGCTTCGACATCAAGCAGCTGGGCAAGCAGCTGAAAAAGCTGGGAATGCTCATCGTGCAGGATGCCGTTTGGGGACGTGTGACCGCCAACCGCAGTGCGGGAAAATCCACCCGATACTATGCAGACGAATTCCACCTTTTGCTGAAAGAGGAGCAGACTGCCGCTTATTCCGTGGAGATCTGGAAGCGTTTCCGCAAGTGGGGCGGCATCCCGACAGCCCTAACGCAGAACGTCAAAGATCTGCTGGCAAGCCCTGAAGTATCGAACATTTTTGAGAACTCGGACTTTGTGTATATGCTCAATCAGGCCAACGGAGACCGGCAGATTCTCGCAAAGCAGCTCAACATCTCGCCCCATCAGCTTTCCTACGTCACTCACTCCGGCGAGGGCGAAGGGCTGCTGTTTTTCGGCAACGTGATCCTGCCCTTTGTTGACCACTTCCCGAAAGACCTTGAACTCTACCGCATCCTCACGACCAAACTCAACGAGATCTCGGAGGGCACACAGAAATGAGTGAACCGAAGCTGAACATCAAAGAGGAAACGTCAGCCAAAAAGACCCGTTCTCCCCCGAAGAGAGCCAAGGTGGAGCAATCGGTGCCCAAAAAGAAAAAGCTGAAAACCGATGCGGATAAAGCTGCGGAAAAGGCACAGCATCTGCGGTTTGGCAAGGCGGAACTGACCCCGGACGAGTTGAGCCGGTTGAGCAAGGCGCAGAAGCGGGAAATGTACGCCGCCCATGCCGCCCGGTCTGCGGCGCATCACGAAGTTGACCAGTACGAGGATGAAAACGTCGGTGTGCAGGCGTTGAGCGAGGGCGAAAAAGCGGCAGGAAATGTCCGTGATATTTCCAAAAGCCGCTATGCCCGGAAGCTCAAGAAGAAAGCCAAGATGCAGGGCAAGAAAGGCTCCAAAACCGCTAAATCTTCCGCATCGGAGCCGACTGCGGCACAAGATGCAGGCGCATCCGGCACCGGGGAGGGCGGCTCCAACTGGCTTTCCCGGTGGCGGCAAAAGCAAGACATCCGGCAGAGCTACTATGCCGCCGCACGTTCGGGTACAGCGGCGCAGACCGCAGGCGGCAAGGCGGCATCCAACGGTGCATCTGCCGCCCGGTCCGGCATGGAACAGGCGGTAGAAAAGGGCAAAACTGCCGTCAGTACCGCCATGAAGGGGCTGGCGAATGCCGCCAAAGGCAACGCACACGTTCTGGTGATCGTGGGCGTTTTTCTTTTGCTCATTCTTATGGTGATGTCGGGCTTTTCCTCCTGCGGCATCCTCTTTTCCGGCGGCACATAGGTGTCCGGGCAGACCATGTATTCTGCCGAGGATAGGGATATTCGTGGTGCAGAACAGGACTATAAAAAACTGGAAAAGGAACTGGATAAAAAAATCAAGCGCACTCCCACCGACCACCCCGGCTACAACGAGTACCAGTACCACCTCGACCCCATTGAACACGACCCGTGGCAGTTGACCTCTTTTCTCACGACTTTGTATGACGATTACACCCGGTCGGAGGTACAAGGTAAGCTGAAGGAGACCTTCAAGAAGCAGTACAAGCTCACCACATGGGTGGAGGTGCAGACCCGGTATATGACGGTCTGGGTCATCAGCCCGGCAGGAATCCCAATTCCTACACAGGTGCCCTATGAGTATCGAATCTTCCACACCAAGCTGGTGAACCGTGGCTTGGAGGTGGTCATCCGGGAGGAACTGGACAACGACCAGTGGAAACGGTACGAGATCTTTCAGGACACCTTGGGCGGCAGACCCTATCTGTTCAACGGCGGTCTACCGCCCGGTGGCTCCGATGGCTCCGGCACACCGGGCATCGACTATCAGGTTCCGGCAGAAGCCCTGACCGACAGCGAATTTGCCGCCATCTACAAGGAAGCCCAAAAGTATGTGGGTACGCCCTATGTGTGGGGCGGCTCTACCCCGGAAACCGGGTTCGATTGCAGCGGCTATGTCTGCTGGGTGTACAACCAGAACGGCTACAATGTGGGGCGCACCACCGCCAACGGCTTGTGGCAGAAAAGCCAGCACATTTCCGAAGCAGAAGCAAGGCCCGGTGACCTGATCTTTTTCGTCGGCACTTACGATACCCCCGGCGTCAGCCATGTGGGTATCGTGCGTCCAGTAAGGACGATAGTAGAAGTAGAGAAAGGAGGCTGTGGCTAAGGTACTACCCCGCAAAGCAACGCGGGAATCCACCTGCTTTACCGAAAATCGAAAGATGTACGGGAAAAGAGCACGGCAGGAAAGCGGCAAGTTGCCTAAAGACAATCGGGCACGACTGAACCGCAAGGATAAGTGAATACAAGGATAAAACTGAATTGTTTAAGGTGAGTTCCAAGCCCTTGTTACGTGTGGGCAAAGGAAAATTGTCTGAAACCTTTGGTACAGGGACCATAGGAAATAAATTCCTTCCTATGGGTTGCTAATCCCCTGTACGGCACGTCGGAGAACCGATAGTAACGGAACAAAAGCATATCCGATAATTCACATTGACCTACTACTATCGTCAACTGGAGATTGTCTAAACCGGAGCGCTTGAAAAAGCTATGTGTAATGCAGCAATGTGATAAATTTCAAAGCTATGCTAGAAAGATGACACTGAAAATCCGGCATGACAACGGAGCTTCTGTAGTAGTCCGAGAATCCTGAATTGACAGGAAAAGCCGTAAAATCGGATGCGGGAAAGCCGCTCACATGGCGAAGAGAAGCAGTTTTATTGCGCATTAAAATCAGAAATTGATTAGAGAGGAAAGCCTCAATGAAGTCAACAATGGAGATTTTGACCAAATTACAAGAGAATTCCCAAAAGAACCAAGATGAAGTGTTCACACGACTGTACCGCTATCTTTTGAGGCCGGATATTTACTTCATCGCCTACCAGCATCTTTACTCCAATAAGGGTGCAGGAACGAAGGGCGTGAATGATGATACGGCCGATGGATTTAGCGAGCAGTATGTGACAGCCATCATTGAAGCATTGAGAACAGGGTCATATGAACCCAAGCCGGTACGCAGAACCTATATTCAAAAGAAGAACGGCAAGCTGCGCCCGCTGGGACTTCCTGTATTCGCTGACAAGCTGGTGCAAGAAGCTATCCGTATGATTCTGGAAGCCATCTACGAGCCAATTTTCTCTATCTATTCCCACGGCTTTCGACCGGGCAGAAGCTGCCACACGGCACTTGCCATGATCAAGCATGAGTTTACCGGAGCAAAGTGGTTCATTGAGGGCGACATCAAGGGATGTTTTGATAACATCGACCATTCCACGCTGATTGGTGTGCTGAACCGAAAAATCAAGGATGCTCGTTTTCTGAACCTGATTCGTATGTTTCTGAAAGCCGGCTATATGGAAGACTGGAATTTCCATGAAACCTATAGCGGATGCCCGCAGGGTGGAATCATTTCCCCGATTCTTGCGAATGTCTACCTGAACGAACTGGACAGGTATATCACGCAGCTGAAGAAGGAATTTGACCACGGATACAATCCGAGAAACTTTACGGAAGAATACAACGCGATAAGACACAAACGAGATGCACTGCATGAGAAAATCAAGAAAGCTGAAGGAACAATGCGGGAGCAGCTGATTGCTCAGCACAAGCAACTGACAAAGCAGTTATTTCGGACACCTGCAAAAGCGTGTACCGATAAGCGATTGAAATATGTTCGCTATGCAGATGACTTTCTGATTGCAGTCAATGGGACAAGAGAGGAATGCGAAGCGATTAAGGCAAAACTCACGGATTTTGTCCGGGACACTCTGAAAATGGAGTTGAGTCAAGAAAAGACCCTCATTACGCACAGCAATACTCCTGCCCGATTCCTTGGTTTTGATGTTCGGGTGCGCAGGGATGCCAGTGTCAAACGCTCTGGAAAACGAAAAATGCGCACTATGAACAACAAAGTGGAACTCAATATTCCACTGAAAGATAAGGTGGAGACCTATTTACTGTCCCATAGCATCGCTAAAAGGGATGGAAAGAGGTTGATTCCTATTCATCGCCCCATTCTGCTGAACCGCACGGATTTGGAAATCGTAATGATTTATAATGCGGAACTCCGAGGGCTCTGTAACTATTATGCCATTGCAAGCAACTTCAACAAGCTCGTTTACTTTGGCTATCTGATGGAATACAGCTGTCTGAAAACACTCGCAAACAAGCATCGCTCCCGAATTTCTAAGGTTCGTTATGAATACAGAGATGGGACTGGCGCATGGGGTGTTCCGTATGAAACCAAAAAGGGAAAACGCCGTATGATGTTCGCTAAGTACAGCGATTGCAAAGGCAAAGATTTGACGGAAAAAGTGCCCGATTTGGCGTATCGCTATTCGCACAACACAACCTCCTTCGAGGAACGTCTGAAGGCTAAAGTCTGTGAAGTCTGCGGCTGTACAGACAGCGATAGCTATGAAATCCACCATGTAAACAAGGTCAAAAACCTGAAAGGTAAAGCTGATTGGGAGAAAGTCATGCTGGCAAAGAGGCGCAAGACAATCGTTGTGTGCCACAAATGCCACATGAGAATTCATCATGGAACTAAAACGGAATGACTTTTGAAATGGAGCAAAAAATGGGGAGCCGTGTGCGTTGAGAGGCGCAAGCACGGTTCTGGGAGAGGTCTGTGCAAACCTGTCGTAGAAATACGATAAGGCGGCACTTTCCTACTCTACTATCTGGGCAACGGCATGATGGTCAGTGCCGGAGACCCCATCAAGTACGCAAACATTCACTCGTCCTACTGGGAGAAGCATCTCGCCGGGTTCGGACGGCTTTCAAAATGATTGGAGAAGTTACTATGAGCGAAAAATCGGATAAACTGCGGGCGATGCTGGCAAAAGAGAAAGAACGCCGCATCAAGCTGAACAATCGCATCGAGATCCTGGAGCGGCGCATTCAGGAGGAAGATTCTGCCGAGGTCAACGAGATGGTGCGGACGGCAAAGGTCACGCCGGAACAGCTCGCCGCCCTGCTGCGGCAGTCTGCCACCACCACCCCGAACCCTGCTGCGCTGTCTGCCGTGGGTGCAACTTTCGAGAAGGAGGATGCAGATGAAGATTAAGAAACTGGGCGCACTGCTGGTATCGGTGGCACTGTGCGCTGGCATGGCGGCTCCCGCTTTTGCCTATGGCGGTGAGCCTGTGGAGGAAGTGGAACAGCCCGTCCTGACTTCTACCACCGATGAAGAAGATGTAGTCACCGTGACCGATGAGGAGACCGGTGCCCTGACCCCGGAGGGCAACTTGACGCTGGTGGACGATTACCACACCGACTATTCCGATGGCAGCGGTCAGCAGTTCATTACGCTGGTGTCGAAGTCGGGTGCGACTTTCTATCTGGTGATTGACCGCAACGCCAAGGGGCAGCAGACCGTCCACTTTATGAATCTGGTAGACGAAGCGGACCTTTTGGCGCTGATGGAGGAAGATGCTGCCGATGCTTATACCGCTGAAAAAGAAGCGGCGGCACAGGCAGAGCAGGAGCGCAAACAGGCCGAAGAGGATGCGAAAAAGGCTGCGGAAGAAGCGGAGGTATCCGGTTCTGAACAGACTGGTGGCAACAAAGTTACGAAGTATGCTGCCACATTCTTAGGCGTACTGGTGCTGGTCGGTTTGGTTGCTGGCGGCGGCATTTACACCTTTATGAAGCAGAAGCAGAAAAAGCAGGCCGAAAAAGAAGCTCTTGACCCCGATGCAAACTACACCGAGGACAAGGGCGACTTTGAGATTCCTGTGGAGGATGAACCGGAAGAAACCGGCGAGGAAGATACCGAACTCATCTGATTTTAAGGCGGCGTTTTGCCGCCGTACATATTGCAATCAGAAACAGATTGGAGTGATTTTTATCGCAAAATTAGTCGTGGCGGAAAAGCCATCCGTCGCTATGTCCTATGCAAAAGTACTTGGCGCAACCAGCCACAAAGACGGCTACCTTGAGGGCAACAGCTATCTCGTCAGCTGGTGCGTGGGTCATCTGGTGGAGCTGGCTCCACCCAATGTTTACGATGCTAAGTACGTCAAGTGGAGTATCGCTGATTTGCCCATTCTGCCGCAAAAGTGGCAGTATCTGGTGTCTGCCAGTACCAAAAAGCAGTTTGGCATCCTGCAAAAACTGATGCACCGCCCGGATGTGGACAGCGTGATCTGCGCTACGGACGCAGGGCGCGAGGGAGAACTGATTTTCCGCTTGGTGTACCAGCAAGCAGGCTGCAAAAAGCCCTTTTCTCGCCTGTGGCTGTCCAGCATGGAAGAAAACGCTATCCGGGAGGGATTTGCCCATCTCAAACCGTCAACTGAATACGATGCCTTGTATGAGGCGGCTTTATGCCGGGAACGTGCCGACTGGATGGTCGGCATCAACGCTTCCCGGCTTTTTTCGTGCCTGTACGGTCAGCCTTTGGCGGTGGGGCGTGTTATGACCCCGGTGCTTGCCATGACGGTAGTAAGAGAAGCTGCCATTGCCGCCTTTGTGCCGGAGAAATTCTACACGGTTGCCCTGACCCTTGCGGACGGCGGCACCGCATCCAGCAAGCGGTTTGCCCAGAAAGCGGATGCCGAACTGCTGCTTTCCAAATGCCGAAAGGAGGGGCGCGTCACGGTACAGAAGATGGAACACAAGGAGAAATCCGAAAGCCCGCCGCAGCTCTATGACCTTACCGCATTGCAGCGGGATGCAAACCGTCTGTTGGGATTTACGGCGCAGCAGACCTTGGATTATGCCCAAAGTCTTTACGAAAAACGGCTCATCACCTACCCCCGCACGGACAGCCGCTTTTTGACGGAGGATATGGCGGCATCCCTTCCGGGGCTGGTGACAGATACGGGCAGGGCGTTTACTGTGGAAGAGTCGTTTCCCATCCATGTGCAGCAGGTCATCAACGGCAACAAGGTCACCGACCACCATGCGCTGCTGCCAACGAAAAGCATGGCAAAAGCAGACCTTGCCGCACTCCCTGCCGGGGAGCGGAATATCCTGCGGCTGATTGCCGCACGGCTGCTCTGCGCCGTGGGTGAGCCTTACTGCTATGCAGAAACCACCTTGACTACCATCTGCGCAGGCGAAGAATTTACCGCTAAAGGCAAAGTTGTGCTGTCCGAGGGATGGAAAGCGGTGGAGCGAAAAATGCTGGGCGAGCTGCTGGGCAAGCAGAAAGAACCGATCGTTCTGCCCGATGTGCAGGAGCAGAGCCAGTGCAGCGTTGCCGGTGCCGAACTGAAAGAGGGCCAGACCTCGCCGCCGAAGCATTTCACCGAAGATACCCTCCTGTCCGCTATGCAGGCAGCGGGTGCAGACAGTATGCCGGAGGGCGTGGAGCGTCAGGGCATCGGCACTCCAGCCACCCGCGCCGCTACCATTGAAAAACTTGTGCAGAAGGGCTTTCTGGAGCGCAAGGGCACCAAGAAAACCAAGGTGCTGCTGCCCACCGACAAAGGAAAGGCATTGATCACCGTGATGCCCGAAGAAATCCAATCCCCGGAAATGACCGCCGATTGGGAAACAAAGCTGCTACAAATCGAGCGCGG
>ENA-UERQ01000850-UERQ01000850.1-human-gut-metagenome-genome-assembly--contig:-NODE-850-length-19230-cov-5.356237_pt1 | contig 19230 bp, 8 predicted proteins | sample MGYA00242986_ERZ507987 | MGnify/ENA primary metagenome ERZ507987 (study PRJEB26167, sample SAMN06115429) | human gut metagenome | host: Homo sapiens | place: China:Chongqing | collected 2015-04-15...
TTGATCGCAGAGTCAAAACTGAATGAATTACTGAAAAAGAAAGATGATGAAAAAGTGAAAAAGACAGTCATCTGGGTGTTGGCTCTGTAGCTGCCGGTGCAGGTGCTAAGGTTGAATCTGCTTCCGGTAGTTTCCAAGGTGCTATGGCTACCGTTGTAGGCTCTTTGAATACTGTAGCAGCTGGAACTCAACAATTTGATGGAGTTGCTAATTCTATTGTTGGTGCAGCTAATGCCACGCAGAATGCCAATGCGACACTTATTTTTGGTGCCGGTAATGCGGTAACTAATTCTTATGGTAATGTAACCTTTAATGTTGGTAATGTTGATCCGACTGATCCAATCGCTACGGCTAAAGCTTTAGCTGCTTCGGTAGGTGACAGTGGTGGTCAAGTTTTGGTTGTTGGTGGTGCTAATACAGTAGACTATGCTCGTTTCTCGGCTGTTACCGGTGTTAGCAATAAGTTGAATGGTGCAGACGGCAATACCAGTGATTATAACTTTATTACCGGTGCAAAAAATACTTTGACCAATACGGATGGCACATATGTAATCGGTTCCAGCAATACTGTGTCAGATGGGACGTCCAATATTGTAATTGGGGATAAACGTAAATTGACGGGGCGACTAATGACGTTGTCATCGGGTCTGCTGATGCAGAAATGGCAACAACTGTATCCAACGCAACTATCCTTGGACATAATGCTAATGCAACCGTAGATAATGGCGTAGCTTTAGGTTCTAACTCATTGGCTAATGTAGATTATGGTGTTGCAGGTTATGATCCGTCCACAAAAGCTGCTTCTACGGATACATCAGCGACTTGGAAATCTACTTTGGGAGCTGTATCTGTTGGTGTACTTGGTAGTGATGGAACAGCAACTGCAACTCGTCAGATTACAGGTGTTGCAGCCGGTGTGAAAGACACTGATGCTGTTAACGTGGCACAGCTTATGGCTGTTGCCGGTAATAGTTCGGGCGGAAGTTCGGTACATTTTTTCCAAGTTAATTCAGGCACTAGTGGTACTAACTATAATAACGATGGAGCTAAAGGGATAGACTCTATTGCTATAGGTAAAGCTAGCACAGCTGCAGATAATAGCATTGCTATCGGTAACGGTGCAAGCGTTTCTGATAGTAATGGTGGTAAGGGTAGTGGCGATATTGTCATCGGTAACGGTGCAAAAATCAATAACTATGTAGACCAAAGTGCTAGTATTGCAATAGGCCAAAATGCGCAGATTGATAACATGGCCGGTATGCAAGAATTTATGTTTGGGCTAGGACAAACTAATTATAATATAGTTGATAGACCTGGTGGCGGTATGGCATTTATTCCGGAAGATCCTTCGAAAGTAGCTACCGGCATTGCGATTGGTGAAAACACCTTCGTTCGTACCGGTGGTTTGATGATTGGTACGCATAATTATCGTGGAACTCTAGGCGATGTTGATGTAGATAGTGCCAATATCCGTGCTACCGGTGTTAATGTTAATAGTACGACTTTAGGTACAAACAGCTATAACAGCGGAGCTTTTGCCACTATTGTAGGCTCATACTCTATTGCAAGCGGTAACTATGCCAGCGGTGGTGATGAGAATAATGCCGGCAAAAATCTGGGAACTACTATTGTAGGTTCTTTGAACAGTGTAGAATCCTCTACTGCTGAAAATACTACATCAGGTGTAGCCAATAGCGTTGTTGGTTTTGCAAATCGTACCTTTAATTCAAATGGATCTTTAATATTTGGCGCGGGTAACGAGATTACTAACTCTGTAAGCAAAATTGAAGGGGTAGATATTTCGCTTGATGGTTCGGCAAAAGATTTACAAACTGGTTTAATAGAAGGTATTAAGAATGCTAATAGTGGCGGATCCACGTTGGCGATTGGTGGTGGCAACAAGGCAGATTACACGCAACAATCGGCCCTCGTCGGTGTTAATAATACTTGAGAAGGTACTGAGGATTCCGTAGCTCAATATAACGCGTTAACCGGTTTTAACAATACGGCAACCGGTGTAACTAATGTAACTGTAACAGGTAGTAATAACACGGTTAGTGGCTCTACATCAATTGTTAACTTAGGTAATGAAAATGCGGTAGCAGACTCTAACAATACTATTCTTCTTGGCGATAATCGTACTGTAACAGGTTCCGATAATAGCGTTATCTTAGGTCGTGCTAATAAAGAAACTACGACTGCGCTTCGTGCCGCAGCTGATACTACTTTAACTACAACAGCAGATAACGTTGTTGTTATGGGTTACAATGCTAATGCGACTGTTGATGATGGCGTAGCGTTAGGATCTAATTCTGTTGCTAGTGTTAATAAAGGTGTAGACGGTTATAATCCTAGTACAAAAGAATTATCCGGTACTGCATGGACTTCTACGATAGGTTCGGTATCTGTAGGTGATGCAGCAAATGATATCACTCGTCAGATTACTGGCGTAGCAGCTGGCACTGCAGATACAGATGCCGTTAACGTAGCTCAGTTGAAAGCTAATAAAGTAACGGTAACTGCAGGTGATAATGTCACACTTACGACTACAACTGGCACTGATGGATCTACAGATTATAAGATTGCTTCTACAGATAAAAATATATATCTTACTAGTGCAGCTTTTGACAATGGGACATTAACTCTCACTCAGACTGAAGGTACACCTATTACCGTAAGTGGTTTAGCAACAGCCGCTCAAGTTGAAGCTAATAAGATTCATTACTTCCAGGTAAATTCTGCGGCTAATGGCACTAACTATAATAATAATGGCGCAACCGGTACAGATGCAATTGCTATCGGTAAATCCAGTACATCCGGTGCTAATAGTATAGCTATCGGTCAATCGACTACAGCTGCTAATAATAGTATTGCTATCGGTAAAGCAAGTATTTCAGATAGTAATGGTAAAAAAGGTAGCGGTGATATTGCTATCGGTAATGGTGCCAATATTAATAACTACGTTGATCAAAGCGGAAGTATTGCTATCGGTCAAAATGCGAAAATTGAAAACATGTCAGGTATGCAAGAGTATCTATTCTCTATGGGACAAACAACGTTCACTGCAGGTAATTGGCTCGGTACTCTTCAAATACCGAATGATCCATCCAAAGAAGCAACTGGTATTGCTATAGGTGAAAATACCTATGCTCGTACAGGTAGTCTTATGGTTGGTTCGCATAATTATCGTGGATTATTAGGTGATGTAACGGTTGATAGTGCTGATACTAAAGCACAAGGTGTAAATATTAATAGTACTACATTAGGTACGAATAGTTATAATGGTGGTGCATTTGCAACGATTACGGGCGCTTATTCGATTGCCAGTAGTAACTATAATGGCGGTGGTTTTTCTTCTAGTGCAGGGAAAAACTTTGGTGCTACCATTATGGGTTCTTTGAATAGCATAGAGTCTGCTACTGCGTCTAATTCATCCGGTATCGCTAATAGTGTTGTAGGTGTGGCTAATAGAACCTTTAACTCCAATGGTTCCTTAATCTTTGGTGCTGGTAATGAAATTACTAACTCCATTACAACAATAGCAGCACCAAGCTCTGCAGGAGATTCTGCTAAAGCTTTACAGACAACATTGATGAATTCTATTAAGTCGTCCAATAGTGGTGGCTCGACTCTTGCAATCGGTGGCGGCAACAAGGCTGATTATACTCAACAATCTGCCCTCCTTGGTGTTAATAACACCTTGACCGGTGCTAGTGACAATATTAGCCAATACAACTACATTACAGGTTTTAAAAATACCGGTACTAATGTAGATAATGTAACGATTATCGGCACAAATCGTACGGTATCTGATGCGGCTAATAGCGTAGTTATCGGCTCGGCTGATTCTGTAATGACATCGAGTGCAAGTGATGCGGTTACTATCGGTCGAAATGCAAATACAACTATTGATGGTGGTGTAGCTTTAGGCTCTAATTCTGTGGCAAGCGTTGATAAAGGCGTAGATGGATATAATCCTAGCACTAAAGCGTTAACCGGTTCTACATGGACCTCTACAGTTGGTTCCGTATCTGTTGGTGATGCAGCCAATGATATTACTCGTCAGATTACAGGTGTAGCAGCCGGTACTCAAGATACAGATGCTGTTAACGTAGCTCAGTTGAAAGCAAATAAAGTAACCTTGAAACAAGGCGAAAATGTAACGATTACTACTGATGTGGCTGATGATGGTGCAACAACGTATACAATTAAATCAACAGATACAAATACAGTTTTAGCTAAAGGCGAAGTAACATATGTTGGTGCCGATGGTACATTAGTTTTGACTGACTCTGATAATAATCCAATTACCGTGACCGGTTTAAAAAATACATACCTTACGGGAGCATCTTTAGAAAATAATACTTTAACACTTACTCAAAATGAAGGGGCTCCTATTACCGTAACCGGTATTGCTACAACAGCTGAATTGGCGGCTAATAAAGTTAAATACTTCTCTGTAAAATCTGAATTAGCAGCTAACCAGAATAATGACGGAGCTAAAGGCACAAACTCAATTGCTATTGGCCCGAATGCTGTAGCTCAACGTGAAAATGGCATAGCTTTGGGGACCAATGTCTATTCCGGCGGCAAGGGCAGTATTGTCATCGGTAGTGATGCTAAAGTTTCGGAAAATATTGCTTTGGATGGTAGCATTGTTATCGGTAAAGGAGCCGTAGCCTTCACCGGTGGCGGTGAACAAGAAGCCTTATTGGGAATGGATCCAACGAATTGGCCTAAGCGTGGTTCCGGTGGATATGATAATCCGACTGATGCTAGCCGAGTAGCTACATCTATCGTTATCGGCACAAATGCTTTTGGCCGTACGGGTTCGATTGATATTGGGGATCGTGTATACCGAGGCACCATGGGTGGTAAACAAATTACTGATAACAACACCAGTTTTCATGTAAATCAGACTACCTTGGGTACGAATACCTATAATAAAGGCTTGTTTTCGACTATGATGGGCTCTTACTCTATTGCTACGGGTGGTTTTGATGGTAGTGGTAGGTTGAATACCGGTGCTTATGGGGCACAAAACTTTGGTGCTACTGTATTGGGCTCTTTAAATAGTGTTAGATCTAATGAAAAGTTACCTGAATTTTTTGGTGTACCAATAGGTTCGTCTTATCAGGGTATTGCAAATACTATTGTTGGCTTAGGCAATATTACGGATAATACTAACGGTTCATTAGTATTTGGTGCCGGGAATAAGATCACAAACTCTATTACCTCTATTTCTATGCCAACGAGTGGCGCTGATTCCGTAGATGCTATGGTGGATAAGCTCCAAACTGTGATTAAAGACTCTAAAAGTGGTGGTGCGACCTTAGCTATCGGCGGTGCTAACACGGCTGATTACACCCGTACATCTTCTATCATTGGTGTGAACAATACCTTGAAGGGGACAAGTAGCAACATTAGTCAGTTTAATGCGTTGACCGGTTATCATAATACAGCAACTAATGTAGATAACGTAACTGTGACCGGTTCTAATAATACTGTAAAAGATACAACGACTGCTGTTGTAATTGGTGATAATCGTACATTAACCGGTGTCAATAATAATGTTGTTATTGGATCCGCAGATTCCGCACTTGAAACAACTGTTAGTGATGCAGTAGCTGTTGGTCGAAATGCTAATGTTACTATTAAGGGTGGCGTAGCTCTTGGTGCTAACTCTGTGGCTCGTACAGATAAGGGTGTTGTAGGTTATGACCCATCCGGTAGAATTACCGATGCGGATAGTATTTTAGGTAGTAATACACAGTATCAGAGCTTACAGACGGAAGTAACTGATGCACAAACAACGGTAAATGATTTAACCGCTAAGGCAGCTGAATATCAAGCTAATATTGATATGATTGTTTCCATGTATCCGGATAATTCGTATGAACAAGATGCGGGATATCAGGGAATAAAAGCATCTCTTGAATCAACACAGGCTCAGTTAGCTACAGCTCAGGCAGATTTGGACAGCAAACAAAGTGCATTGGCTGAAGCAGGTAAAGCTTTGTATACATGGCAGTCCACAGCCGGATCGGTATCGGTGGGCGATGTTTCTAAAGGAATCACCCGTCAAATTACTGATGTGGCAGCTGGTACTGCTGATACTGATGCCGTTAACGTGGCACAGTTAAAACAAGTGGCTGAAGCTGCTGAAGATGCCGGTAAGACAACTTTGAACTTCACAGGTGATGATACCACAGCTACTATTGCTCGTGGCAATGGTCAGACCTTGAATATTACCGGTGGTGCAACAGCAACTGATGCCGATGGCAACAGCTTATTGACTGATAACAATATAGGCGTTGTAAAAGACGGCGATAATGCACTGAAAGTACAGTTGGCTAAAGACCTTACAGGCTTAAATAGTGTTAAAGTTGGTAATGCGGTAACTCTTGGTACAACAGGCTTGATAATCACTAATGGTCCATCTGTTACTACAACAGGCATTGATGCAGGTAGCAAGAAGATTACTAATGTAGTAGCGGGTACAGATGATACAGATGCTGTCAACGTAAGTCAGTTGAATAGTGCTATTAAAGGTGCAAAACATACTGAAGTTACCCTCAATGGCGATGCTCCGACTGCAGGTGCAAATGGTGCTTTAGGTGAGTACATCGGATCTAGCAACCTTACTATGGCTGTGCAAGATGTTGACGGCCAGAAGGTTTACGACTTGAAGATGAGTAAAGACCTAGTAGCTGGTACTAAGCCTGGTGCAGATGGTAAAAACGGCGAAGCCGGTAGTATTACTATTATTGGTGAACCTGGTAAAGATGGTGCTGATGGAAAGAACACAAGTGCCAATATTACCGTTAAAGACGGGAAAAATGGACTTGATGGTACAGATGGAATCACACGTATTGTTTACAAAGATGAAGACGGTACAGATCATGAAATTGCAACCATGGATGATGGTTTAAATTTCACAGGTGACACAGAAAATGTAACCATTGCTAAGAAGCTTAATGAAACCTTGTCAATTACCGGTGGCATCACTAAGGCAGATCAACTTACAACGGAAGATAATATCGGTGTTGTAGCAAGCGACAGTGGCTTAAAAGTAAGATTAGCCAAAGACTTGCAAGACCTCAACAGTGTTCGTATTGGTGGTACAACTGAAAATGGTAAAGGCATCTACATTGCTAACCAGTCTGTAAGCACCTCAAAAGGCAATGCTGAAGAAGGTACGATTGCGTCTGCTGAAGATGCGCTGAGTCTAGGTAGTTATGCCAATGCAAGTAAAGATACAGCTGTTGCTCTAGGTGCGTATGCTAAAACTGATCGTGGTGCCGGTGAATTATTTGGCTATGTACCAGGCTTAACCGGTGATGAATTGACTAAATTCCAGACGGATAACGCAGGTTCTGTTATTTGGAACAGTAATCGTGGTGCGGTCAGTGTTGGTATAAAAGGTAAGGAAACTCGTCAAATTACAAATGTGGCAGCCGGTACCGAAGATACGGATGCTGTTAACATAGCGCAGTTGAAGGCGATAGATAGTAAGGTTGATGCTAATAAAATTTCTTATTTTTCTGTAAATTCTTCAACAGAAAGCAATAAAGATAATGATGGTGCTACCGGTGTAGAGTCTATTGCCATAGGTGGAGGAGCTAAGGCGAAGCACTATCAGAGCATTGCAATTGGTGGATTTACTGAGGCTGCTAATATAGATAGTATTGCAATTGGGTACTTGGCATCGGCAACAGAGATGGCCGATAACGGTGTAAGTATTGGACGAGAAACGAGAAATACAGTTCCTAATGGCATTGCTTTGGGAAGTTATTCTGTTGCTGATCGTAGAGAGAATATTCTTAGTTATGATCCTCTTACAGAAACTAATTTTAACTTTACACCTGAAATGCAGACTGCGTTAGACGCATGGAATGCGGCGGCTGCTGTATATTATCAGAACCCAACTCCGGAAAATGCACAGGCGGCTAAGGATGCCGGTATGAAGTATCGATTGATGGTTGCACCGTGGATGGCCGGCATGGGGTCACTCTCGCTTGGTAATGGTGAAGAAGGTCTTACCCGTCAGATTACTAATGTGGCAGCCGGGACAATTGATACTGACGCAGTTAATATAGCCCAACTTAAAGCTGCCAAAGTTGAAGTGCTTGCAGGCACTAATATCAGCAGCATAGATAAAGATACGAGTGCGGGTTATACTCAGTACAAAGTTAATGCAAAAGATACAATAACTGATAGTGCTACATTGAGTGGCGATACGATTACCTTTACTCGTAATGATGGAACGACTTATAAAGTAAGTGGTTTAGCATCAACTAGTGCACTAGATACTAATAAAACAAGATATTTTTCGGTAAATTCTACTGATGCGGGAAATAGAGGTAATGATGGTGCTACAGGGGCAGGTGCTTTGGCTGCCGGTGTAAATGCTAAAGCTACTAAGTCAGCTGATACAGCTATTGGTAATGGATCGAGTGCGTCAGGCGGCTGGAGTATTGCTGCAGGGGCTGGGAGCAACGCTTCAGGCACAGTTGCAGTAGCAATGGGGTATGGTGCTACTGCGGCTGCTAATCAGTCCGTCGCAATCGGCTATTCGGCTAAAGTAACGAGAAATGACTCGATAGCGATTGGGCGTGAAACGCAGGCAAATGAATTAAATACGGTAGCTATTGGTCTTCAAACAAAAGCTAACGGCAATCAAAGTATGGCTTTAGGTTATGGAGCCCTTACTGAACGTAGTGCTAATAATGGTTTAGCAATTGGTGTAAGTGCTTATGTGGGTCCTATACGTTCTACTGACCCAGTGCAAGGTGTGCCGGGTAATAGTACATCAGTTGTAGATGATGACACTGTGGTTGAAGCAGGCAAAGAACAAATGAACTCAATTGCTCTTGGCAACTCGGCTAAAGCATTTGGCTATCAGACGACTGCTTTAGGTGCCGGAGCTGAAGCACATGATACGAATAGCTTGGCAGTCGGCATAATGGCTATTGGTAAAGGTAACTATGCAACGGCATTAGGCAAACAGGCGTATGCTAATGGTAATGAAGCAACGGCACTTGGGCACTGGGCGCGTGCGTACGGCGATAATGCAATTGCTATTGGATCCTATGCAATTACTAATACCTTGGATGGAACAGGCACGGTAAATAATGGTATTGCTATTGGTCAGAAAGCGCGTGTTGCCTCTAATAATTCAGTCGCTTTGGGGCAAAATTCTTTAGCATATATTCCTGATAGTGTGAAAACGGAAGCCTACTTAACAAACGAAGCTTTTGCAGCGGAAAATGGTGTGGTTTCCGTAGGCAATGCTGAATACACAATCGGTGATGATACTGTAGCAGCTAATCGTCGTCGTATTACGAATGTGGCCGGTGGTGCTGATGATTATGATGCCGTTAACGTGGCACAGCTTAAAGAGTTATCTTCTAAATTAACTCAAGAGGCTACCAACAGTAAATTATCTTCCGGTAAAAATATTACTATTAACACAACAACTGATGATAATGGAGTTAAGACAAATACTTTTGATTTGAATGATAAAATTACATTGAATAACGCAGCTGCACCGGGGCAACAAGTAGTAGTTGATGGTACGACATCGAATATTACTGCCGGTACAGGCAATAATCAAGTAGTAGTTAATGGCTCTAATGGGCAAGTAACAATTGGTGCCCAAGGTAGTCAGCTCACTATTGGTAAGCAAGGTGATACGGCGAAAGACAAAGAGGGCAATCTGATTAATCCGGATAAGACAGGTCACTATATTACAGGTCTCGACAATACGACTTGGAAGCCTGAAACGAACGGTATCGTGGAAAACCGTGCCGCAACTGAAGGACAATTGCGTGATGCGGTAAATAATATTGGAACTCAAATCGGTGACATTAATACCGATATTGAGGCCATTCAAAATGCTAAACGTGAGTTTATCAGCGATACCGAAGAAAAAATTGAAGTCGGTAATGCTGAAACCTTAAGTATCACCGGTGGAGCGATGGAACCTCTGACTGAGGGCAATATTGGTGTCGTGAATGACGGAACTAAAGGTTTTAAAGTTAAATTATCATCCAAACTTTCCGGTTTAGAACGTGTTACTGTAGGTTCTGGTGATACAGCAACTGTTATCGGTACTGATAGTGTAACGACTACGGAACTTGTAACGGGTAATACTACGGTTAATACGGATGGTGTAACGATTAAGACTACTGATGCAGCTAAATCAGATATTAAGCTCACTAGTGATACTATCAGCATGGGTAAAAATCAGATTCATGATGTAGTAGCCGGTGAAGCTGAAACTGATGCGGTCAATGTTGGTCAGTTAAATAGTGCGGTAACGAATATCGGTTCCAATATGAACTATTTAGGTAATCAGATTAACAAACTGGATAACCGTGTGAACCGTGTCGGTGCCGGTGCAGCAGCTCTTGCAGCTTTACATCCGTTAGATTACAATCCGACGACAAGATGGGAATTTGCAGCCGGTGTGGGTAACTACAAAGGTGCGAATGCAGTAGCAGTTGGTGCGTTCTATCGTCCACATAGCGACATGATGTTCAGCCTCGGCAGTTCCTTTGGTGGCGGTGAAAACATGGTTAACGCCGGTGTAACTTGGCGTGTTGGTGCCGGTCAGACAACTAACTACGGATCTAGCCAAGCGATGGCTCAGGAAATCGATAGTCTCCGTAGTGTAGTTAACGATCAGCAGTCCATGATTCAGTCGCAAAATCAAAAATTGGATACGCAAAGCGCTCAATTGGAAGAACAGAAACAACGTATAGAAGAGTTGACTCAGCTCGTAAATTCGTTGGTTAACAAATAAGAGTAGAGAACATTTGCAGCTAAATAGTGTGTAGAGGTTAAATGTTGCATTATAACTGCATAGAGCTTACAACTGAATAATTAAAAAGAGCGATAGTACTAACTATAGCCGGATCACCGGGATTAGTATTACTATCGCTCTTTATTTGATTTTAAGTGCAATATATCAAATTTTGGACATAAAAATGGTGGACCACCAGGGGTTCGAACCCTGGACACCCTGATTAAGAGTCAGGTGCTCTGCCAGCTGAGCTAGTGGTCCATAACAACATAGCTATTATATACTTATTGTTTCGAAATGTAAACCCTTATAGCAGTAAAGTTTAAAAATTATGTAAAATTTAAAGAAAACATAAGCTTTTAAAAGTTTCCGATATTCGTTTATTTTTAGGGGCCGGGAGATTTTTATTTTTTACAACATTTTGTAAAAATAATGTAATAACTTATAACGGTGCCGTAATTAAGGGGGAAAGCGTCGCTGTTGGTAGGTAGAAAAAAATGTGTATTTTCGGTATAATTAATTGAAAGAAGTAATAGAGAAATTTTCTATTATTATTTTAGATTAGTAGAAGTATGAGGGTAGAGAGATGAAGTATCGAAGTACACGAAGTGAAGAAACGGTAAGTGAAACGTATGCATTGCTCCATGGCTTGGCAAGTGACGGGGGTCTATATGTGCCGGCCTTATTTCCGGAACGCTGTCTGACTTATGACATGGTGGCGGAGAAATCCTACGAGGACATTGCGTATACCGTATTAAAAAATCTTTTCACAACTTTTGATGAAGCGGAATTACGTTCCATGATTGCGTCGGCTTACAGCAAAGCAAATTTCAGTACGCCTGAAATTGCACCGTTGCATTCTATTTTGGAACGTTTATCGGTGCTCGAATTGTTCCACGGACGTACGCAGGCGTTTAAGGATATGGCATTGTCCTTGTTCCCGTATTTGTTGGTAGCCGCCAAAGAAGCGGAAAAAGAAACGGATGAGGTGCTTATTTTGACGGCCACTTCCGGTGACACCGGTAAAGCGGCGCTGGAAGGTTTTAAAGATGTGCCGGGCACTCACATTCAGGTTTTTTATCCGACCGATGGCGTGAGTCCGATGCAGCAAGAACAGATGCAGAAACAAGAGGGCGATAATGTTAATGTAACGGCTATTCGCGGTAACTTTGACGATGCGCAGCAATTTTTAAAACGCCTCTTTGTGGACGAATCGATGGCTGAAAAAGTGGCGGCTAAGGGAGTTCGTTTCTCCAGTGCCAACTCCATTAATGTCGGTCGTTTGGCACCGCAGGTGGTTTACTATGTGGCAGCCTATGCAGAACTTGTAAACCAGGGTGCTATTCATCGCGATGAAGTGTTTAATGTGGTGGTCCCTACCGGCAACTTCGGCAATATTTTGGCCGCTTATTATGCGAAAAAGATGGGTGTGCCAATCGGTAAGTTGATTTGTGCTTCCAATCGTAATAATGTGTTGACGGACTTTTTCAAAACGGGCACCTATGATATGAAGCGTGAATTCTACACGACCATTTCACCGTCCATGGATATTTTGGAAAGTTCCAACTTTGAACGCTTCTTATATTATGTGAGCGGCGAGGATTACGAAGCCACCAACAGCCGCATGAAGGATTTAAAACAAAACGGTTCCTTGTCGGTAACGGCCGAAGAGTTACAGCGCATTCAGAAGGATTTCAGCGGTCAATTTGTTTCCGACGAAGAAACGAAAGCTGTCATTGCGCAGGTTTATAACTCCTACGGTTATTTGTTGGATCCGCACACGGCGGTGGCCATGGGGGCCTACATGAAGGAATTGCAGGCGCATCCGGAAGATGGTGGCCGTCATACGGTGATTGCGGCGACGGCCCATCCGTTCAAGTTCCCGAATCCGATTTGCGAAGCCTTGGAAATTCAGACCGGCGATACGCCATATGAAAGCCTTGAGCACATCAGTGCGGTGACGGGCGTGGCGTTCCCGAAACAACTGGCTGCTTTGCAGGCGAAGGAATTGCGTTTTACCAAAGTCATTGATAAAGAATCAATGGGGAAAGAAATACTTGCTTTTGTCGATACTTTTAAAAAATAAGCTATATTGAGTCAGACGCATCCTACTTATTAACGATATAAGTTGTTGGTTGATACTATATAGCAATCAAAATAGTAGTAATACATTAAGAAAGTAGTGACAACGTGAGACAAGCTTTTTTCTATGCCATTGCATCCGCTTTGGCGTTTAGTATCATGAATTTATTTGTAAAAATGCTGGGGCAAGCCATGCCGGCGGCGGAGATTACCTTTTTCCGCGGCCTCATCGGCACGGTGGCAGTCCTTATCTATATGCGGGTCAAGGGCATTGCCTTTTCCACGGAAAATCGCGGGATGCTTACGGTTCGCGGGATTTTCGGCGGTTTAGGCAACTTGTGTAACTTTATTGCTTTGGCGTACATGAAGTTGGCCGACGCGGCGATTTTATTTCAGTTGTCCGGCATTTTCGTGTTTATTTTTAGCACACTCTATTTGAAAGAGTCAGTTCCGAAAGGGGCCGGTAAATGGCTTCTTTTGATTTTGGCGGCTGTTTGCCTTATGATTAAGCCTTGGTCGTTTAGTGAGTTCCATTGGTATTCGCTCTACGCCATCGCCGGTGCTGCCTTTGCGGCCGCTGCCTACACTACGATTCGCAAGCTCAGCCAAGTGGGACATCACAGTAATTATGAGATTATGTTTTATTTCTTAGTGACCACCATGATTGTCGGTGGTATCTTGATGGGACCTGATTTTGTATGGCCTGATTTGCGGCAATGGGTAATCCTTGGGATTATCGGCGGGATTTCCGTATTTGCCCAATTCTTCCTAACCGGTGCATTTGTGGCCACCAATGCAGTTGTGGCACAATTTTTACAATATATCGGCGTATTCTTCAACGCCATGTGGGGCTTTGTGATTTTTGACGAAACCTTATCGTGGCTGACGGTCTTGGCCGGTATTATGATGTTTGTCGCATCGGTTATGATTGCTCGTTTAAAAGAGCAACACGTCAAAGTATAAGCCCTAACAAAGGTAGGTGCCGATATGTACTTAGCAACTTTGGAAATTGAGAATTTTCGTAACTTGAATCAAACGAAGTTGAGTTTTCACGAGCATTGTAATTATCTGATTGGTGAAAACTCGATTGGGAAGTCTAATTTGTTGGCCTTGATTCAGATCATGACATCCGGCAGAAGGCTGGTGGAAGGGGATTTTTTTGATATCGTAAAACCCGTCAAGGTTCGCCTTGAAATCGTGGTGACGCCGCACGAAGAGTTGCCTCCCTTATTGATTAAGGCGGTTAAAAACGGTCGTATTCTGCTCGAGTGGGAGCAGGTGAATGTAGCGACGAAGCCGCGTCTTTATGAGGTGTTGACTACGACGGCACGGCGGTCGGTACCGCTTAAAACGCTCACTTACATGGCCTATTTTGCCTTGAAGGATATTGGCATTTATTCTTTCGACACGAAGGAGGAGTCCTTTTACGAAGAGCTCCGCGATTTGTTGGGCGAGGCCCTCGATGTGGCGATTTGTAAAAAAGATTCGCCCGTCACGAAGTCTATGTCGCTCATTGCGCTGCGCATTCGGCAGTTTCAAATGGTCATGCCTCATTTGCCGATTTACATGATTATTGTATTGGCTCAGTTGACGCAATGGCCGCTTATGGAACGAGGATCCATGACGCATACGAAAATTGATAAGAGCGAGCGTTATGCCGGCTTTTATACGCCTGATGCGCTACGCCTCGTGGCCATGGTGGTATTTCGCTTGGTGCAGAAGATTTTTCGTTTGAAAAAACAAAATCGCCTCGAGTCGCGTATTGTCGTGATGAAGGGAAAACGGTATTTACCGCTGGCTATCAGCCTCGATGAAGTAGAAACCCATTTGAACCCGCTCATGCAGCGGGCCATGGTAGATTATTTTAAAGAAATGATGGCCAATGAGAATATCGGATTTTTGCGCATCTTAAAAGATGTGTTCGGCATTGACGGTATTTTAGGCCAGGTCTTTATCGTTACCCATTCGGCGGAAGTTTTGTCCGATGATTATCGGCAGATTATTCGCTTTTATCGCCAGCCGTCGGGGTCGTTGAAGATTGCCTGCGGGGTGACCTTTGAAGTGTCGTCGGAGGCGGAAGAACATTTGATTGCTTATTTTTCAGCGGTCAAAGAGGCCCTCTATACACGTTGTGTTATGATAGTAGAGGGCGAAACAGAGTACAGTAGTTTTCGGCAGTTTGCCAAAACGCTCGGTATTCCGCTCGACTTTTACGGCATCGGGCTTATCAATGCCCGCGGCCAAGGGTCTATCAGCCGATTGGCTGAATTATTTAATCGTTTTGACATTCCCGTCATTGCCCTATATGATAGGGATGTGCGTACCGACGTACGGGCGGGTAAAAAGCAAGTATATTTCACGGATACAATTTGCTATGAATATGATTTGGTCAGTCACTTGATTCGCCGGCGCCAACGGTCCGTTTTGGATAATATTGTGCGCATGGTAGTCAGTCTTGAAGGCGGTTCACAGCTGGTGTCCAAAAAAGCCATCACCCAAGGGGTGGATAAGCTGATTAAGTACGCCAAGTCGCAAAATGAGTCAGCTCAAGGTCTGGTGAACCGGGCGTTTCACGAACGCAAATTAAATTCGATTCCGAATCGGGAAGAACACCTATTGGAAGTGTATTACTTCAGTTGGCTGTTTTTTCAAAAAGGAATTACTATCGGCAAGTGTATTGCGTATAATATAAAAGAGCGGGAGGATATTCCCCCTGCGTTTGTAAGAGTTATAAAAAAAGCACAGCAGCTGGCGCAACAACAGGACGCCTGGCTGGCTGTGGCAGAGGAGACGAAATATGGAAAATAAGACATATGAATTCGGTTTAGTCGGTTTGGCCGTTATGGGTCAAAACTTAGCGCGTAATGTGGCACACAAAGGTTTTAGCATTGCTGTTTATAACCGTACGCCGCAGAAAACGGATGAGTTTTTGCAAAAATTCGGTCACGAAGGCAACATCGGCGGCGCTCACAGCCCTGAAGAACTCGTTAACATGCTCGCTAAACCTCGCAAAATCATGTTCCTCGTAAAAGCTGGCCAACCGGTAGATGACATGATTGAAGCGTTCTTGCCATATTTGGATAAAGGCGACATCTTAATCGATGGCGGTAACTCGTATTTCAAAGATACGCGTCGCCGCAGCCAGGAACTCGAAGCTAAAGGCTTCCGCTTATTAGGCGTTGGCGTATCCGGCGGGGAAGAAGGGGCTCTTAACGGTCCAAGCCTCATGCCGGGCGGTAACGAAACGTCCTATAAAGAAGTGGAAAAAATTTTCACGTCCATCGCCGCTCAGGTGGCTGACGGTCCTTGCTGCAGCTATGTTGGTGATGACGGTGCCGGTCACTATGTAAAAATGGTGCACAACGGTATCGAATACGGCGATATGCAGCTCATCTCCGAAGCGTATTTCATGATGAAAGAGTTGCTCCACATGAGTGCCGAAGAAATGGCCGAAGTGTTCACCGAATGGAATAAAGGCGTACTCGATTCTTATTTAATCGAAATCACGTCTAAAATCTTGCGCGTACGTGACAAAGAAACGGGCGAGCCTTTATTGGAAAAAATCCTCGACAAAGCGGGCCAAAAGGGTACCGGTAAATGGACGAGCCAGGAAGCCCTTGATTTAGGAGTACCAATTCCGACTATCGCGGAAGCTGTATTTGCGCGCGGCATGTCGGCTTACAAAACGGAACGCGTGGAAGCGGCTAAGATGCTCAAAGGTCCTGAAGGGGAATACAAAGGCGACAAAAAAGCCTTTATTGATGCTATTCATTCCGCATTGTATGCATCCAAAATCTGTTCTTACGCACAGGGCTTTGCGTTGATTAAAGCAGCAGCCAAAGAATACAACTGGAATATCAACTTTGGTGATATGGCGCTCTTATGGCGTGGTGGTTGTATCATTCGTGCCGTATTCTTGGAAGATATTAAAAAAGCGTTCGAACGCAATCCGGAACTTACCAACTTGCTTCTCGATCCGTTCTTCATTGAAGCCATCGAACAGCATCAGGCTAAATGGCGTGAAGCGATTATCGAAGCCAAACGTTTCGGCATTCCGACTCCGGCGTTCTCCGCATCCCTTGATTACTACGACAGCTATCGTCGTGCCAATTTGTCCGCTAACATGATTCAGGCGCAGCGCGACTTCTTCGGTGCACATACGTATGAACGTGTTGACCAAGACGGTATTTTCCATACCGAATGGGAAGCTGAATTGGAAGGGAAATAAAATTTTTGGTGGGTTAAGTTTGTCGTTACACGAATGCTCTTATTAGATATTTTAGGCTTCGTTTGAATTGAATAAAACTTGCACGAAAGGGGCACATCATGAAGCATAATAAATTTATGGATAGCACATGTTTATTAATGCATAAGGATGTGCCCTGTATTTTATTTTCTTTTGATAATATGATGCTTTGGGCACAGGTTAATGAAGTGTTAAGTATTGCTCATTTGCCACCATATATGATTGATAACTTCCGTGGCTACGAATATAATTTGAATAAATTTTTGGATCATCGAGTTATTCCTAAAGAACGGCCCAATATCAGTGCCATTAAGGATTACTTTGACAGTGATTCCTCGCTGGAACTATCCTTGCGCTCCTATATGCTTAGCGTGTCCGATCATTATTGGATTAAACCGGCCGACAGTAAAGTAACTTGGGCTGATGTAAACTTCTATGATAATTCATTTGAAGATGATTCGATATTTATCTCATCTTTGACGACGTTGAAAAAACAGATTGGCGATAGAACGCTGATTTCGTTTCATAGTCATACGCCGAATACTTCGAATAACGGTACTTTACCGCAGATGTGGTTGCATACAGATGAATCGCCGGTTCTATATAAAACAGGTAATCAGCCGTTTATGCAGGAGCCTTTTAATGAAGCGGTGGTTTCCGATTTATTAGATGTACTGGGTTTTAACCATGTGTTGTATCGTTTGGGAACATTCGGTGGCTCGGTCGTATCCGCTTGTGATGCGTTCACGACGGCGTCCATCGAGTTTATACCGGCTTGGCAATTGGAAAAATCCAGAACCAATCATTTAAACGGGTTAGATAATTATTTGGAATTTCTACGACAAAATGGTTGTGCCGTAACGGATGAAATTCGTAAGCAGCTGGAAGAAATGATTATTATTGATTATCTGACAATGAACGATGATCGTCATTGGGGGAATTTCGGTATCTTACGGAACAGTGAGACACTTGAGTTTATAGGTCTGGCGCCTATTTTTGATAATGGCCGAACCTTTGCATATAACTCTTTTAGTGGTGATTATGAAGCACAGCCGGCACCATATAATTTGTCTAAAGCGTTTGCTGAAAACGGTACTCATGACCGTGAACTTACTTATGTAACAGGGGTTCATGATATCGATTATGCTGCATTGAAAGCGGCAGTGCCGGATATTTTTGAAAAAAGATTAATTGAAGTGATGGCACGCTTTGAGGCGGTTGATACGAGTAGGGAAGTCGTGGTAGTGCTCGAGCGAAAAGTGCCCGGGTTGATTCAGACTTTATTAGGACGTATTGATGCGATGGCGAAAGAACTCGGTTAAGATGGCTTTATTTAAAATTAAATACGGGCACGGTTTGACTTTCTTGCTCTAAATTTATATAATTAGAGCAAGAAAGTTATTTTGTTTTAAGGGGGGAGCTATATGAGTAAAAGTGCTGTAATAAAAATGGCCTATGAAAATAATGGTATTGTTACTTCCTCTATGGTTTCAGAAGCCAATTTATCGAGAAATTATTTATCGCAACTTGTTAAGGATAATAAATTAGAGAAAGTATCTCGTGGTGTATATACGTTGCCGGAAGCATGGGAAGATGAGTTTTTAAACGCACAAGTTAGCTATAAAAGAGGAATTTTTTCATTAGGGACAGCTTTGTATTTACATGGTTTTACAGATAGAACACCAATGCAATTACAGTTTACATTTCCTGAAGGTTATAATACATCGGCCCCCATTAGAAGTGGGTTTAGATGCAATAAAGTAAAGAAAGATGTATTTGAGTTAGGTGTTGAAGAGGTGACTAGTCCATCAGGTAATTTGGTCAGAGCGTATAATATTGAGAGAACACTTTGTGATATTGTGAAAGTCACTAATAGAGTTGAAATTCAAGTGATAACAGATGCCTTCAAACAATATATGAGTAGTAAGTCTAAAAATATTCCCTTATTGTCATTTTATGCCAAAATATTAAAAGTGGATAAGAGAATTAGACCTTATTTAGAGGTATTGCAATGAGTGATGTTATGAAATTTACAGCATTACTCAAAAAAGTTGCGACGGAAAAACAGATAACAGCTCACTCTATTTTACAAGAC
>ENA-UERQ01000861-UERQ01000861.1-human-gut-metagenome-genome-assembly--contig:-NODE-861-length-18903-cov-6.180229_pt1 | contig 18903 bp, 9 predicted proteins | sample MGYA00242986_ERZ507987 | MGnify/ENA primary metagenome ERZ507987 (study PRJEB26167, sample SAMN06115429) | human gut metagenome | host: Homo sapiens | place: China:Chongqing | collected 2015-04-15...
CTGAGAGCCCGCTTGAGGTTTCTCATTTGGATTTCCTCCTTCTGAATTTTGAGCCAGAGGGGCGTATGACGCCCCTTTCAGGGGAGGAAACAATGCACATTTCGGGGGATAGGGATATAAAAGGCGGGGAAACAGAATCAAAAGGTTACTATGGTAGACGTTTGGTAGACAATACGGGAGCGGGAAAAGTGAAAACGCCTTGGAACCCAAAGGGTTCCAAGGCGTTTCTGGTAGACTTTTGGTAGAACAAAACTCATTCCACAACGACGATGCGGACCTTGCCGCCCTCCTCGGGAGAGCGGTCATAGTAGACGGTGATATCGTCGGAGAAGGCCAGTGCCAGATTCAGCGCAGCCTTGTGGTCGCCATCCTCGCCGGGCTTAAACCAATCTCCAGTAGTCTTATTGTAGCACTCAACCTTGTCGGAAATGGGGATCACCATGGAGTTGGTGGTCAGAAGCATGGCGTCGGTATCGAATTGGGCGCGGCGGATGCCCGTGGCCTCGTTCAGCGGCATAAACGCGGCCATGCGATTCTTGCCGTCCAACTGGTCCAGAGAGCCGGCGACGCCGCCCATGCGGTTGGTCTTGGCGCCGTCCACAGAGCCGACTACATAGGTGTGCTCACCGCTGCCGTTGGTGACGCGGATCTCACCGTTCTGATAGCTGCCCTCACTTCCGTCGTCCTTGCTCTCCTCGTAGCCTGCGGCACGGTAATAAATCATGCCGTAGTCGTAGCAGTCGCCGGTAACATCGTTAAGCACCAGCTTATCCACGCGGCCGGCCCAGTCATAGCCCACATAGGTAATCTTGTTGGCCGGGATGCTGGTGATGGTAATGTCGCTGCGGTCAATCTCCACCAGCCTGCCGTTGCTTACCTGCTCAAAGAAGCGGGCGCCAGCGGAGAGCTCCTTAGTGCCCATGCGGTTGGTGGTCAGGTTCAGCGCGGTGGAGGCGCCCTTTCCGTTTACCTTGCTCAGGGTCAGATAGTCACGCTTATAGGAGGATACCGTCACCAGGCAGCCGTTGAGCTTGGCGGCGGCGGCTTCGCTGTAAGTGGTCTTGCCCTCTAGGGTGAGGATGCCGTCCAGCAACTTGATGGTCGCCATGGTACCCTTCACCTCGGCCACGCCGACGGCGTTGGACTTGGCCACATCGGGAGAGACAGCCCCCGCCACCTGGCCGGTGGTGGTGAGCAGCAGGGTAACCTTGTCGCCCACCTTGAATGCAGCAAGATCCGCCTGTGCGCTGGGCAGTACGGTGAGCTTAGCGCCCATTACGGTGACGGTGGAGGGAGCGGCGGCGTTGGGGTAAGCGTTCTCATACAGGCCGCTGAGCTTCAGATCGGAGACAAACAGGGTATCGGAGGACTTGTCGTAGGTCCCCACGTCATACTGGCGCAGGTCGCTGAGCTCGGCGGGGATGCCGTTCTTGTAGATCTGGGCCGGGGTCTTGCCGCCGGACAGGGAGGCGAAGGGGTTGTTGGAGCCGGTGGGTTTGTTCTTGGCCACCAGCACGTTGTCGTCGCTGACGCTGGCGGTCTTGGAGGGCATATAGATGTATTCCAGCTTACCGGAGCTGTTGAAGCACAGACGCAGGCTGGCGCCGGAGCGCAGGCTGGTCCAGATCTTCTCGTAGGTGCTGGCGGCCTGCTCGTCGCTGGTATAGACCGGGGTCTCCAGCGTGACGGAGATGGTTTCGTCGCCCAACACAGGAATGGCGTTGGCCTCCGGGCTGCCCATGACGGTGACGGAGCGGAAGGTGCTGCCCTCCTCGGGGAGGACGGCCAGCAGTTTCTTGTTCTTATCCAGAACGAGCTGGCCGCGGGTACCGTTGAGCTCGCCGGGGAAGGAGACGCGGTCGGTCTTATAGGTGCCGGAGGTGGTGAGCACCGAGCCGGTGGTGCCGTCGTCGGCAGTGGCGTCGGTGGAGAGAACCACCACGTTGTCCTCCAGGGAGCCGCCCAGGGTGGTCAGGTACACCTGGTCGCTGTCCTTAGGCTCAGTAAAGAGCAGGTTATAGAACAGAATCGCCGCCTGCCCGCGGGTGAGGGTGGCCGCGCCGCCCAGGCTCAGGCCGTCGGCCAGCCCTGAGGACTGGGCCACGGCCACATAGCCGTCATACCAGTTGGAGCCGGTGGCCACATCGGCGCTTCCATAGCCCAGCACCCGCATGAGGATGGTGACGGCCTCGCCGTAGGTGATGGCCTGGTTGGGGCGGAAGGTACCGTCGCCCACGCCCATAATCAGGCGTGTACCGCCAGTGGTGCCGCCATTCTCACCAGCGGTGCCGCCGATGGTGATGGAGGAGGCCAGGTTCACGTAGCCCCTGGCCCAGTAGGTGGGGCCCACATCGGTGAAGATGGTGCGGTTGCGCTGGGCGGGCTCCTCAGCGCCGCGGCCCATGATCTCCACGGTCATTTTGCAGAACTCGGCCCGGCTCAGGGTGCCGCCGGGGTTGAAGGCGCCGCCGCCGGTGCCGTCCACCACGCCCAACAGGCGGAGCATCTCCGCGGCGTCGGCGACAGTGGAATCGCTGATGTCGGAGAAGCCGCCCGAGCCGGACGCCGAAGCGGGAGGAAATACCAGCAGCCCGGCCAGCAGCGCAGCGGACAGAAGGCAGGAAATCAGTCGTTTTAATCTCATATTCTCTCTCCTTTAATCGGCCCGCAGGGCATCCACCGGCTGGAGGCCGGAGGCCTTGATGGCAGGGTACAGGCCGAAGATGACGCCCAGGGCCACGGAAATGAAGAAGGAGCCGACGGCAACGCCCGGGCTGGGCCATAGAATCATTTTAAAGGACAATTTGCCCACGATCAAGGTGCCGATGTAGCCCGCGGCGATACCGAACAGGCCGCCGATGCCGCAGATCATGCAGGCTTCGATTAGGAACTGGGCGATGATGCTCTTGCGCTCGGCACCGATGGCCTTGCGGATACCGATCTCCCGGGTGCGCTCGGTGACGGTGACCAGCATGATGTTCATAATGCCGATGCCGCCGACGGCCAGGGAGATGGCGGCAATGCCGCCCAGGAAGCGCTGCTGCATCTTGTCCTGCTCCTCGCTCTGCTCCTGCCAGGTATTGGGGGTGGAGACATAGCCCACATTCGGGCCCAGCAGGCTGTCCAGGTAGCCCTGGAGCAGGGAGACGGCCTTGGTGGTCGTGGCGGAGTCCTTGGCCTTTGCCACAAAACTTCCAATTTCGGTTTTGCCGCTGATGATGCGGTTCACGGTATAGGGAATGAGCACATAGCGGTCCATACCGGACATGTTGTTGGGGTCCTTCTCCTCAAAGACGCCGACAACGGTGAAGGGGATGCCGTTGATGGTGATCTCCTTACCCACGGGGTCAATGTAGTTGAAGAGGGTGTCGGCGATTTTGGAGCCGAGGACACAGACCTGGCTGTAGTTTTCCACGTCCAGGAAGGAGATGTCCCGGCCCCGGGCGATGGTGAAGTTGTTGCAGAGGGAGTAGTCCTGGTTGCCCATGACGAGCCGGGGGGATTCGTCCCAGTTGCTGTTATTGCTGTCCATGGACTTGGCGCCGTACTTCAGAATGGTCTGGTCGTAGTAGTCCACGGTGGGGGTGAGGCCCAGAATGTAGTCGTCGAGATCCTCCATGCAGTAGTCCCGGATGGTCTTGGTCAGATCCCGCCCGGAGGGGCTGTAGGCATTGATGTTGACCACGTTGTTGCCCAGGCTCTCGTAGTACTCCCGCATCTGGCGGTTCTGGCCCTCGGCGTAGGAGACCAGGATGATGACGGCGGCCAGGCCGATGATGACGCCCAGCATGGTGAGGGCGGAGCGGGCCTTTTTCGCGGCGATGGATTTGACCGCGATCTTGAAGGCTTGGGTCAGGTTCACAGGAAGGCCCCCTCTCTGTCGCCGTCGTAGATGATATGCCCGTCGGAGATGCGCACGACGCGCTCGGCGGTGGCGGCGATGCCGTTGTCGTGGGTGATGAGGATGATGGTGGAGCCGTCGTCGTGCAGGCCGTGGAGGATCTCCAGCACGTGCTTGCCGGTGCGGGAGTCCAGGGCGCCGGTGGGCTCGTCGGCCATGATGATGGGGGGCTGGGTGGCGATGGCGCGGGCGATGGCCACGCGCTGCTGCTGGCCGCCGGACATCTCGGTGGGCTTGTGCCCGGCGCGCTCGGCCAAACCCACCCGCTCCAGGGCGGCCTCCACCCGGTCGGCCCGCTTGGAGGCGGGCACGCCCTGGTAGATGAGGGGCAGCTCCACATTCTCCCAGGCGTTGAGGGCGGGGATGAGGTTGAAGCCCTGGAAGATGAAGCCGATCTGCTTGTTGCGGATGTGGGCGAGCTGCCGGTCGGACAGCTCAGTGACGTCCACGCCGTCCAGGTGGTAGTCCCCGTAGGTGGGGATATCCAGGCAGCCCAGGATATTCATGAGGGTGGACTTGCCGGAACCGGACTGGCCGATGATGGCCAGGAATTCTCCCCGGTCCACGGAGAGGGAGACGCCGTCCAGTGCGCGGACCTCGCTCTCCTCCCCCTCGTGGTAGATTTTAAAGAGGTTTTTTACATCAATGAGCATACCGGGGCCCTCTTTAATAGTACATTTCGTCAGGGTTCTGGTAGCCGATAAAGACCTCCTGGCCTTCCGCCAGGCCGCGGGTGATTTCCACCTTGGAATTATCGGACAGGCCGACCTCGACGGGCACGGCCCAGAAGCCCTCGGGGCAGTCCCAGGTGGGGTCGGGCTCCAGAATGGCGTTGGCGGGGGCCTCCTTGGACTTGACCCATACGATGACGCCGGTGCTGTCGTCGCTGGCGCCGCCGGAGGAGCCGCCCATGGAGCCGCCGTCCACGATGACGCCGCCGCCGGGCATCGGCACCGCGACCATACCCAAGGGATCAGCAAAAGCGCCGCCGGAGTAGGACTGGGGCAGAGCTTCCACGCCGCCGTCCACCATGCCGCCGTCCATCATGCCGCCGTCCATCATACCGTCGTCCATCATGCCGTCATCCATCATACCGTCATCCATTCCGGCGGAGGGATCGGCATCCAGGGTTTCGGGGAGCTGGACGTTGGCGAAGCTGACATACTTGACGGCCTGGACGGGGACGGTGAGGCAGTCCTCCGACTCACTGGCCACGAAGGAGTATTCGGCGTAAGTACCGGGGATCATGCTGCCGTCGTAGTTGTCCACGGTGACAACGGCGGGAATGGAGGCCACGCCGTTCTCGCCGGAGGCGGTCATGGATACGCTCTCCACGATGCCCACGTAGGGCGTGCCGTACTGGTTGATGTCCACCATCATACCGGCCTTGATGTAGCGGGCGTTGCGCTCGTCCACCTGAATTTCGATGATCATCTGGGAGGTGTCGGCGATGGTGATGCCCTGGCCGCTGGATACCTCCTGGCCCTCGGTCAGGCTGCACTGGAGAACCGTGCCGTCAATGGGGGCGACGGCGTTGTACTTCTCCAGCTCCTTGGTGGCCTCCTCCAGCTTCTCCTGGGCGGCCTTGAGGGCGTTCTCCTTGGAGGCGATCTCCTCGTCGGTGTCCTTGGCGCCCAGCTGCACCAGGAGCTGCCCGGCCTTCACGTCGCCGTAGTTCAGCAGGCTGACGCGCTCCACCGGGCCGGTGGCCTTGGCGGTGATCTTGGTGGACTCGTAGTACTCCAGCTTTCCGTTCTGGTAGGGGTAGATGGGGGTGCCGTCGGCGGCGGTGAGGCCGGCGGAGGCGTCCATCCCCTCGGCGAGGGTGCCGGGGTTGTCCAGCACCAGCACCACCTCGAAGTGGGTGGCGCCCTCGGGGGAGACAAAGCGCACCTTGTTGATCTGCTCCACCTTGCCGGTGACGGGCGCCATGATGGCGGGGATGGAGATCTGCGCGGTCTGCCCCACCTTGATGTCACCCTCATAGGCGTAGCTGTAGTACAGGGAGAGGCGCAGCTTGGTGTCGTTGACCAGGGTGGCGATGGTGTCGCCCTCGTTGACGGTGTCGCCCACCTTGAGGTCGGCCACCTCCCGCAGGTTGCCCGCGTGGGGGGCGGTAATGCTCAGCTCCGCGATCTTGTCATAGACGGCCTGGAGCTCCTTGTTGCAGTTGTCCACCGACTTCTGGGCCTCGGTCACCGCGTCGCGGGCGGTGGTGTCGTCCATGCGGTAGAGCTGCTGGCCCGCGGTCACCTGGTCGCCCTCCTGGACGAAGAGCTCCAGAATGGTGCCCGAGCCGGGCGTGACGGTGGCGGAGTCCTTGGCTTTGGTGGTGCCGCTGCCCTCCACCATGGACTGGATGGAGCCCCGGGTGACGAAGTCGGTCATGACCTCGCCCTTGGAGCCGTCCTCCCGGAATACAAAGTACCACACCAGCACAACGAGCGCGATGGCGATGGCGGCGACAATGAGAATTCCCGCGATCGTCTTGCCCCGGCCCTTGCGTTTCTTCTTCGGCCCAGTGGGGGCGGCCGGGGGCGCGGCCGGCGGGGTCATCACTGGGGTCTGCTGTTCGGTCATGTCTGTTCCTCCCTAAAGATTGGCGATTGGATTGCATTTACCATTGTACCACAAGCCGCGGGGCTTGGCATTACAAAGCAGTGACAAGTTCTTAAGGAAACCTTAAATTTGCCGCGGCTATCTATTAGACGAAAAAAACGCCCAAAAGTTTCCGCTGTTCCCAAAACTGTTTTTGCCGCCCCTACATCCGGGATTTCGTTTCCGGCGGGCTGTCTTGCGTCGCTTGGACGTAGGGGCGGGGCTTGTCCCCGCCCGCTCTCTGCACCCGGCCGGAGCGGCGGGCCGATGTGGGCATCGGCCCCTACGGGAAAACAAGGTGCGGGACACCAGCACACAGCGAACGGCCCCGGCCTGTAGGGGCGGGTGCCCACACCCGCCCGCGATCTGCCCGGCGGCCCCTGCAAAGAAAGGCGCATCACGTAGGGGCGGGGCTTGTCCCCGCCCGCGGGCGGCCATAAAGGCCGCCCCTACGGATGCCGGGTGTTGTGGGCGGGCGAGCCGGGGCAAAAACAGCCCCCGGGGGGACGCGGATGTCCTCCCGGGGGCTGCGACACCTTATATTATAAAGAGGGAAACGGCCGGTTCTGGTCGGTTTGGCAGGGAACGGGCGTTGTTTTACAGCTTTGTTACAAATGCGCCGGAGGTGTTGACCTTTTGCGAAAGATGCTTTATCATGCGTACAGAGGCAAGGGGAGTCATACGCCCCTCTGGCTCAAAATTCAGAAGGAGGAAATCCAAATGAGAAACCTCAAGCGGACTCTCAGCCTGGTAATGGCCATGGCCCTGATTGTGGGCATGATGGTCGTCTCCGCCAGCGCTGTGAGCAGTGATTTCAACGACTCTGCTGAAATCACCAACACTGAGGCGGTTGATGTGATGACCGCCATCGGTGTGTTCGAGGGCACCGACAAGGGCGCCTTCAACCCCACCGGCATCCTGACCCGTGAGCAGGCCGCCAAGATCGTGGCTGTCATGCTCCTGGGCGAGGAGGATGCCAATAAGCTGACCACCAACTCCACCACCTTCAAGGACGTGGCGGCCAACCGCTGGTCTGCGGGCTACATCGGCTACTGCGTACAGCAGGGCATCCTGGCAGGGACCGGCAACGGCAACTTCGACCCCGAGGGCGAGCTGACCGGCCTGGCCTTTGCGAAGATGATGCTGGTGGCCCTGGGCTATGACGCGAAGGTTGCCAACTATGTGGGCAACGACTGGGCCATCAACGTGGCCGCCGACGCGGTGAACGCGGGCATCGCCCCCAAGGGCATCGTGCTGGCCGACGCCATGACCCGTGAGCAGGCCGCCCAGATGGCGTTCCAGACCCTGACCGCCGACACTGTGTACTACACCAACAAGGGCACCACTGTCATCGGCTCCGACGGCATGCAGGTTATCGTGGGTGCTTCCGCCCCCGTGAAGGTCGCCAACAGCACGACCGATGATTACCGCACCGTGAAGGGCGACAAGGACGAGGTGCAGCAGTTCTGCGAGAAGTACTTCTCTGACCTGACCCTGAACAGCAATAACCACGACGATTTCGGCCGTCCCTCCGACCAGTGGAAGAACGGCACCAAGGAGATCGGCACCTATGCTTCCACCGCCGATGCCTCTTACTCCGAGAAGGTCAGCTCCAAGACCCTGTACTCCGACCTGGGCCTGGATAAGACCACTACTGTGGATGTGACCGAGGACGGCAAGGCCAATGGCACCTTCACCATCGAAAAGGGCAACAGCGACGACGAGCTCGGCGGCAACGGCGTTCTGGTCGAGGCTTTTGTGGACAACGACGACAACGTGACCCTGGTGGTCATCAACACCTACGTGGGCGAGATCTCCAAGGTTACCGCCGCGAAGGACGGCGATGACCGCTATGTCACCGTGGACGGCAAGAAGTTTGAGACTGAGTCCTTCGAGAAGGACGACGTGGTTCTCTACACCATGGCTGATGGTGAGATCCAGACCATGACCCTGGCCGAGGTGGTTGAGGGCGTCGAGGTCACCAAGACCACCGGCGATTCCAGCTTCGTGGCTGACGGCGAGACCTACAAGTACAGCGCGAAGATGTCCAATAAGGGTGATGTCAAGGTCGACAGCGTGCTGGACCTGTACCTGGATTCCTATGGCTATGTCATTAAGGTCGACGTATCCAAGGCCTCCAGCGACTACGCCTACGTCGTGAACACCGGTGCCGATGAGGGCCGCTATGACGACGAGAGCTCCTACTATGCCAAGCTTCTGCTGGCCGACGGCACCGTGGTCGAGGCCGAGGTCGATGAGGACTGTCTGAGCGGCAGTAACTTTAGTGCAAAGGAAACCGCTCTGAAAAACATGCGGGGCTACATCGTAGAGTACAGCAAGAACTCCAAGGACATCTACACCATCAAGGGCGTCAGCACTTCTGGTCTGGCCGAGAACAAGAAGGTCGAGATCAACAAGGGCGAGTCCGCCATGACTCTGGACACTAAGACTGTCTACGCCAACAGCAAGACCGTCTTCCTGGTGCAGACCGGCACCGGCAGCAAGGCCACCTATAAGTCCTACACCGGCTATGCCAATGTTCCCGACCTGAAGGACAACAGCGGCAACTTTGTTTACTACTGCAAGAGCGGTAGCACTGTGGCTACCATGGTCTTCATCTCCGATGTGTCCGCGAGCTCTGACGACATCGTGTATGTCCTCAGCTCCAAGGCCGGCACCAAGGTGAAGGACAGCGACAACACCTACTACGAGTACAAGGCTGTTGTCAACGGCGAGATCACCACTGTCAAGATGGATGAGGAGCTGAAGGACAGCTATCCCAGCGGCAATGTCCTGAAGACCGATATTCTGCTGAACGTTATCGCCTATGCGGATGCTGAGAACGAGATTCTGGACGCCTCCGCCTGTGAGGAGTACAGCAAGGTCACTACCGATGATACCTATCAGCTTCCCGGCGTGGAGGTCAAGGCTGAGGCCGAGGATGGTATCATCGACCTGGGCGGCAAGAGCTACGCTGTTTCCGACGATGTAGAGGTCTATGCCGTCACCAAGGGCAAGAAGATCGAGACTGGCTCTCTGAGTGATGTGGAGAAGGGCATGACGGTTACCGCCATCGTGAAGAACGGCGAGATCGTCACCATCTTCTACGGCTCCACCACCTCCTCCGGCAGCGACAAGGCTGAGATTTCCGGCAGCGGTGTAAATACTGCTACCGTTGTTAACGCCTCTGATCTGAGCAGCGAAGCCAATGGTGCCTATGTTCTGACCAAGATGCCTGAGGATAAGAAGGATGACATCGGCGGTGAAATCACCGACAACATGTTCTTCACCTTCCGCATTACTGACAAGGATGCTCAGGATGTTGCTCTGTCCATCAAGAACAGCAAGGGTAATCTGATGTACAAGGAAGATGCCAAAGGTGTGACCACTGGTTTCCATTACTTCTATGTGCAGGTCATTGGTGAAGGCATCAATAATTCCTCCAAGGGCTATGAGATGAGCGATAAGGCGCTTGTCGATGGCACTTATACTTGGACGATTGTCAATACGACCACCGGCGATGAGCTGATTGGCGGTACCTTCACTATCCGCTGAGTTCTGATCACCAAACCCCAAGAAGCAAGGAGGCCCCGGGTATTTCCCGGGGCCTCCTTGCTTTCTTGGTATAGCGCCGCGTAATAATAGGTGGTTCCAGCCTCATTGAGCTGCTGGTAGTCGTGATTGTAAAGTCCTCCCCCCAGCTTCCAGCTCAGGCCGTCTTGCGTCCACTCCACCTCAAGCAGCTCTCCATCGCTGGTGCTGAAATTAACCGCCTGCGTGTTCCCCCTCAGAAAGACAGCGTGGCGTGAACCGCAGCTTACCCAAAGCGCCTTGGCTGGAATCCCCAGTGTAAGTGCGGTAGGCTCGGACGGGCCGCAAGTTCCCGTACCCACATAAGAGCCGAACCGCAGGCTGCAATCTCCCCGTCCGGCGAGGCCCGCGTCAATTTTCTGAAAATCCTCGTTGAAGTCTCCCCGTAAAAAGCTGTCCTCCGGTTCCCACTGGTGCAGGCGATAGTGTGCTGTATAGTTTGCCATCTATATTACCCCCTCCGCAGGCAAGGCCATCCCCGCGTCCGGTAGACAGCCGGACGCGGGGTTCCTTTCCCGCAGGGGCCGCGTTTTCCAGTACGGCAAAGGCGCTGCCCGGCCCCCCTGCGGGAGGAATGAAAATGGCAGCTTATACGGAACACTATCACCTGCACCAGTGGGAGCCGGAGGACAATTTCCTGCGCACGGATTTCAACGAGGATTTCCGTGTGCTGGATAAAGCACTGGCCTTAAAGCCTGAGATTCTAAGTGGAAGCTATACAGGGGATGACGCCCGAAGCCGGGATATTTCGCTGGGGGTATCGCCCCGGGCAGTCTTTGTGGTAAGGCAGGACGGCGCAATGCAGTCCGACATGTATACCTATGGCGGCCTGGCGCTGCAAGGAGCGCCGGTCACCATGCGGGACGGAAACCTGGTGGAGATCACCAGCAGCGGAATACGGGTGGCCCGCGGCGACCTGATAGAGGGCAGATTCTACGCGGACGCAAACCAATCCGGAATGAGCTACTACTATATAGCCTTCCACTAACAAAAAGAGCCGCCCCCAATCGGGGGCGGCTCTCTTCGTAATAAGCCGATTGCAGTTAGATTACCACTTCACGGTGAGGGTATACACATCGTTAGTAGTAGAGCTCCAATCGCCGTCCTTGTCAATGGTGATAACCTTCTGGCCAGACTGGCTCATATCGATAGCCAGATAAATGTCGCTACGATTGGTCAGCGTGGGGGTAGAGGGCTCGGAACCGTCAAACTTAATCTTAGAGGTGCCGTCAGTCACCGCATCCGCAGGAACGGTAATCTGAACGATAACCTTGCCCTTAACCTGATCGCCGGAGTACAGAGCGCTACCGGAGCCGACATTGCCGGTCACGTCGCCGAGAACCACACCGCCGGACACGGAAACAGTTTCGCCGGTCTTGGTGGACTCAAGCTGAGTGCTGACCTTGCTGGTGTCGCTGATATTGCCAGTCACATTCAGGGTGCCGTTGCCAACGATAGCAGCATTTGCGGTCAGATCACCCTTGACGTTCAGGGTGGCACCAGCGGGGATCTCCAGCTTGCTGGAAATAGTAGCATTACCCTCAAAGGTCACATCCGTGTACTGCTTCAGAGCAGTACCGAGATTGCTCTCGTCGGTAACAGTAGTTACGCTGTCAACCGCGGGGATGTTGCCGTAGGTGTCAACCACCAGCAGCTTCACCTCGTCGCCGGCGCCCATCACATAGTAGGCGTTGGCCTGGTAGACACCGGAGGTAGCGGTCTCGATGGCGATGGTGGGCACCGCGCCCTCAACGCCGGCCTTGTCATCGCTGTTGATGCCGATGATAACGGTATCTTTGGTGATCTCAGCGTTGACATTGCTGCCCTTGTCGCTCAGAGAAGCGTCGGTGAAGCGGATATCGCCGTTCTTCTCGTTGTAGGCAATGATGGCGGTACGCAGCAGGTTGTCGACCTCGGTGACAGTGTAGCTGCCGTTCTTGTTCTCCTCGTAGGTGAAGATGTCGCCCTTGGACAGGGAAACCTTCTCATCGGTCATGATGTCCTTGTGCTCGGTGGCGCCATCCCAGAAGGTGAAGGAAGACACGGTCTCGCCGTCCTTGTTCTTGGTGGTGGACACGGCGCTGGTCACATAGCCGTAGTTGCTGGTGATGGAGTTAACCTTCGCGTTCAGCTCTACGTAAGCCAGGACAATGCTGTTGTAACCGGTGGAGTTGTCCTTGTTAGCGTAAGCAGTGATATTCTTGTCCACCACAGAGGTAGTGCTGTACTTGGCAAAGTCGGAACCGGCCATAGTAGAGAACTTGCCCGCGCTATCCTTCACAAAGATCACGGCGTCGTCCGCGATTCTCTCGCCGCCGATCTTGCCCTTGCCAGAGCTGTTGACATACTTGCCAGTCACAATCAGGTCAAAGCCAGCCTTGTCGGCGTCGCCGGAGTTGGTCTTGGCCTCGGTCAGGACGTACTCGCCCTTCTTGACCTCGTAGGTCACCAGGCCCATAGTATCGGTGTACTTCTTGTCGGTGGTAACCACCTTGGTGGTGCCGTCGGCGAAGAGCAGCTTGGCCTGGGGGCCGTTGATATCGCTGTCAGTCTTCACGACCACGGCGTAGTCCTGCAGCTCGTGGCTGGAGGTGACAACCTCGGACTTCACGATGTAGCCGTTGAGCACAGCAGCCTTCACGGTGCTGTCCAGAGCCAGATCCTTGTCGGGAGTGGTGGTAACATAGTTGTACCAGGTACCGTCAATGCGGACGGAGTCGCTCTTGGTGGCCTCGATCTTGCCCTTGACCGTCTCAGCCAGGACATAAGTATCGGTGTCATCCACGGTGTTGGCGGCGTCGCTCTTGATGACATAGTCGTTCTTGGCCATGTCGTCGTAAGCGTTCACGTCCTCAAACTTAACATTGGTGTTAACATCGGTGTTGAAGGACTTCTCGCCCACGTAGGTCACCTTGGCGGCGGTGAAGGGGACGTAAACGACGGTGTCGATCTTGCCGTTGTCGTCGTTGTCGTAAGCCTTCACAGCGGCGGCCTTGTTGCCGCCCACATTCAGGCCGTCAATCAGCTTACCGGTGTAGAGAGCGGTGGTGGTCACATTGCTGTCCACCTTGTAGGTGGTGCCGTCAATCTTGACCTCATTATTGCTGAGAGTACCAACCTTACCAGCAGTGCTCTCCACGATCAGGGAGCTGTCGGTGGAGGCATAGACGCCGTACACATTCTCGCGGTCCTTATACAGAACCTCGACCTTCTGGCCGATCAGGTTGCTGTAGTCACCCTCGACCTTGGTGTACTGGCCCTTGGTGGTGATGCCGTTCATGTACAGGGTGTAAGTGCCCTTGCTGTCCTTCTCCACGTCGGTCAGCACGGCGTCGCCGTCGGTGATCAGGGACAGGTACTTGTGGCCCATGGTCTCGTCGGCGTACTTGGTCACGGTGTTCTCGCCGTAAACATTCTGGGTCTTCTGCTCCAGAGTGTACTTGCCAGTATCAAGAGCGGTGCCACCGTTCGCGTCCTTCAGAGTGTCGATAGCATCCTGACGGCTGTTGTAGACGGAGCCGTCCAGAGCCTTGACGGCATCGTTAACAGAGCTGTCCTTGATCTTGACAACCCACACGCGCTCGGTGCCGGTCACGACGGACTCGGTGCCGGTGTAGCTGTACTGGCTGGTGGTGTAGTTGCCAGCGGCGTTCAGCTCAACCATGTTGGCGTCCAGAGCATTGTAGATCATCTGGGCGGCATTGTCACGGGTCAGCAGGGTGTTGGCGTTCAGATTGGCCAGGTTCTTGTAAAGACCGTTCTGGTTGGCCAGCACGTTGGTGTTGATGGCCCAGTCGTTGCCCACCAGGCCGGACTTCTCGGCGTTGTAGCCCAGCACGCCCAGCAGCATCTTGGCGGCCTCGGTGGCGCTCACGGTGCCGGTAGGATCAAACTTGTTGTTGCCGCGGCCAGCGATGATGCCGTTGGCGGCGCAGTACTCAATGTAGGACTCTGCCCAGTGGCCCTTGATGTCGGTAAAGGTGGGGGTGTCCTTGACGCCCAGCACGGGATCCACACCGCCGTTGATGGCGACGCAGAGCATCTTGGCCATCTCGGCACGGGTCACGGTGCCGGTGGGGTCAAAGTAGCTGCCGTCTTCCTTACCATTGATGATGCCCAGGGCAGTCATGGTAGAAACGGCGTCCTTGTTTACGATCTCATCCGCATCGGTGAAATCGCTCGCGTTCACCGCGCTGGCGCCGACACTCATCATGCCCACGAGCATGACGGAAGCCAGAGCCAGGCTGAGAGTCCGCTTGAGGTTTCTCATGTTTGGAATTCCTCCTTCTAAATTTTGAGCTTTCGGGGCATCCTACTCACGACTGCGCGTTTCAGTCAAGTATGACGCCCCTTACAAAGGAGAAATAGGTACAAATATCTGCTCGTTTTCACCTAAAAAACTCGGTGACGGCATGAAAAGGTTTACTTGGTAGGCATTTGGTAGACAATCCTGACAAGGAAAAAGGGCTGAGGCCCTGAAACCAGAAGGGTTTCAGGGCCTCAGGTGGTAGACATTTGGTAGACGGAATCTCCAAACACGGCTGTAGACTGTCCGGGTTTGGGCGTGCGGCGGATAGTGGGGTGTCCCTACGTAGGGAGGAGATGTAAAAAATATGGCAAATTATACGGAACACTATCAACTGCACCAATGGGAGCCGTCCGACAGCTTTTTGCGGACGGACTTCAATCAGGACTTTGCCAGGATCGACACAGGCATGCGGGCCGCCAAGGCCCAGGCGGAGCGGCTGGAACGGGAGAAGGCTGAGATCAGCACAGGAGCCTATACCGGCGACAATGCCGCCAGTCGCACGATTCACCTGGGATTCCGGCCCAGGGCGGTTCTGGTGGAGATGGCGCTTGGCAACCGCTATGGAAGCAACGGCGGCGAAAGCATCAGCGGCGGCCTGGCGGTAGACGGCTGGCCAGTGTTCTATCAGGACATCAACGGACCATGCACGCCCGCCATCCAGATCCAGGCCAGCGGCTTCGCCGTTACCCAGGACAGCCGGAACCGCTCCTATATGAACTACAGCGGCACCAAATACCATTATTTCGCGGTGAAATAGAACATCCCCCCGGGCATAGCCCGGGGGGATGTTTCAATATGGTCAGGCGTAAGTGTAGGTAATATCACCAGGGGTCAGCGTACCGCCAGCCTCATAGGAGATAGTGATGCTGAAGGTAATGGTATTGCCCGTAGCGGCTCCGCTCAGGTCAACGCCATCGCTCGTGAAGGTGAGGGCAATCTCGTTGGAAGCAAAGGCAACGGAATTGGTGTCCTTGCCACCTCCCAGAGTCGCACCGCCAACAGTGCTGGCAGTTGCAGTCAGCTTGGTAATCTTGGCGCTGATGTCAGCAGAGATGTCAAACTTAAACTGCGCGGTGGCCAGACCGTCGGAAGCGCTCTTATCGTTAGCACCAGCCTCCATAACGGTGGAACCGTACACAGCGGTCAGAGTAACATCGCTACCGCCAAGAGTCACAGTAGCGCCGGGCTTGTAAACCTTGCTGTTGGTGGCATCATACCAGCCCAGGAACTGGTAGCCAGTCTCAGCAGCAGGTGCCGCAGGAGCGGTCACAGAGGTAGCATCGAACTCGGCATCGGGAGCCGCAGCGCTTGTATAGGGAGCGCCGGGAACCTCATAGGTAGCCTTATACACCTGAGTGAAATTGCTGGAGCTAATCGGGGTGTCACCGTTAGAAAGATCACCCACATTTACAGTGATGCACTTGTCGGAATCCACTTCGTAGTTCTTGCCATTAAAGGCGTAGTTTTCTCCAGCATTCCAGTCAGAGTTCTGGATCGCAACGGTGGTGGCATCAGCGGGGATGGTCACCTGCTTGCCGGAACGGCTGTCCTCCTCGGTCAGAGGAGTCTGGCTGTTGCCGGCATAAACAGCAAATTTGGTGGCATCCGCAGTGCTGTAGCTGATGGTCTTGGCGGTGTAAGTACCCACGGTCACAGTGGCAAGATTGCTGACCACGACGCTCTCGATTTTGCCGGTCTCGGTGTTGGTCACCTTCACATAGAAGTAGTGGGAACCGGCAGACAGGGTGTTGGCGGCAACACTCAGAGTGTTGGTCTTGGCGCCGGTGTAGCCAGCCACATTGACCAGAGAGGTGTCGTCGTTGGGGGTGTTGGTACTGTTGTCAGCGCTCTTGAACCACTCGTAGCTCAGAGTGCCGGGAGCGGTGGCGGTCACAGACAGGGTCAGCGCCTGGTTCTCGGTAATATTGGAGTTCGCGGCAGGCTGAACAGTAATGTTGGCATTGGCGGCATACACGCCGTCCAGGGTGCTCAGAATGTAGGCGGCGCGGACAATGTTCTTGTCGCTGTCGATGACCATGACAACCTCGCGGCCCACGTTCTCGGAGAAGGAGCCGACAGGAGCCTTCTCATAGCTGTTGTCCACGTCCTCCACGTTCCAGATGTTGTTCTCATAGGTGAAGGTGCCGTCGCCGTAAGTACCGGTAACCAGGTTGGTCATGGTCTTGTCGGTGTAGAGGGCCACGGTGCCGGTGCGCAGCTGACGGGCATAGCCGCGGACGATCTCCAGGTTGCTGGCCTGGTTGTCATCGCTGGAGAAGTTGGGCTTGGTCAGGTCGGAAACACCGTTGCCGTCAGTGGTGTAGGCATAGGGAATGCTGAAATCGTCGGAGGTGTTGAAGATACTGTTGTAGTCGTCGCGGGTGATCTTCAGGGTGGTCACAGTGCCGTCCATCAGAACCACGTTCAGGGTGGCATACTTGCTGTCCACGCTGCTGCGGCTCAGAACGAAGGCATAGTCCTTCTCCACGGCCACGCCCTTGGCATCAAACAGCACGGTGGAGGCCAGGGTACCGGAGCGGTTGTTCAGATAGCGGGCGGAAACAGTCTTGCCGTTATCCACATGAGCCATCTCATTGTAGCCGACAGCCACGCCGTAGGTGATATCGCTGGGATTGCTGTTGTCATAATAGAAGGCCACAGTGTTCTTGTCTACGGTGATCTGGCTGTTGTTGCTGTTGTAGCGGATACGGGCGGCGCCGTTCTCATAGGCGCTGCTCATGGCCTGCTGCTTCACGTCGGCGGGGTTGAAGACGCTGGTCACCGCGGAAACCTCGTCGTTGCTGCCCACGATGGACTTAATGGTCAGCACATTGTCATCGTTCAGGGAGTAGGCGATGACATAGCCAGCAGCGCGGCCGTCCTTGTAGTCGGCGGCGTTGATACCAGCAGTACCATTCGTATCAATGTTCTTGTTGACAAAGGCGCCGGTATTACCAGTCTCAACAGGAGTCTTCCAGGGGGCGGTAGCGGAGTTGTCGGAGTCGGAGGTGCCCAGGAAGCCCTTCAGCTCCTGAATGCCCTGATTTTTGCTGTATTTCTCAGTATGGCTGTTAGCGGTGAGAACGTCAGCAACCTGCTCGCCCACGTTCTTGGCGGAGGCGGAGAAGTTCAAGGTGTAGACGCCCTCGGTGCCGTCGGCCAGCAGGACCTTGATCTTGCCGGAGGCGTCGGAGGCAAAGGCGCCGGGCTCATAGCCGGAGTCCAGAACCAGGGCGTAGTCGTACAGGCCCTGCTCGGAGGGACGGTAGGCAATGACGTTGCCGTTGCTGTCCAGGATAAAGTCGTAGTCGGAGTCGAACTCCACGCCGCCGTTGTCGCACTTGAGCACGTCGAACTCATAGGTGTTGTCGGCGGTGTCAGCCTTGTACTGGATGTAGGAGGGGTGGTACTCGGTGTCGCCCACGGTGATGGTCTGCTCCTTCTCCTTGTTGGCAGCATAGGACTCCATCTGGCCGGTGACCACCTGGGGCTCGGAGACATAGTAGCGGCCGCCGTAGGAGATGGTCAGAACCAGGTCGCCCTCAGCCAGGTCGGCCTCAGTCACGATGTCCTCGTTGTCAATGGCCTTGTTGGAGTTGAAGGTGTTCAGAGTGGTGGTCTCCTTGGAGTCGCTCTTGGCGATGACCTGGGACAGGGTCTCCTGGAGGTACAGCACGTACTCAACCTCGCCGTCGTTATCGTTGTCGATGGCGGTCAGCTCCACGCCGTAGCCGTTGGTCTTGCCCTTCACGCTGTTGAAGCGGTCGCCGGACTCGAAGCCCATGGCCTTGGTGGCGGCAGCCTCGTCCTTCATTACGCCGTAGTTGACGTAGTAGGCGGTATCGCCGTCCACGCTCAGGCCGGTACCCTTCAGGAAGTCCTTCATGGTGTCCTGGGTGTCGGCGGTGGTCTTGACCACGTTGTTGTTGCCGTTCACATACACGCCCAGAACCTCGGAGTTGGCCAGAACGGTAGTCTTGCGCACATACATGGTCACAGTCTGACCCAGCATGTCGACGGGAGTGGACACGTTGAAGATAACGGGGTTCTTCTCCTCCTCATACTCGCCCACAACGGTGTTGCTGGTGGTGGACTTGTAGACCTTTACGTGATCCATCTTGGTCTTGCCGGTGGCCAGGGCGTCCTCGCTGTCGGTATCCTCCAGCTGGGCCCACTCGTTGCCGGTGACCACGCCCTCCACCTTATAAACGCCATACTTGGTGGACAGCAGGGTACGGTGATCCTCAAAGGCAATGGCGTAGCCGTTCTCGTACTTCTGGATCATTTCGATGTCCAGAGCGTTGTAGATCAGCAGCGCCGCGTTGTCGCGGGTCAGAGGATCGCCGGTGGGAGCGGTCAGGTCATCAAAGATGCCCAGGGTAGAGGCCAGGGAAGCGGTCTTGATGGCCCAGTCGTTGCCGGTCAGACCCTCGAGCTGCGCGTCGTAGCCGGCGGCCACCAGCAGCATCTTGGCGGCCTCGTTGCCGGTAACGGTAGCGGCGGG
>ENA-UERQ01000885-UERQ01000885.1-human-gut-metagenome-genome-assembly--contig:-NODE-885-length-18487-cov-4.978381_pt1 | contig 18487 bp, 18 predicted proteins | sample MGYA00242986_ERZ507987 | MGnify/ENA primary metagenome ERZ507987 (study PRJEB26167, sample SAMN06115429) | human gut metagenome | host: Homo sapiens | place: China:Chongqing | collected 2015-04-15...
ATAGGACGTTACGCCATTTTGAGGACATGAACGCGGCGCATTATCAGTGACTTTGGCGGCGCGGGCAAAGTGAAATATAGAGTTTTTTTGATTTGTCTCCTGCTTTGTTTTACACCACTAAAGAATTATCCTATATATTTCAGATAAATACCCTTTATCGGTAGTTTGGTGCTGGTGCGACCACTGAGGAATCTTTACAATTCACTCCCGCTTTTTAGAGAGGATCGCAACGTGGAAAGGTTTGATACCGTTATTATAGGCGCTGGCGCAGCGGGTATGTTTTGTGCCGCGCAGGCAGGACAAGCAGGTAGTCGCGTACTGCTAATTGATAATGGTAAAAAGCCCGGGCGCAAGATTCTCATGTCTGGCGGGGGTCGCTGCAACTTTACCAACCTTTATGTCGAGCCGGCTGCGTATTTGAGCCAAAACCCGCATTTTTGCAAATCGGCGCTGGCGCGTTATACACAGTGGGATTTTATCGATCTGGTGGGTAAGCACGGTATTGCCTGGCATGAAAAAACGCTAGGCCAGCTTTTCTGCGATGATTCCGCCCAGCAAATTGTCGATATGCTGGTGGATGAGTGTGAAAAAGGTAACGTAACTATGCGGTTACGTAGCGAAATCCTGAGCGTTGAGCGAGATGGTGACGATTTTATCCTGGAATTGAATGGGATGAGTGTCGGCACGAAAAAGCTGGTTATTGCCTCCGGTGGTCTCTCTATGCCGGGTCTGGGCGCGACGCCGTTTGGTTATAAAATTGCGGAACAGTTCGGCCTGAACGTTTTGCCTACGCGCGCAGGTCTGGTGCCTTTCACCTTACATAAGCCGCTACTGGAGCAGCTTCAGGTGCTCTCTGGCGTATCCGTTTCTTCCGTTATCACCGCCGAGGACGGCACCGTATTTCGTGAAAACCTGCTCTTTACGCACCGCGGGCTTTCTGGTCCGGCCGTGCTGCAGATTTCCAGTTTTTGGCAGCCAGGTGAATTTGTCAGCATTAATTTGTTGCCGGATGTTGACCTCGCGAGCTTCCTCGATGACCAACGTAGCGCACACCCTAATCAAAGCTTAAAGAACACCCTGGCAATGCAGTTGCCAAAGCGTCTGGTGGAATGTTTACAGCAGTTAGGGCAAATCCCGGATGTCTCGCTGAAGCAGCTTAATGTGCGCGATCAGCAAACGCTGGTTGAGACGCTGACCGAGTGGCGGGTGCAGCCGAACGGTACGGAAGGGTATCGTACCGCTGAAGTCACGTTAGGCGGCGTCGATACCAACGAGCTGTCATCGCGCACGATGGAAGCGCGCAAAGTGCCGGGACTCTACTTTATCGGCGAAGTCATGGACGTCACCGGCTGGCTGGGCGGCTATAACTTCCAGTGGGCGTGGTCGAGCGCCTGGGCATGCGCGCAGGATTTGACACCTGCCTGACCGTGGTGCCCGACAACCTGGGCTGCCGGGCGTTATCATTAGTTCAGACCAAGAAAATACTGGGCGATTTTAAAGTAGATAATCAACCCGGTACCGTCGATAAGCGTGGCGATAAACGGGGCCGAAACCACGGCGGGATCAATGCCGATACGCTTGAGCACCATGGGGATCACTGATGACACCACGGCGCTCCACAACGTAATGCAAACCAGCGTCAGGCTAACGATTAGCGTGATTTCCACTCCGATACCCATCATCCACGCGCGCAAGCAGCCTGCCAGACCCAGCGTCAGGGCGATCAGCAGCGAAGTTGAAACTTCTTTGCGGATCACCCGACCCATATCGCGCAGCCGTACTTCTCCCAGCGCCATTGAACGTACCAGCGTTGAGGTGATCTGCGTACCGCTGTTGCCGCCAGTACCAATTAATAGTGGAATAAAAAAGGCCAGTGCAATAGCAGATTCCAGCGCCTCTTCAAAATGTTGAAGAACGCTGCTGGTATAGGCTTCTGCGACAAAAAGCAGCAGGAGCCAGACAGAACGTTTTTTCCACAATGTCCACGGGCTAATCTCCAGGTAGGGTTTTTCCAGCGGCAACGTTGCCCCCTGAAGCTGAACATCTTCGGTAACATCATCTTCCTGTAGATGAGCGATCTCTTTTTCCATCAGACAACCGACCAGCTCACCTTTCTCAACGACAGCCACCAGATCGAGTTCGCGTTCGGCTAACTCGGCAACGACCAGTGCCCGTTCATCATCAGGCTTTACATGAAACAAACAACTGTCCGTAAGATGGTTGATGTTCAGCGATGTATCTTTTTCCTGCAATAAGCGCTTGATGGATAACACCCCGCGCAGCGCTTTTCCAGCTACAACAAAGACCTGGCCTGGAATATCATCCGTTGTGAGCTGGGAGACAAAGTATTCACGAGCGCCGTTCACGCTGAGATGATCCGGCAGGGTAATAAAATCGGTGCGCATATATTGCGCGATAGCATCGCCATTGAAATCCGGCATAGGATGATGGGCGGCGCAGAGTGGCATAGATGACATGGTGTAATTCCCTATAAAAATCTCTCATAGGGGCGAACAAGACAGGGTTAGCGCAGGCGGATCCCTACGTCCTGGTTTTAGCACTGAACAACGTATCTGCCCGATGGTGAAATCGTCAGAAGTTACCTTGGCAACACCTTGATTCGATGGATGCCTGTATTTCCCTGAGTGGCCTCTCTCGATACCAGCAGGGCGGTAACTTGTATTTGTACAGGAGCCTCGCCATAACGAGATCGGTAAATGAGCCACTATTATAGCGATGTCTAATTATTGATTATGTTTATAGTTGTGAATGTTTATCAATCGTTGATATACGAAATATTCCCTGTGCCAGAGCGCGATAGGGCTGAAGTGGAAACTACAACCGAATAGACATATTGAATCCAGGTGTTAGTATTCAATAGATAGCAGTTATGAGTATGCGTGTTTCATTTCCGGCCAGGAACGCTGATGATGACAACATTACTACCCGATTTCACAGCATTTTCGTCATTCACTTCCTGCGCGGCGCAGGTTGCCTTAACGCCTGCCCGCTCTCTGGTCATAGTTTCTTATTCCTTCTCATCCCGGATGGAATCTCCCGCTGAATAGCTGTTCAGTGGGCTTTGTGACACGCATCGTTTGATAACAGGGATTACGGCGGGTCGAATATGGATAAGTTTAAGCGTCATGTGATGTGGTGGGGGGCGGGCATCCTGGTCGTGGTGGCCGCGATAGCATGGTGGATGCTCCGTCCTGCCGGAATACCGGAGGGGTTCGCAGCCAGCAACGGCAGAATTGAAGCCACCGAAGTGGATATTGCTACCAAGATTGCCGGGCGAATTGACACGATCCTTGTGTCGGAAGGGCAGTTCGTTCGTCAGGGCGAGGTGTTGGCGAAAATGGATACTCGCGTGCTGCAGGAGCAGCGGCTGGAAGCGATCGCGCAAATCAAAGAGGCCGAAAGCGCGGTGGCGGCGGCGCGAGCGCTGCTGGAACAGCGGCAAAGTGAAATGCGCGCCGCGCAGTCGGTAGTAAAACAGCGCGAGGCGGAGCTGCAGTCGGTTTCTAAACGCCACGTGCGTTCCCGTTCGCTATCCCAGCGTGGGGCCGTGTCTGAGCAACAACTGGATGACGATCGGGCCGCGGCAGAAAGCGCACGTGCGGCGCTGGAATCCGCAAAGGCGCAGGTCTCAGCGGCAAAAGCCGCAATTGAAGCCGCTCGCACCAGCATCATTCAGGCGCAAACCCGCGTAGAAGCTGCGCAGGCCACCGAACGTCGTATTGCGGCTGATATTGATGACAGCGAGCTGAAAGCCCCGCGCGATGGTCGCGTGCAGTACCGCGTTGCTGAGCCGGGTGAGGTGCTTTCTGCGGGTGGGCGCGTCCTGAATATGGTCGATCTCAGCGATGTCTACATGACGTTCTTCTTGCCTACCGAACAGGCTGGCTTACTGAAGATTGGCGGCGAAGCGCGCCTGGTGCTGGATGCCGCACCGGATCTGCGTGTTCCGGCGACCATCAGCTTTGTGGCAAGCGTTGCGCAGTTCACACCGAAAACGGTCGAAACCAGCGATGAGCGGCTGAAGCTGATGTTCCGCGTTAAAGCGCGTATCCCGCCAGAGCTATTGCAGCAGCATCTCGAGTACGTGAAAACCGGTCTGCCGGGCATGGCGTGGGTGCGTGTCGATGAAAATCGAGCCTGGCCTGACGACCTGATGGTGAGGTTGCCGCAATGACGCATCTGGCGCTGGTTCCCGTTCCTCCCGTGGCGCACCTTGACGGCGTGAGTCAGCATTACGGGAAAACGGTAGCGCTGAACAATATCACGCTGGATATCCCCGCCCGCTGTATGGTGGGGCTGATTGGCCCGGATGGCGTCGGAAAATCAAGCCTGCTGTCGCTCATCTCCGGCGCGCGAGTCATTGAACACGGTAACGTGATGGTGCTGGGCGGCGATATGCGCGACCCGAAACATCGCCGGGATGTCTGCCCGCGCATTGCCTGGATGCCGCAGGGGTTGGGGAAAAACCTGTACCACACGCTGTCGGTGTATGAGAACGTCGATTTCTTTGCCCGGCTGTTTGGCCATGACAAAGCGGAGCGCGAAGCGCGGATTACCGAGCTGCTGAACAGCACCGGACTGGCGCCGTTTCGCGATCGTCCGGCCGGGAAACTCTCGGGTGGGATGAAGCAAAAGCTGGGGCTGTGCTGCGCGTTGATCCATGACCCGGAACTGTTAATTCTCGATGAACCTACCACCGGGGTCGACCCGCTGTCCCGCGCCCAGTTCTGGGATCTGATTAACAGCATTCGCCAACGGCAGACCAACATGAGCGTGCTGGTTGCGACCGCCTACATGGAAGAAGCCGAGCGCTTTGACTGGCTGGTGGCGATGAACGCCGGGGAGGTGCTGGCCACCGGGAGCGCGCAGCAGCTACGCGAAAAAACCAACTCCGACACGCTGGAGCAGGCGTTTATCGCGCTGTTACCCGAAGCCCAGCGCCAGGCGCATAAGCCAGTGGTGATCCCGCCGTATCACGCTGAGCATGAAGAGATTGCCATCGAGGCGAAAGATCTGACCATGCGCTTCGGCAAGTTCGTGGCCGTTGACCACGTTAACTTTCGTATTCCGCGCGGGGAAATCTTCGGTTTTCTCGGCTCCAACGGCTGCGGTAAATCCACCACCATGAAAATGCTCACCGGGCTGCTACCCGCAAGTGAAGGTGAGGCGTGGCTGTTTGGGCAAGCGGTTGACCCGAAGAATATCGATACCCGTCGCCGGGTAGGCTATATGTCGCAGGCGTTTTCGCTCTACAGCGAGCTGACCGTACGGCAAAACCTCGAGCTACACGCGCGGTTGTTCCATATCCCCGAAGCAGAAATCCCGGGGCGGGTACAAGAGATGAGTGAGCGCTTTTCGCTGACCGAAGTCGAAGACGCGTTGCCCGGCGCGCTGCCGTTGGGGATCCGCCAACGCCTGTCGCTGGCGGTGGCGGTGATCCATCGCCCGGAGATGCTCATTCTCGATGAACCAACCTCCGGGGTCGATCCGGTGGCGAGAGACATGTTCTGGCAACTGATGGTCGATCTGTCGCGTCAGGATAAAGTGACCATTTTTATCTCCACCCATTTTATGAACGAAGCGGAGCGCTGCGACCGCATGTCGCTGATGCACGCCGGAAAAGTACTGGCCAGCGGTACGCCGCAGGAGCTGGTGAAACAGCGTGGTGCCGCCAGTCTGGAAGAGGCGTTTATCTCCTGGTTACAGGAAGCGGCAGGTCCGGCGCCGGAGGCTCAGTTACCGCCAGCCAATGTCCCGGCAGTGCATGAAAACAGTCAGCCGCCGCACCAGGGATTTAGCCTGCGGCGCTTGTTCAGCTACAGCCGCCGCGAAGCGCTGGAGCTGCGACGTGACCCGGTACGTTCAACGCTGGCGCTGATGGGCACGGTGATCCTGATGCTGATCATGGGCTACGGCATCAGCATGGATGTGGAAAACCTGCGTTTTTCGGTGCTCGATCGTGACCAGACAGTCAGCAGCCAGGCGTGGACGCTGAATCTGGCGGGATCGCGCTATTTTATCGAGCAGCCGCCGCTCACCAGTTATGACGAGCTGGACAAACGGATGCGCTCGGGCGAAGTCGCGGTAGCCATAGAGATCCCGCCAAATTTTGGCCGCGATATCGCGCGTGGAACGCCGGTGAAGATTGGCGTCTGGGTCGATGGCGCAATGCCGAGCCGTGCGGAAACGGTCAGAGGTTACGTGCAGGCGATGCACCAGACCTGGCTGCAGGATGTGATGGCGCGTCAGCCAAATACCAGCGGGCAAAACGGATTGATGACCATTGAAACTCGCTATCGTTACAACCCGGATGTGAAAAGCCTGCCAGCGATTGTTCCGGCGGTGATCCCGCTGCTGTTGATGATGATCCCCTCCATGCTCAGCGCTCTGAGCGTGGTGCGTGAGAAGGAGCTGGGGTCGATTATCAACCTGTACGTGACGCCCACTACCCGCAGCGAGTTTTTACTCGGCAAACAGTTGCCTTACATCGTGCTGGGCATGCTGAACTTCCTGCTGCTGTGCGCGCTGTCGGTGTTTGTATTCGGCGTCCCGCATAAGGGGAGTTTTGTGACCCTGACGCTGGCCGCGCTGCTGTACGTCACCATTGCCACCGGGCTGGGATTGTTAATCTCCACGTTTATGAAAAGTCAGATCGCCGCCATTTTTGGTACGGCGATTATTACGCTGATCCCGGCGACGCAGTTTTCCGGGATGATCGACCCGGTCGCCTCGCTGGAAGGGCCGGGACGGTGGATTGGCGAAATTTACCCGACCAGCCATTTTCTGACCATCGCGCGCGGGACGTTCTCTAAAGCGCTGGATCTGACCGATCTCTGGCCGCTGTTTATTCCGCTGGCGGTAGCCATTCCAGTGGTCATTGGTCTGAGCGTATTACTGCTGAAAAAACAGGAGGGGTGATGCGCCGATTACGGAATATTTATAACCTCGGCATCAAAGAGTTACGCAGCCTGCTGGGTGACAAAGCGATGCTGACGCTGATCGTCTTCGCCTTCACGGTCTCGGTTTACTCTTCTGCGACCGTTCTGCCTGGGTCGCTGCACCTGGCGCCGATTGCCATTGCCGATATGGACCAGTCGCAGTTGTCGAATCGCATTGTGAACAGTTTTTATCGTCCGTGGTTTTTACCGCCGGAGATGATTACCGCCGATGAGATGGATGCCGGGCTGGATGCCGGGCGCTATACCTTCGCCGTGAACATTCCGCCTGATTTTCAGCGCGATGTACTGGCCGGACGGCAGCCGGATATCCAAGTTAACGTCGATGCCACGCGGATGAGCCAGGCCTTTACCGGCAACAGCTATATCCAGAATATCATCAGTGGCGAGGTGAACAGCTTTGTGTCGCGTTACCGCGATAACAGCGAGCTGCCAGTGGCGCTGGAAATGCGTATGCGCTTTAACCCCAATCTGGAACCCGCCCGCTTTGGCGCGGTGATGGCGATTATCAACAACATCACCATGCTGGCGATTGTGCTTACCGGGTCGGCGCTGATTCGCGAGCGTGAGCACGGGACCATTGAGCACCTGCTGGTGATGCCGGTGACGCCGTTTGAAATCATGATGGCAAAAATCTGGTCGATGGGGCTGGTGGTGCTGGTGGTTTCCGGTCTGTCGCTGATGCTGATGGTAAAAGGTGTGCTTGGCGTACCGATTGAAGGCTCGATACCGCTGTTTATGCTGGGAGTGGCGCTGAGCCTGTTCGCCACCACGTCAATCGGCATTTTTATGGGCACGCTGGCGCGCTCCATGCCACAACTGGGGCTGCTGATGATTCTGGTACTGCTGCCGTTACAGATGCTCTCCGGCGGCTCTACACCGCGTGAAAGCATGCCGCAGGCGGTGCAGGACATTATGCTGACGATGCCGACTACCCATTTTGTTAGCCTTGCGCAGGCGATTCTTTACCGCGGCGCAGGATTTAATATTGTCTGGCCGCAGTTCCTGACGCTGCTGGCGATTGGCAGTACGTTCTTCGTGATAGCGCTGCTGCGTTTCAGAAAGACGATTGGCACGATGGCGTAAATATTATTGCCGGGTGGCGGCTGCGCCTTATCCGGCCTACAAACGGAAACGAGTGTAGGCCGGGCAACATAACAGGCAATTACTCTTCTTTCGGCAGGCACTGCAGATGACCGTGGCGCACGCCGCGCTGGGAAATCACGTCATCGGCAAAATGCTGCACATCGCCCATGTCACCTTTTAGCACAGCGATTTCCAGACAGTCGTCATGGTTGATGTGCACGTGCAGCGTGGCGACTGATAAATCGTGGTGGTGATGTTGGGTGGAAACAATACGGCTCGCCAGGTCACGCTTCTCATGCTCATAAACATACGAGAGCACTGCGAATCCCTGAGTGCCGTGCTCCTGGGTGGTTTCCTGCGCCAGTGCGCCGCGCAGAATATCGCGGATCGCTTCGGAACGGTTGTTATAGCCACGGCGCTGGCTCAGGCTGTCGAGCGTTTCCAGTAAATCGTCATCGAGGGTAATGGTGACTCGTTGCATCTGCAATTAACCTTTCATGTGGCGCGTGGGCGCACAGGGAGTAAGGGGAATAGCGTATTTTGTAACACACGTCCGGCATCCGGGGAAAAGGTTAATGCTCTCGCAATAAACGCAGCAGGGTTGTTACCTGTTCATCCAGCGGCGCGAGCGTGTCTTTGACGATCAGATGCAGCGGGGTGGCACGGCGAGCGCCATGGCTTAACGGCAGCGGTCGTAATAGCCCCTGCTCAAGCTGCTGCTGAATTCGCTCCTCAGGCAACCAGCCGTAACCGACCTGATACATCACCGCCTCAATCGCGGCATCAATGGTCGAGAAGGTCCAGGCATCGCGCACCGCTTGCTGCGGGGTGTCGCGATCGGCAATGCGAATCAGCGGCCACGCGCGTAATGCGTCTTCATCCAGCGGCGCATCCAGCATGCAGAGCGGGTGATCGCGGTGGGCAACGGCCACGAAGTCAATATTCATCAGCCATTCGCCGCGGCCGGTGATATCCTGGCGTCGGGTCAGGACCATCACGTCCGCATCGGCATGCGCTGCCAGTCGATCGTCACCATTCTCCAGTACTTCGGTCAAACGTACCTGCGTCTGCGGCCACGCCTGCTGAAACTGCTTGAGGATCGCGAACAGGCGTTTGCGTGGGAAGATGCTATCTACCATGAAATCCAGCCGCGTTCGCGTGCCGTTTTGCAACGTTGCTGCCCGGGTTTCCACCCATAAAAAGGACTTCAGTAACGGTTTGACCTGGCCCAACAGTAGCTCTCCCGCAGGGGTTAATACCGCCCTGCGACCTTCCGGCGTCAGCAGCGTCACGCCAAGCCGCTCCTGCAGTAGCGCCAGGTTGTAGCTCACCGAAGACTGGCTACGGTTGGTCTCTTCCGCAGCTTTCGCAAAGCTGCCCAGCTCCACGACTTTCTCCAGTAAGGCCCATTGCTCCAGCGTTGTCTTGTGCATAACTCATCTAAAAATTGAATGAATATGATGTAAACATAGCGTTATTCATCCAATTTTTGAAGCGGTAAGATCCTCGCATCAAGTAAGAGGAGAACGAATATGAGCACTTTTGATAAACATGATTTGAGCGGCTTTGTCGGCAAACATCTGGTCTATACCTACGATAATGGCTGGAATTACGAGATCTACGTGAAAAACGACACCACTCTGGATTACCGTATTCACAGCGGCATTGTGGGGAATCGTTGGGTGAAGGATCAGCGGGCGTACATTGTGCGGGTTGGCGAGAGTGTTTATAAAATTTCATGGACCGAACCGACCGGGACCGACGTCAGCCTGATCGTGAATCTGGGCGACAAACTCTTTCACGGCACCATCTTTTTCCCACGCTGGGTGATTAACAATCCGCAAAAAACGGTCTGTTTCCAGAATGACCATATTCCGCTGATGATGTCATATCGCGATGCGGGTCCGGCATATCCAACTGAGGTGATTGACGAGTTTGCGACCATCACCTTCGTGCGTGACTGTGGGGCGAATAATGACAGCGTTATTGCCTGTGCGGCCAGTGAATTGCCGGAAAACTTCCCGGAAAATTTACGCTAAGGCTTCCAGACGCTGCACGGCGTCGGCGGTCAGGGTAAACGGCGTGGGGGTACACACCGCCAGGCTCAGGGTATCGAGCTGGCACTGGCTGACTGAGAGTGAGGAGGTTAGCGCGGTGCTGTCGACACTGACAATTTGCCAGGCGCTGCCGCCACGCTGTTTCACGATAGCTTCTTTACGCGTCCAGATGCGCCAGAACGCCGCCAGCTGTTGCTCCGGGTGTTCGGCCTCAACTTCGGCATGTTCCCTGAGACTGAACACCGTATTTGCCAGCGTCTGCCAGTTATCGCGCGGGCGAACGACTTCAATATCACAGCCGACTTCCCCTTCGTCGCTGAGCAGCAGGGCAATATCATCACCGCTGTGGCTGAGATTGAACCACAGCGGTGTGTCAGCGGAAAAGGCCGGTTTTCCTTGCTCGCTGTAGACGATGTCCGGTAATGGCGAAAGAGTATGGGAAAGCAGCACGCGACCTGCCAGCCAGCGCGCACGACGAGCGCCTTGCGGGGCCTGCTCACGCAGTGCGGCAGGCAGTGCGCCAGCGCTTAAAACAGAAACTTTCCCAAGAACGATCCGGTACATATCAGGGCCAACGTTTAATGATGATAGAAGTATTTATGCCGCCAAACGCAAAGTTATTGCTCTGCAAAAATTCGCAATCAATCTTGCGGGCTTTACCCATAATGTAATCCAGCGCTCCACAATTAGCATCTGGCTGACTCAAATTTAGCGTAGGCGCAAACCAGCCTTCTCGCATCATTTGCAGACTCATCCAGGCCTCTAGTGCGCCACAAGCGCCAAGGGTATGTCCAAAATAGCTTTTAAGCGAGGATAGCGGCACATTATCACCATAAATTGCAGCGGTTGCCTGACTTTCTGCAATATCACCGCGATCGGTTGCGGTACCGTGCGCTGAAATATATCCGATATCACGGGCGCTAATACCGGCCATATTCAGCGATTTTTCCATGCAAATCTGCATTGTTTCGCGCTGTGGCTGGGTGATATGGGCAGCATCGCAGTTAGTGGCAAAGCTAACGATTTCACCATAAATCGTTGCTCCGCGCGCTTTAGCGTGTTCCAGCTCTTCCAGCACCAGCGTACCTGCGCCTTCTCCGATGACCAGACCATCGCGATTTTCATCGAACGGGGAGGGGGTGGTTTTCGGCTCGTCGTTGCGCTGGCTGGTAGCGAACAGTGTATCAAACACGGCGGCTTCGGAAGGACACAGTTCTTCTGCACCGCCGGCGACCATCACTGTTTGATAACCGTGCCGAATGGCTTCCCATGCGTAACCAATTGCCTGGCTACCGGATGTGCAGGCGCTGGATGTCGGAATGACTCGCCCCCGAAGACCAAAAAATAATCCAGTGTTAACGGCAGTGGTGTGCGGCATCATTTGCACGTAGGTCGTGCCGGTGATGTTATTAGTATGCTTCTCGGTCAGCATGGTCGCGAACTCGCTCACTGGACCGGTACTACCGGTTGATGAACCATAAGCGATCCCGGTTTCACCGTTAGTCAGTACCCGATCGCCAATCAGCCCGGCCTGCTCAAGCGCCAGCTCTGTTGCGCGGGTGGACATCAGCGATACGCGACCCATGGCGCGAATTCGCTTGCGGGTATAGTGTTCCGGTAGAGTGAAGTCGTCGATCGGCGCTCCCAGCAGTGTGTGCAGCCCGTCATAAACCTGCCACTCCGGCATTTTGCGTACCGCATTTTCATATGCCAATAACCTGGCGGAGACAGCCTGCCAGTTTTCCCCAAAGGCGGTGACGCCGCCCATGCCTGTAATCACGACACGACGTGTCATAACATCCCTCCATTGATGGAAATCACCTGGCGAGTTACATAGCCCGCCACATCCGACATTAAATAACTGGCAAGCCCGGCCACTTCTTCAGCCTGACCTATCCGTTTCATGGGGATCATCGACATCGCCTCTTTCAATGCGGCTTCTTCCATCTCGATCATCCCGGTGTCAATGAGTCCCGGTGCAATGCAGTTTACGGTAATTTTGCGTTTTGCCAGTTCGATGGCCAGCGCTTTAGTGGCACCAATAATTCCGGCTTTTGCCGCACTGTAATTGACCTGACCGCGGTTGCCCATCACGCCCGAAACCGAAGACAGTGTGATGATACGGCCCCCCTTGCGTGCGCTGATCATCGGCATAATGCACGGATGAATGACGTTGTAAAAGCTGTCGAGGTTGGTATGGATCACCGCATCCCAGTCGTTATCACTGAGCGCAGGGAAAGCGGCATCACGAGTGACCCCAGCGTTGCTAACAATGCCGTACCATGCGCCGTTTGCCTCAATATCTTGCGACAGTATTTCGCGGCACTGCTCGCGATTGGCAACATCAAATGTCAACAGGCGCCCTGCGCCGCCAGCGGCGAGGATAGCATCCAGCGTTTCTTGTGCTCCTTGCACATCGCGATGATAGTGTACGCCGACCACAAAACCGTCCGCGGCCAGTTGTCTGGCGATGGCGCGACCGATACCTTTGCTGGCACCCGTAACTAAAACTGAACGGCTCATGTGGACGCTCCTTGTTGAAATAGCGTGTTAATTTCTTCTGATGTCGGCTGGAAGGTGTTGACGCGACCGGTTGCCAACGTCTCGTTGTCTGCCTGGATGGCACATTCAAAGCTACCGAATCGTGCATCCTGCATCAGCAATTTGACATGGATGCTCAGCTTCTTCCCGGCAGGCAGAACACCTGTGGCACAGACTAACTCACGTGAGCCCAGCACCATGCCTAACGTAATACTCGCCTGACCTTGTTGCTGGCGGTGCCAGCCAGACCAGACGCCAATGGTCTGCGCCATCAGTTCCAGTGCGAACCAGCCAGGTAGATTGCCATCGGGGTCGAGGAAAGGGGCCAGTACGCTGTTTGCTGATACCGTCACGTGGCAGATGGCGGTTTCGTCCGCCACACTGACGACCTCTTCAAGGAGCAGCATTGGCGCATCATGCGGCAAATAGTCGCCCGGTGATAAATAGTGGCTCATGAGATTCTCCCGAGCAGGATGCTGGCATTATTACCGCCGAAGGCAAACGAATTTGACAAGATAACCGGGCGAGTCAGTGACTGCGGCTGTTCAATGATGCCGCAGGCTGGCAATGTTTCATCGCGTGGTGACTGGCTAAAATCCTGCGGTGGTAGCGGCAGGTCGCGTTGCAGAATCAACACACCGATAGCTGCTTCGGTGATCCCCGCGGCGCCCAGTGTGTGCCCGGTCAGGTGTTTGGTTGAACTGCACGGGACCGTTTCGCCAAATAGCGCGCTCACGACGCTGGACTCAATCTGATCGTTTAGCGGTGTGGCGGTACCGTGCAGATTGATATAGCCCACGTGTTCCGGCGTCATTCCTGCGTCGTTAAGTGCCTGGTCGATGGCGCGAATGGCACCTTCCCCCTGTGGATGGGGAGCCGAAATATGGTACGCGTCGCTGGATTCGCCGACGCCAAGGAGCGCGATAGGCTGTGGCTCGCGGGTTAATACCATCAAGGCGGCGCCTTCGCCAATGGTGATCCCACAACGGTCGCGGCCAAACGGCTGACACAGCGTTGGGGAGAGTGATTCCAGACTGTGGAATCCGTTAATTGGCATTCGGCTTAGCGTATCCGCACCGCCGACAATGGCGATATCGACCAGACCAGATTCGATCAAACGACGTCCGCTCATGATAGCCCTTGCACTGGACGAGCAGGCGGTTGAGAGCGTAAAGGCCGGGCCATCCAGCGCCAGCCAGTGGCTAAGAAAACGCGACGGATCGCCCAGTTCCTGTTGCGGATAGCGCCAGTCAGTGCTCTCTTTGCCGTTGAGCATCAAATCAACGTGAACGTCACCCTCATCCAGGCCGGAGGTGCTGGTGCCGAGAACAACAGCAATACGATCGCGACCAAATCGGGCGATAGCGTCGTCCACCTGCGGCTGGATTTGCATCAGTGCTGCCAGCAATAGCTGGTTGTTGCGCGAACGATGAGCGCTAAAGTGCTGAGGAATAGCGGGTAACTCACCGTCAACGCCTGCTAACACGGCGGATGGGTGTCCTTGCAGCCAACCCGTGCGCGGGCGCATTCCCGGCGCTATGCCACGAGTGAGGTTGGCTGCGATTTCATCAGTGTTATTGCCCAACGCGTTAATTATGCCAACGGCAGAAATGTAGATCATCTCAGTCACCCAGATATTGAATGGTGATGTGGTATTTAAAAACGTGCTGCTCAATGCTGATCGGTTCGCGTTTTCCTCTTCGATTCAGATACGTGATTTCCGTGACCACTTTGCCGCGTGCATTGCGCAGCTCACGCTTATCACCCGTATCGACGAGCGTCCAGCCTGTGGGTAATTGCGGTTGCCAGGTGCTAATCGGCCAATGGCTAAGCATCACGTCAGCCAGCACCTGGCTGGCTGGCGGCAATTGTGGAACGATGATCGATTGCTCGGTGTGCAGTCCTTTTTCATCGTAAGTCACGAGGAACAGGCGAATGCCGACTGATGACAGCCCGGCAAGTGTGATTTTCTTGTCATCAGCATTGAGCATGACCAACAGTGACTGAGTTTTGCCGTTAAAACTACCGGTTAGTAGTTGTTGCGAATTCACCGCGGGAGAAATCCCCGGAGCAGGTAGCGTTACACGAATACCCGGCTCTAACCAGGCTTGCGGGCGGCCTTTCTGTTCCGGCTGTGAGTGGCTGCAACCTGCCAGCAGCAACGTGGCGACGAGCAGGCCCCGTCGGATGGCGCTGCGCTTATCCGGTCTACAAATGGTGTGCTGACGTAGATCGGATAAGGCAATGCCGCCATTCTGCAAAAGCCCACTCAACCAACGAAATATCGGTTTACTCATCGTTTTTTCTTCTCTCTTTTCGTTGGCATCGCCAGCGGTGACAGCAAAAATGCGGTGAAAATACCGCTTACTAGCACAATGCCAAAACTGCTGATTGCCTGAGTGGCACTAAAGACCAGCATGCCGAGCGTCAGGAGCGTGGTCATCATCGCCAGCGTGATAGCCAGCAGCGACGTCAGTGGCGTACCGCGTGGATTACTGAAAAACAGCGTGTAGTTAATGCCAATTCCCAGTACCAGCACCAGTGCCAGCAGCGAGAACAAGTTGAGCGCATGACCGCTCAGGGCCAGTACTGCCAGACCACAACCTAAAGACAGCACTGAGGGCACCAGGCTAATTAAGCCCTTACGCCAGCCAAGCCGAATGACAGCGCCACAGGCAATCACCGCCAGCGCAATGCACAGCAGGCCGGTCAGAATATGGCGATAAAGGGCAAACAGGTTGTCAAAGCTGCTCTTGCGATCCACCCACGCCACGCCGGAATATTTCGCGCTGAGCGTATTTAAAGCATCACTTTGTTTCACCCCTTCAACGGGAACCAATACGCTGCTTTCGCCATCAGCCAGAGACAGCCATAGCAAGCGCCAGCCTTCACTGGCTGGGCTGGCAAGCCAGGCATCGACGGTTACAGGCATGGCGCTAAGATCGGGGTTCACCGTTGCCAGCCCGGCGTTGTTTAGGGCTTTCGTGATGGCGGGCGAAGCATCTTTTAGCAGAGAGAGATCCTGGTGTTGCCGGGCGAGTGAATTGAGCGGAATAGTGCGATATCCGCTGAGTAACCCGTCTTTTTTTGCCTGTTCCAGCGCGGGGGTAAAGGTTTCCAGCCGCTCCAGCGTTTGCTGAGCGGATTTGCCGTACACCACAAACCACTTCTGGTCGACGCTTTGCCCGGTCAGGGCGGTAATCGCTTTTTCCTGAGCGAGAATTTCCTGCGGCAGCGCCTGTAACTGGGAGATATCATCATCTACGCGCAGCGTCGCTATTCCTGCCAGCGAGAACAACGCCAGTGCCAGCGGCAGGCCAACGGAGAGTTTTTTATTGCGTCGCCATGCAGCAAGCCAGCGTAGCATGAGTACCATTGCCGGCACCGGGCGTACCGGCAACCGACGACACAACCACGGGTGCCAGAAAATGACCGTCAGGCAGGAGGCGCTCAGACCTACCGCCGCGAATACCGCCATCTGGCGAATACCGGGGAAGGGGGCGAGCATCATAATCAGATAAGCCGCTACGGTGGTGAGTAGCGCCAGGAGCAGGGCATTGCGCACTTTGGCAAGGCTTTGCCATGGCGATGTTTCCGCACCGTGCACCATCCGTTCGGTCAAATAGTAGAGCGTATAGTCGGCGGAAATACCGATGATGCTCATGCTCATCACCAGCGTCATCAGATGGAGCTCGCCAAAAATCAGCAGCGTGACGACGGTCCCCGCCAGCGCACCAATGCCAATCGAAATCAGGCACAGCAGCAGCGGACGCAGCGAACGAAATACAGCCACGATGAGCAGGATCACCCCGAGCACAGTGGCTATGCCGAGAGTAGAGATATCTTTTTTCGCCTGCTGGCTGGCGTAATCGCTATAGAACAGCGTCCCGCGAGACAGCAGTTGAGCCTGTGGATAGTGGGCTTTGAGCTCACCTTCCAGCGTATTCAACGTGGTGACCAATTGGTGCGTCTGTTGCATATCAAACGATGAACCGGTCAGTTCGCCATGTAACAGATACCAATAGTTGCCTTGCTCATCCTGGGTGACCAGCCAGCCGTCCATCAGGCGCAGACGCTGCCCAGTTTTGGCCATGGCCAGCTGCGAGCCACGCATCAGCATGAAGGGATCGTTTTGTAGCTCTTTGCCACTGACGCCGGAGAATGCGGAGTAAAGTTGGGACAGGATCCACTGGCCCTGCGCTTCGCCGCCGTTTTGCAGCCGGGCGCGGGTCTCGTTATCTATCAGGCCGTTACGATGTTGCCAGAAGAATGCCCCCCAGGCCTGCTGGCTGTCGGCATCCATTGGACCTTTTACCTGGGCTAGCGCGTGCGATTTTTGCAGTAAAGCCAGCCAGTCCCGGGCTATCGCTGGGTCCGGTTGCTTACCGGGACTCACCAGCCAGACCACCTGACGGTCAAGGCGCTGCATAAATCCCTCGTTCAGACCCGGAGGTATAGCGCCCAGCGTCTGCTTTGGCAACATGGCCAGCACGCTGCTGTTAAGGCGGGCCTGAGGTAGCAGCGTCAGAAAGATGCCCAGCAGAAGCAGGCTGATGACTCCCCATAACAACGCGGGACGTTTACTGGGCGGCAAAGCGTTGGCGTTCGTCATCGGTCAGTTGCGCTGGCGTTAGTTGGTGTTGGGAAAGCGCGATATCGGTGCGATCGCCCTGTTTATCATTGAGCTGAATGCTCTCCAGGTAGGTCTTTCCTGCTAAATCAATCGTCGCAAAAATCTTATCCAGCGGTGTGGTGATTGGCGTCAGGCGTAGCGTCCAGCGACCTTCTCCTAAGTCTGCGAACTCCACGCGGAAGTTTTGTTCCAGCACTTTACGATCCGCCTGGAATAACGCCCGCAGCAGATGATTAAACTGGAACATTTGCGGGTTATTCTCAGCGGTAACGGTCTGCGGTGGTTGACCGTTAATTGCCTGAACCATCCGTTTGTCATCCAGCAGCAGCTGCATCGGGAACGGGGACGTTTGATCCCACAGCAACCCCTTGTCGCGGGCGATCAACATTTTGCCCTGAGATCGCAGCGGTTGTGGTAGATCCTTTATCGTCCGGGTTTGATCGAAGTGGGCGCGAACCACCGGTTGCTCGGTAAAACGTTGTTGTAGGGAGTCGAGCGTCAGGGCACTGACGAAAGGGCTGACGAGCAGCACGAGCAATGGCCATAATTTCATGGTGTCACTCCCATCCGTTCAAACAGAATATCCGGGCTGACAAAGCACAGTTCGCGGCTTTTTTCGTCGACGGCGACCTGGATGGTGTAGCCTGTTGTAGCACGTTTACCTGTTTCGGCATCAAAAATTTCGTAGCCGATTCGCAGGCGATTTTCGTACTCTTTAATTTGGGCGCGTACACGGATACGCTGCTCGAAAGTCAGCGCATTGCGATACTTCACCCGAGTGTCGACCACGGGCCACAGATAGCCAGATTCTTTCATCTGCCGATAGCCATAATCGAATTGGTTCAGCAGTGCCTCACGGGCAATCTCGAAGTAACGGAAGTAGTTACCATGCCACGCTACGCCCATCATATCGACGTCGTGAAACGGAATAGTTAGCTCGACTTCAGCCGTAAAACGGGGATCGTTAAGCACCCTTTACTCCTTGTCATTGGTGTCCGGCAGTTGCCAGAAATCGAAAAAGTTAAACCAGTCGAGGGGCGACTGAAGCGCATAGTGCTCAAGGCGTTCGGCGTAGCGATCGACAGTATTCTGTAATGCCTGTTGTCGTGTGGCGCGCGGTAAGAGCAGCGGGTCGGCAAACGGTTCGCAGTAGATGTGGAGTTTCTCCTGCTGGCGCAGGGCAAAAATCAGAT